>SL_8KL_010_SEDDRAFT_10003674_pt1 | contig 12575 bp, 9 predicted proteins | sample SodLakKL_010_SED_4_FD_11160 | JGI IMG/M metagenome (IMG submission 11160) | reverse complement strand
AAAAATTACTCACTTTATTGAATGCAAAAAAAGCTTGAAAACTATGTAAATCAGGGGTTTTCAAGCTTTTTGCTTGCAACAACTGTCAAAGAAGAGATTTTAACTGTCAAGAAAGTAAATACAAAGTAATTTTAATGATCCTAAACCAGCTTTTATGATTATATGTATAGTTATATTTATTTATAGATGTAAAAAGCGCCCTTTTCGGGCACTTTTTACAGGTGACAAAAATGCAAGTAATAATAAATATTCTTTTAAGATTGATTACATCTTTCTTTTTCTTTATATGTCTTTTCTTTACTCACAGAAGATTTATGTCCTTTATAAATATACACTCTTGCAACTAATATTAATGCTGCAAATAAAACCAAAACCAAAACTTGCATCCATAATATCCCCCTTTTAAATTTGGTGCTTCTTTATCTATTAATAATTTTACCATAAATAATATAGATTGGTCAAGAACAAGACAACGCCTGGGAAAACAGATACTGCCTATTTATCCAGGATAGTTAACCCATACTCGCCTTTTTTAACTCTTCTAACCGGGATTTAACTACTTCCAATTTTTCTTCATATTCTTCCAGTTTAACCTTTTCCTGCTCCACCACTTCCAAAGGCGCTTTATCAATAAAGCCCTGATTAGAGAGCTTGCCGGAGGAGCGGGCCACTTCTTTTTCCAGGTTTTTGCATTCTTTCTCCAGGCGAACAATTTCTTTTTGGAAATCTACCAGACCAAAGAGGGGTAAGTATATTTCAACTCCCCGGGCTATAGAGGTTAAGGCCTGCTCCGGCTTTTCCCTTAGCTCGGAATCAATTATCAGTTCTTCTACGGAGGCCAGGTTATTTATATAGTTTTTCCCCTGTAATAATATTCGGGTTGCTGCTGCTTCCGTAGGCTTTAATACTATCCTGCAGTACTGTCCGGGATGAAGGTTTATTTCACTTCTCAGGTTTCGAATTGCTTTAATAATCTCCATTAACAGTGACATTTCCTTTTCTTCCTCCAGGAAATCAAATTCTTTGCTCTCTTCAGGCCAGGATGATGTAACTAAAGCTTCCCCTTCATGGGGCAGGTGCTGCCATATTTCTTCGGTCAAAAAGGGCATAAAGGGATGTAAAAGCCGCATTACTCCATCTAAAACATGGCAGAGAACGGACTTAGCCCTCTTAACATTTTGTTCATCTTCCTGGTAAAGGTCCAGCTTGCTCAGTTCTATATACCAATCACAGAAATCTCCCCAAATAAAATCATATAAAACCCTGGCCGCATCCCCTAAAGCATATTGGTCCATAAGCCTGGTGGTTTCTTTAACCGTTTGGTTGTAACGATATAGTATCCATCGGTCGGCCAGGTTCAACTGGCCACTAAGGTCAATATCATCCGCTTTAAAATCACCCAGATTCATCAAAACAAAGCGGGAAGCGTTCCATATCTTATTGGCAAAGTTACGGCTGGCCTCCACGTTTTCCTGACGCCACCTCTGGTCATTACCCGGTGCCTGGCCGGTAATTAAAGTAAACCGAAGTGTATCGGCACCGTAATGATCTATAACCTCCAGGGGGTCTACCCCGTTACCTAAAGACTTGCTCATCTTTCTGCCCTGGGCATCCCTTACCAGCCCGTGGATATAAACATCTTTGAAAGGAACTTCCTGCATAAATTCTAAGGACATAAATATCATGCGGGCAACCCAGAAATAAATAATATCGTAACCCGTCACCAGCACATCCGTAGGGAAGAAGTGTTTCAGGTCAAAGGTTTCTTCCGGCCAGCCCAGAGTTGAAAAAGGCCACAAAGCCGAACTAAACCATGTATCCAGCACATCCGGATCCTGCTGCAGGCCCTTGGACCCACAGCTGGGGCATTCTTTTGGATCGGTCCGGGAAACTATTACCTCCCCGCAGGAACAATCCCAAGCGGGTATCCGGTGCCCCCACCAGATTTGCCTGGATATGCACCAGTCCCTGATATTCTCCACCCAGTTTAAGTATATTTTGGTAAATCGTGATGGAACAAACCTGGTCCTTTCATCTTTAACTTCTTTAATAGCAGGCCCGGCCAGGGGCTTCATCTTTACGAACCACTGCTTGGAAAGCAGAGGTTCGATAATAGAACTACAGCGCTGGCAGTGACCTATGGCATGATCGTGCCCTTCAACTTCAACTATTAGACCCTGTTCTTGCAAGTCCTGAAGCACCTTTTCCCGGCAATTAAACCTGTCCATGCCTGCGTACTTCCCTGCTTCAACCGTCATATCTCCCTTATTACCAATTATCACAACCTGTTCTAAATTATGTCTGCGGCCGATTTCAAAATCATTGGGATCATGAGCAGGGGTAACTTTAACTGCCCCGCTTCCAAACTCCGGGTCAACAAAGCTATCAGCAATAACAGGTATCTCCCGGTTTATCAAGGGCAAAATTACTGTCCTTCCTACCAGGTCTTTATATCTTTCATCTTCGGGGTGAACGGCTACCGCCGTATCCCCCAGCATGGTTTCGGGCCTGGTGGTAGCTACTACAATATAACCTTCCCCCTCTGCAAAGGGGTACTTCATATGAGTAAGGGTCCCTTCTTCATCTTCATGTTCCACCTCAATATCAGAAAGGGCTGTATGGCAACGGGTGCACCAGTTTATAATATAGTTCCCCCGATAAATAAATCCTTTCTCGTAGAGGCTTACGAAAACTTCCTTTACGGCCCTGGAGCAACCCTCGTCCATGGTGAATCTCTCTCTGGACCAGTCGCAGGACACTCCTAGTTTTTGCAGCTGGTTTACTATTCTCTGGTGATATTCTTCCTTCCAGTCCCAGACCTTTTCCAGGAACTTTTCTCTGCCTAATTCATAACGGTTAACTCCTTCTTCTGCCAGGTGCTCCTCCACTTTTATCTGGGTAGCTATACCCGCATGGTCAGTTCCCGGAAGCCAGAGGGTATCATAGCCCTGCATGCGCTTCCAACGTATTATAATATCCTGCAGGGTATTATCCAGTGCATGTCCCATATGAAGAGTACCTGTAACATTAGGAGGGGGTATGACTATGGTAAAGGTCTCCTTTTTAGGGTCACCTTTGGCACCAAAATAACCCCCCTTTAGCCAGAAATCATAACATCTATTTTCTACTTTTTGCGGTTCATAAACTTTAGGTATATTGGTATCCATGTTATCTCCTCTACTCTACCTATTATGGCATTTATAGCTATAATTTTACACTTAATATTATACTCTCAAAGCAGTCGCTGTCAAGTTAAAATCCAGATGTGTACTGCCTGTTCAGCAACATCTTATTCCCTTATTATGTCCCTTTTATTACCTTTTATCAAAAAAGATTAGCAAGGGTTTCCTTGCCAATCTTTTAATAGGTTATTTTAAGGATTCATTTAATTGCTTCCAGATTTCTTTTTTCCCCTCTTTGGTTTTTGCTGAGAAAGGGACAACCATATCTCCGGGTTCTATTTCCATTATTTCTTCTATCTTTTTTATGCTCTGTATAGCTTTGCCCCGGGATAGTTTATCTTTTTTTGTAACTGCAATCACAGTATGAATCTGGTGAAATTTAAGCCAGTCATACATGAGTAAATCATCTTCAGTAGGTTCGTGCCGGATATCTAAAAGTAAAACTACTAACTTAAGCTGGGAACGATCCATAAGGTAACTTTCAATAAGCTGCCCCCACTTTTTTTTAAGCTCCTTTGAAACCTTGGCAAAACCATATCCGGGCAAGTCTACCAGATGAAATCCCTCGTTTATAATATAAAAATCTATAGTTTTAGTTTTGCCAGGTTGACCGCTAATGGGCGCAAGTTTTTTCCTGCCAATGAGAGCATTAATCAATGAAGACTTTCCAACATTTGAACGGCCGGCAAAGGCAACCTCAGGCAGTTCTCTGGAAGGGAACTGCCCCTGGTCAAATGCTTTCTTAACGAACTCTACTGATTTTACCTGCATGTCTGGAATTTTCTCCTTCTTTTTCAACAAAAGCATTATTTAACACTTCATCCATGTGTTCTACCATGATAAAGTTTATCCTACGCCGTACATTCCCGGGAATCTCTGAAATATCCTTATTATTATCTGCGGGGATAATAATATTCTTGATGCCTGCCCGGTGAGCCGCCAGGACCTTTTCTTTAACTCCTCCTACAGGCAAAACCCTGCCCCGTAGAGTTATCTCCCCGGTCATGGCTACATCCTTTCTAACCAGCCGATTGCTTAATGCTGAAATTAAAGATACAGCCATGGTTATCCCGGCAGAAGGTCCATCTTTAGGAATAGCGCCCTCTGGGATGTGAACATGAATATCCGTGTTTTCATTAAAATCTTCAGGAATGTTCAACGCTCTGGCCCGGGAACGAATATAGCTAAGACCCGCCTGGGCAGACTCCTGCATTACATCCCCCAGCTTACCCGTAAGGATTAATTTGCCCTTGCCCTTCATTAATGTTACTTCAATGCTTAGTATGTCACCGCCGGTTTCAGTCCAGGCCACTCCTGTAGCAACTCCTACTTCATCCTGTTTTTCCGCAGCACCATACCTATAACGGGGGACACCCAAGAACTTATGCAGATTCTGAACATTTACCCCAACTTTCTTACCGGAATCCTGCACTATTTCCTTGGCTGTCTTACGACAAATACTGCCTATACTTCTTTCCAGGTTTCTTACTCCTGCTTCCCTGGTGTATTCCCTGATAATTTTTCTTAAAGTGTTTTCTGAAATAATCAAGTTTTCTTCGGTTACACCGTTTTCCAAAAGCTGCTTGGGAGCCAAGTGCCTCTCTGCTATTTTTACCTTTTCTTCTTCAGTATATCCGGATATATAAATAGTCTCCATTCTATCCAGAAGCGGCTTGGGAATAGTATGGTATGCATTAGCCGTGGTAATAAAAAGAACATTGGACAAATCAAAGGGAACTTCAATATAGTGATCGCTGAATTTATTATTCTGTTCCGGGTCTAAAACTTCCAGCAGAGCTGCCGACGGATCCCCCCTAAAGTCGGTAGCCATTTTATCTATTTCATCCATGAGGAAAACCGGGTTTTTTGACCCTGCCTCCTTCATAGCCTGTATTATCCTGCCCGGCATAGCACCCACATAAGTCCTGCGGTGTCCCCTAATTTCGGCTTCGTCCCGAACTCCGCCCAAGGATATCCTGACAAATTCCCTTTCCAGTGCCCTGGCAACTGATTTAGCCAGAGAGGTCTTGCCCACTCCAGGCGGTCCAACCAGGCAAAGAATGGGTCCTTTGAGCTTTTCAGCCAGCTGCCTCACTGCTAAAAACTCAATAATTCTTTCTTTAACCTTTTTAAGCCCGTAGTGGTCCTCATCAAGAATTACTTCAGCTTTTTTAATGTCTAACCTATCATCGGTTTCTTTATCCCAGGGCAGGGACAAAATCCAATCAAGGTAGTTTCTTATAACCACACCTTCAGCTGCTGCCGGAGGCATTTTCTCCATCCTGTCAACTTCTTTAAGAGCTTTTTCTTCCACTTCTTCAGGAAGCTCTATAGAATCAATTTTTTCTCTATATTCGTCTGCCTCAGCCGTCCGTTCATCTTTTTCCCCAAGTTCTTGTTGGATGGCTTTCATCTGCTCCCTTAAATAATACTCTTTTTGAGTCTTTTCCATTTGCTTGCGAACCCTGGCATTAATTTTTTTCTCCAGTTCTAATATTTCCATTTCATTGTTTAAAATTTCACTTAACTTCTCCAGCCGTTCCTTAGGTTTAGTGGCTTCAAGAATTTCCTGCTTTTGCGGCATCTTGAGAGTCAAATGGGAGGAAACCACATCAGATAACCTTCCAGGCTCTTCAATGGAAGAAACGTTAACCAGTGTTTCAGAAGGAACTTTTTTCCCCAATTTAATATACTGCTCAAACTGGTATAGCACACTGCGCATTAAAGCTTCTACCTCTGAATTTTTGCTTTCATCTTCCTCTATTTCATCTACTTCAACCTTAAAATAAGGTTCTAACGAATCAAAATCCTTTATGCTGGCCCGGGTCATACCTTCAACCAAAACTCTGATAGTGCCCCCGGGAAGCTTAAGGAGCTGCTTAACGTGTGCAATAGTCCCCAAGGTGTATATATCATCGGGAGTTGGCTCTTCCACATTTGCATCCTTTTGGGCCACCAGTAGAATCTTGTTGTCTTCCACCATTGCCTGCTCCAAGGCACTTATTGAACGTTCTCGACCTACATCCAGGTGTAGCACCATGTTGGGAAACACCAGGATGCCCCTCAACGGCAGCAATGGTAGTATTTGTTTTTCTTCATCCATTTCTCCTTCACCCCCTGTAGTTTGTTTTAGTATATCATATAATATATATTTATTTAAATACTTTCCTTGAATACTCTACTTAAAAACTTATACGTCTTTACTAAAATTATATTCTCTTAATCTTTGCTTTTTCCTTTTTTTTTGAACTTTCCTTTTTATAGAATCGAATTAAAAAAACAGCCCCTAAGTGCAATTTTGACACTTAGGGGCTGCCTTAAAAATAACTGATCAGATTAAATTTAGCCGGCCGTTTGAAACTGTAGTTTCTTTTCATTACTTTTTTCTAAAGCCTGATCTAAAACCTCTTCTAATTCTTTTACAGCTACAATTTCTATCCCTTCGTAGCCGGCAAATAAATTCTGCCAATTTTCTTCAGGTATTATTATTTTAGTCACTCCAGCCTGCTTAGCTGCCTGAATTTTAGTTGAAACTCCTCCTACAGGTTTTACCAAACCCCGGATGGAAACCTCCCCGGTCATAGCCACCGTATTTTTTACAGGAATCCCCTTTATACAAGAGTAAATGGCTGTAGCAATGGCAACTCCTGCTGAAGGACCATCTATAGGAACGCCTCCAGGAAAATTAATATGGATATCATAATCCCTGGGGTCAACCTCATGATATTTCCGTAGTATGGTTAGTACGTTTTCGACAGATCCTTTTACCATACCCTTACGGCGAATAATTCTTTGGGAATTGCCCATCTCTTCTTCCTCCACAACTCCCGTTATGTTTATTTTACCTTGACCTGTCAAGGAAGGTATAGTAGCCACTTCAATTTCAATTATAGTCCCCATACTGGGCCCGTATACTGCCAGTCCGTTAACAAAACCTATCTGTGATTCAGAAGATATTTTTTTCTCCGGACGGGGAGAAATATGACTGCTGTTTAACACCCATTCAATATGTTCCGGGGTTATAAAATTGAGTTCCTCCCCCAGAGCAATGCCTGCAGCAATCTGGACAATATTTACAGCCTCTCTTCCGTTTTGGGCATAATGGCTTATAATATCTACTGCGCCATCTTTTAGGTCAAACTCCATCTTTTCTGCTGCGTTATTGGCAATTATTTTTATTTCATCTGGAAGCAAACCCCGAAAGAAAATTTCTATACACCTGGAGCGAAGGGCAGGAGGAATATGCTCCGGAGTCCTGGTAGTAGCCCCTACCAAACGAAAATCTGCCGGCAGCCCATTTTGGAATATTTCATGAATATGACTGGGAACATTGGGATCTTCAGAACTATAATAAGCGCTTTCCAGGTATACCTTTCTATCTTCCAATACCTTTAGAAGCTTATTCATCTGCATGGAATGTAACTCAGCAATTTCATCTATAAACAAAATGCCACCGTGTGCCTTGGTTACAGCACCCGGTTTGGGCTGGGGTATCCCTGCTGCTCCCATAGGACCAGCTCCCTGGTAGATAGGGTCGTGCACAGAGCCAATAAGGGGGTCAGCAATACCTCTTTCGTCAAAACGAGCTATGGTAGCATCCAGTTCAATAAACTTTGAAAAACTGTTAAAAGGAGAGCTATTATTGGCCTTGGCTTCTTCCAGTACAACCCGGGCAGCAGCAGTTTTTCCCACTCCCGGAGGCCCATATATTATTATGTGTTGTGGGTTAGGACCACAGAGGGCTGCCTTTAAAGCCTTTAAGCCGTCTTCCTGTCCAATGATTTCTATAAAGTTTGCCGGTCTTGTTTTTTCCGACAAAGGTTCACTTAGTGAAATTTCTTTCATGTAATTTAACTTATCCATTTCCTTTTTGGACTCTCTAACTACAGCACCTTTGTTATTCTGTTGAGACCGCAGCAAGTTCCAAAAATATAAACCAATAACTATAGCAAAGAATACTTGAATCATACCTATAATCCCAGTGATTCCGGCTGTGTTGTTGAACACGGTTATCCTCCTTCCCGTTATTACGAGAATATTTGAACAACCTTTATTATTCCCCTGACATGATTATAATATCCAAAAAAGAACACCGTTCCTGATATGGAACGATGTTCTATAAAAGCTAAAACAACATATGCTTTTACGTTATATAAAAAGGATTTCTTTTTATGCCGACTCTTCTTTTTTCTTTCTCTGGTCTACAGTAACCAGAATAGGTTCTTCATTATTAAGGACAACCTCTTTAGTAATGATACACTTACTGGTATCTCCCCTGGTGGGAAGGTCATACATGATATCAACTAAAGCTTTTTCCAGGATAGCCCTTAGTCCCCGAGCCCCGGTATTTCGCTTTATAGCCTCCTGGGCAATCGCTTCTAGAGTGCCTTCTTTGAATTCCAAAGATATACCGTCCATTTCAAAAAGCTTTTTATATTGTTTTACTAAAGCATTTTTAGGTTCTGTTAAAATCCTAACCAGAGCTTCCTGATCAAGGGATTCTAAAGATGCTATAACTGGAATCCTTCCCACAAACTCAGGAATCAAACCATATTTGAGAAGGTCCTGGGGTAGAACATGTTTTAATATCTCATCTACATTGGCATCTGTTTTACTTATAATGGAGGCCCCAAAACCTATCCCTTTGTTACCAATGCGATTTTCGATGATTTTTTCCAACCCATCAAAAGCTCCCCCACAAATAAAAAGTATATTTGTAGTGTCTATCTGCATAAATTCCTGGTGAGGATGCTTCCGTCCTCCCTGGGGAGGAACACTGGCCACAGTACCCTCCAGTATCTTTAAGAGAGCCTGCTGCACTCCTTCACCAGATACGTCCCGGGTAATGGAAGGATTATCGGTCTTTCTGGCTATTTTATCAATTTCATCTATATATACTATTCCTTTTTCTGCCTTCTCCAGATCATAATCAGCTGCCTGAATTAATTTTAGCAAAATATTTTCTACGTCTTCCCCAACATATCCCGCTTCAGTGAGGGAAGTAGCATCAGCAATAGCGAAAGGAACATTAAGAAGACGGGCTAATGTTTGAGCCAGTAATGTTTTTCCTACTCCTGTTGGCCCAATCAGAACAATATTGCTTTTTTGAATTTCTATATCTTCTACTTTTTGATCTGCGTTTACCCTCTTGTAATGATTGTAAACAGCAACCGCGAGAGATTTTTTGGCACCATCCTGACCTATTACATACTCATTCAGGATATCTTTGATCTCCACAGGTTTTGGTAATGAAACCAGGTCTAAATCCAGGTCTTCATTAAGTTCTTCTTCAATAATCTCATTACACAGTTCTATACATTCATCACATATATAAACTCCGGGACCAGCAACTAATTTTCTCACTTGCTCCTGAGTTTTACCACAAAAAGAGCACTTCAACTGCCCTTTTTCGTCATTAAATTTAAACATCTTATCACCTCTTTAAATAGACTAATCTTCTTTCTTCTCAAGAATACTATCTACAATACCATATTCTGTAGCCTGGTCAACTGACATAAAAAAGTCTCTATCTGTATCTGTGGAAATTTTTTCTACCGACTGCCCTGTATGATGAGAAAGAATATCATTCAGAGATTCCCTTAGTTTAATAATCTCTTTTGCATGTATTTCAATATCTACAGCCTGACCTTTAGCTCCTCCTAAAGGCTGGTGCACCATAACTCTGGAATGAGGTAAAGCGAACCTTTTTCCTTTTGTTCCTGCAGCCAAAAGAACTGCTCCCATACTGGCAGCCATGCCAACACAAATGGTCGAAATATCGGGTTTGATATACTTCATAGTATCATAAATAGCTAGACCAGAATAAACACTTCCCCCTGGTGTATTTATATACAAGTTAATATCTTTATCCGGATCTTCAGATTCTAGAAATAAAAGTTGAGCAATAACCAGATTTGCGACCATATCATCAATTGGACTTCCTATAAAAACTATCCTGTCTTTTAATAAACGGGAATAAATATCGTATGCTCGTTCTCCCCTATTAGTTTGTTCAACTACCATAGGTACAAGGTTCATTATAACACCCCCGAAAAATTTATATTCTCTTATGTTTATACTTCTTGTTGTTCTTCTTTTGATTCCTGCACTTTATTTATTTTAGCTTCATTAACTAAAAAGTCAATAGCTTTTCTGAAAGTAATTTCTCTAGTAATCATATTTAACTGCCCCTGTGCTTCAAAATAACTTTTTATGTCTTCAGGTTCCTGCTGATACTGTTTAGCCAGCTTTTCTATTTTTTCTTCCACGTCCTCTTCCTGAGCTATAATACCTTCTTCTCTTATTATAGCATCAATAGTCAAGTTAGCTTTAACTCTTTTTTCCGCCTCAGGACGGTTATCATTCTCGATATCTTCCTGGGTTTTGTTTGTAAGCTGACAGTACTGTTCAAAAGTCATGCCCTGCATCCTAAGTTGTTGTAAGAACTCGTTCATCACCCTATCAATTTCTTGGTCCACCAAAGCCTTAGGAATCTCTACATTGGCATTTTCCGCTACTTTTTCAACTATTCTATTTTCAAGTTCAACGCGAGCCTCTTTTTCTGCATTTTCTTTAAGTTTATTCAGGGCATCTTGTCTCAATTCTTCAATAGTATCAAAATCACTAACTTCTTTTGCAAAATCATCATCCAGCGCCGGTATTTCTTTGCGTTTAATTTCATTAATTTTTACGTTGAAAACAACTTCCTTCCCAGAAAGTTCTTCACTTTGGTAATTTTCAGGAAAATTAACTTTTATTTCTTTCTCTTCCCCTAGCTTACATCCTACCAATTGTTCTTCAAACCCAGGAATAAAAGTCTCTGAACCGACTTCTAATGAATAATTATCACCCTTTCCTCCTTCAAAAGGTTCCCCGTCTAAATAACCAATAAAGTCTATTACCGCAATATCGCCTTCTGTAATCTCGCCTTCTTCTGATACCACTAGTTTTCCATGTTTTTCCTGCATTTCCTTCAAGTAATTATCAACATCTTCTTCCGTAACTTCGGGGTCAGCCTGCTCAACTTCTATCCCTTTATATTGACCTAATTCAACTTCAGGCTTAACTTCGACTTTAGCTTCAAATATCAATGGCTTACCCGGTTCCATCTGTTTAATGCTTACATCTGGTTTATCTATAGGCTCTAGTTCAGTTTCTTCAACTGCTTTTTCATAAGCATCGGGAACCAGAATCTCCAGCGCATCTTCATAAAGCACTTCTTGACCAAACCTGGCTTCCAGTATACGCCGCGGAACTTTTCCTTTTCGAAAACCGGGTACGTGGACCTTACCTACTACCTTACGGTAAGCTTCATTTAGCGCTTCTTCTACCTTATCTTGTTCTACTGAAACTTCCAAGGATACTTTATTTTTGTCTATCTTTTCCCACTTTGCCATCAAATATGCCTCCTCCTATGTACACAACTTGTTTAAACATAAACGTTTAGGTTTCTTGAGTATACCCATATGATAACACAAGATTTCTGATTTACCAAATAGTAAATAAAAAAATAAAACATTTTACTACATTTTCTTAACTGCTGTTGAATTAACTTCATTAAAAGATTAAAATTGATAATATACAATTAATTAAAAAGAAAAAGGATTTCAAAAATTACTAGTGAATAATAAATATAATTAATAAAAATATTTAAACTAGAACAATAAAGCCAAAATAAAGGAGGATCTAAAGATGCACAGAGATGTCAAATTGATACTTTCCATGTTCTTGAATTTTATTTATTCACTCTGTACTATATGTCTTGTCTTTTTTTACTCCCTGATGGGAACTGTTGCCATGGACAGGTTATGTATCATTATTACAGAGGCTACAGGCTTTGAGCGACAAGAAAAAATGATTTCAGCTATTCTTTCGCCAACAATTATACAAAACCTGTTCTGGTTATCAATTGCCGGAGTATTGTTCTGTATCATATTTTTATACTTACTACATCAAAATTTCAGCACTCTATGGGGACCAGCTTCAATCACTATAATGCTATTTTTAGTAATGCTAGGACTAAGAAGTCAGTTCTATCATTTAATGCCCAGTGATACCGATTTAATGCCATCTACACCTTATATCTTAAATGTTTTGGACCGGTTTTTACATGCTAATATAGGTATTTTGGTTTTTGGTTTAATTCTTTCACTTATAGCTTTATTAGGAGATAAATATTTCTTAGCCAATAAAAATAAATTTCTAGACCAGTAAGTACTGTCATAAATAAAGTATAAAATCATTATTTAAGCATAAATAAAAATAAAAAAGATAGGATTTATAACCTACCTTAAATCTTAGGTGTATAGATGGTGCGAGGAGCGGGAGTCGAACCCGCACACCGTAAGGGCACTAGATCCTAAGTCTAGCGCGTCTGCCAGTTCCGCCATCCTC
>SL_8KL_010_SEDDRAFT_10003671_pt1 | contig 12590 bp, 10 predicted proteins | sample SodLakKL_010_SED_4_FD_11160 | JGI IMG/M metagenome (IMG submission 11160) | reverse complement strand
ATGAATGAATCCAAATAGGGCTCATAGTCTAGCTGGTTATGACGTCGCCTTGACATGCGTAAGGTCTTAAACAATACACTAGCTTTAAGCCGACGCTCAAAGTGGCGGAGGTCGCCGGTTCGAACCCGGCTGAGCCCATTCTAACTATTTTTTTTTTGAAAAACTATTCTAAATAGCTTATTTCATAATCTATTTCATCTTCTGCCTAAAAAACTTATAAAACAAAAATTATGTAGTCACCATGGCAGAAATATACGAATATGAATTGGGGAAAGCCGCTGGTAAATTGATCAAAGATTCTCTAGATCTGAAAAAAAATGAAACATTCGTTATCACGGCAGATACTGAGAGTAATGAAAGAGTTGTAAACGCGACGGCTAGAAAAGCTTTTGAAGTCGGTGCCAAACCCATGGTCTTGTGGTTGCCTTCCCCTTTGGGTGTAGGTAAAGATGCTGATCCTATGCTGCCTGTTGATGCGTTAACGGCTCTTTTGAACGAAGCCGATGCTTGGGTGGAATTCAACAATGAGTGGTTACTATATTCTACACCTTTCGAAAGGGCTATGGAAGAAAACGATAAGCTCAGATACCTTTGTTTGGTAGGACTAGATGAAGATATGATGGTGAGAACCATAGGAAGAGTGGATCGAGAAGAATTAGAGGAATTTATGGAAAAAGTGGCGAGTTTCACGGAAAAAGCGGATCATATGAGGATAACTACTCCCGCGGGAACAGAACTCGAATTCGATAACCATCCTGACTATCCAATAGATTGTGATGCCGGAGACGCGAGCTGTCCTGGTATGCATTTTTTGGCGGGACAGATAGCCTGGAGTCCTGACTTAGAGACTATAGAAGGCAAAATAGTTTTTGATGGCTCTGTTGATCCTCCGATAGGTTTATTGGAAGATCCGATAGAATTGACAATCGAGAAGGGCAAAGTTGTCGAGATAAAAGGAGGTAGAGATGCGGCTGAATTCGAACAGTGGTTGGATAGCTTCGACCATCCGAACATGAAAAAACTCGCTCACATAAGTTATGGGTTCAACCCTGGAGCAAGATTGTCAGGAAATATTTTGGAAGACGAGAGAGTTTGGGGATGTACAGAATGGGGACTAGGCTACTTGAGCTCTCATAATGCACCACCAAACGGCATCGAAGCTCCATCCCATACAGATGGAATATGTTTAAATTCAACAGTTTGGTTGGACGATGTGAAATTATTGGAGAAGGGGTCTCTAGTTCATCCTGAACTGAAAAATTACAAAAAGATTTTCGAAGGATAAAACCTAAGATCGAACTCGATGCTGAAATTTGACCCTATGGTTTCAAAATTTGTTTCTTCGAGATCTAGAGACAGAAGTAGGATTCGATGAAAAATAACGAGGCGTAAAAATTGATCTTTTTGATTTAATAACACACCATATATTTTAGACTTAGATGAAAAAATTTAATACGAAATTCTTATATAGCGCAAAAAGCTTTCATATTGCGATGGAAAACTAACTTGGATACTTTATGGAGGTATATTAAATGAGTTGGAGAATTGGAGTCGATATCGGTGGAGCTTTTACGGATCTTTATGCAGTAAATCCAGATACTGGGGAAACGGATTGGACAAAAGTCGAATCGACACCCCCTGACTTCGAGAAAGGAGTTCTTGAAGGAGTCGAGCAATTAGAAGAAAATGGTATAAACCTTCAAAATACCGACCAAATCATCCATGGACAGACGGTTGTTATCAACACGATAATAACTAGAGATGGATCTAAAGTCGGATTTATCACAACTGAAGGATATGATATCATTGATATGCAAAGAGGAAACCGAAGAGACATATTTAATTTTAAGTATAAAAAACCAGAACAATTCGTTGATAGATATATGACAGAATGGGTGGACGAGCGTGTAGACGAGGACGGAAGCGAGCATAGACCCTTAAACGAGAAAGAAGTAGAAGAGGCAACTAGATCTTTGATAGACAAAGGAGCCGATGCGATAAGCATAGGTTTCATCAACAGTTATCAAAATCCTGCACATGAGAGAAGAGCAAAAGAAATAGCTGAAAAAGTTTGCAAAGAAGAAGGAATCGAAAATCCTTTGATTACAATATCGAGCGATACTACACAACAATGGCGTGAGTACGAGAGGTTCAACACTGCAATATTGAACTCATATGTTCAACCCACCTTCGTGAGTTATATAAACAAATTGGAAGAGGCTCTGAAAAGCGAGGGCTTCGAAGGAACCTTTTACTTGACTCTAGCCTCCGGCGGTATGGCTACAGCTAAATATGCTAAACAGTTTCCGATTACCACGATAGAAGGAGGTCCAATATCTGGTATAATGGGTGGTACATCTGTAGGTGAACTAATTGATAAAGAGGATATCATCGTCATAGACGGCGGAAGTACGACAACAAAGGCTGGACTCGCTGAAAATTTGACACCAAAGACAAAGACAGAATATTGGGTGGAGCAAGATGAATATTCCCCAGGGTATCCTGCTAAAGTCCCTGTGGTCGATATACAGGAGATTGGAAACGGCGGTACTAGTATAGTATGGTCCGATGAAGCCGGAAATTTGCAGGTAGGGCCAGAAGCTGCCGGCTCTAGACCTGGACCAGCCTGCTATAACATGGGTGGGGATAAACCGACCTTGACGGATGCGTATGTGGTAACAGGACATTTGAATCCAAACTACCTACTCGGCGGCAAACTGGAGATAGACAGAGATATTGCAAAAGATGCGATAGATGACGTTTCTGATGAAGTCAATCTATCTACAAAAGAAACTGCTTACGGAGCTATCAGAGTCGCTAATAACAAATCAGCTAGGTTGATAAGATTGATATCTATAAGGAAGGGGTTCGATCCTAGGGACTTTACACTTATAGCTCACGGAGGTTCCGGACCTATGGTAGCACCCTTCATCGCAAAAGAATTGAAGATACCTGAGATAATAGTTCCCTCTATACCTAGCGGTGTTTTTAATCCATGGGGTATGGTCGGATTAGATATAAGGCATGAATTGGTCAAAACGAGAGATATAAGGATGGGGAAAGACAAAGAGTCCATAGATGATATAAACGAAACTTTTGAAACCCTTGAATCAGATATCAGAAAGGCATTCGAAGATGAAGACATAGATCCTGAAAGATCGGTGATAAATAGGAGATTGGATATGAAATACGAGGGACAGGCTCATACCTTGAAAATTTCTTGCCCAACCGGAAAATTGGATGAAGATGATATCGATTTATTAGAGGAGAAATTCCATAAAGCCCATGACAGAGAGTACGGTTTCAAATTGGAAGACAGCGAGATAAAGATTGTAAATTTCCATGACATAGGACTCGTTCCTATAGAACCTCCAAGCATACAGAAGCATGAAAATGATGCTACCTTAGAGGATTCTTTCCTAGGAGAAAGAGATGTCTATAACGGAGAAGAAGAAGTGAGGACACCGGTATATAAAAAAGAAAAGTTCCCGATAGACGTTAAGGTAGAAGGACCATGCATCATAGAGGGAGAGACAGCAACTATCATCGTTCCATCGGATTTCGAAGTGAAACATGATCTCTTTGGGAATCTAAGGATGATCCATTGATGAGGGGATAAGAGATGGACGATGAACAGGAACCACAGATAATCAAAAAAGATGAGATGGATGAACGATTCCAGGATGCATTGAATAACGCGCATACAATTTTCGATATAGAGGAAATAATCCAGGTCGGGATTCTAGAACTTGAAGGGAAATCTAGATTGCCTCCAGAAGGGATGAGTGAACATGAGAACTGTCAAGAATTTTCTTATGTCATAGAAGGAGAGATAATCATCGGAACCGAAACTGAAGAGAAGAGGGTTGAAGAAGGAGAACTAATGTACAACCAACCCGGTACTAAACATTATACCCGCAATGAAAAATCAAAACCAGCTAAAGTATTATGGTTTTTATCTCCTCCAATGTAGAATCGGATTTTACACAGGAGTATTACAAAATACTTTTCTTTCTTTTTTAGTATTTTTATATATGCTCGTTCTCATTCAAAACTCTGTTCCAAGCCTTGGGGGTTTTAGCCGCGGGTAATATATCGTAGTCTTCTACTATATCTCTTTCCAACAGGAATCTGTTGATATGCTTGTTAATCTCCTCTAAATTTTGCTCGAAAAATCTTATGAGAACCGCTTTGTTGTCCAGGTATTGAGTGACTTCATACACCCTGATATTTTCTATAGCCTCGTCTATAAAGTCGTTCAATTCCTCTAGACTTCCTTGTGGAGATATTTTGACTAAAATATCGGTATAAACCAAATTCGCCTCTTGAAGGACTAAAAGAGCAATCACCATTAAGTGCCCTTTTTCTTGAAGTTTTGTTCTTCTTCTCCTTGCCGTAGTTATCGAAGTTTCCAATTCTTCGGCAAGTTCCGTATCTGTCATTCTACCTCTGTCCCTGAGGATTTGATAGATCTTGATATCCATCTCGTCCCAGCTATCTCCGAGTATAGATTCTAGCAGTTCGAATTCTTCTTCACCATTTATATTACTCTGCAAATTAATCACCTTTAAATATCATACACATTTCAAATCTCGATCAGCTTCAGTCAAGCTTACACTTTCTTTTTCGTCCATCCACATATCATCTTCGATCCTAACTCCAAAGCGACCTTTGAGATATATTCCTGGTTCTATGGTAAAAGCCATCCCTTTTTTAATTTTTCCCTCGTTACTTTCTGTCAAATAAGGTTCTTCATGGGGATCGATTCCAAGGCCGTGGCCCACTCGGTGGGTAAAATTTTTTCCGTATCCGTTCTTTTTTATGATATCTCTGGCTTTCTTATCGATTTTTCTCGCCTCTACCCCGTTCCTAGCTATCTTTTTTGCTTCCTCTTGGGCTTCCTTAACAATTTCATATACTTTTTCTTTTGTTTTAGATATGTCACCGACGGCTACCGTTCTTGTTATATCGGAGCAATACCCTTCATATCTTGCTCCAAAGTCCATTATGACCATATCTTTTTCACGTATCTTTCTATCTGACGGTGTGTGATGAGGATTAGCGGAGTTCGGACCGGAAGCAACTATAGTTTGGAAGGAGGTCTCCTCTGCCCCATTTTTCTTGATAATATAATCTATCATAGAAGCAACTTCCCTTTCACTCATCCCCTTGATATCTTCTTTTAAAATTTCCCTGTAAGTCATGTCTGCGATCTCCGCAGCTTTTTTCATCAATTTCCTCTCTTCATCTGATTTTATCCTTCTCAATTTAGATGTTTGGGAGTTTAAAGAAGACCAGTCGTATTCATCTATGTATTCCCTGATACTCATCAGAACATCAGACGACATACTGTCCTCTATCAAAAGATTTTTCTTGGTCGCTTCTAAATCCTGTAATATTTCAGCTAGATGTCCGTAGGGATCATCAGAATCTTCCCATAGGTATACATCTCCAAGATCTATCTTTGAGTGCTCGATTTCATCTTCGAACAATTTAGGTATTATAAGGCTGGGAGCTTTATTAGGATAAACAACAGTCAAAAACAATCTCTCGAGGACGTTTCCCGGTCTCATCCCGGTAAGATAAAAAAGATTGGAGCCAGGCGTGATCAGAGCTCCATCAAAAGAATCCTCAATGGATTCAGTAAACCTTGCCAATCTTTTTTTGGGAGGCATCTATATCTTAGCTCCATTTCCTTAACTTATCGGGTCTTCAAACCTCTCTTACTTTTGGAATCGTTTTTGCCGGTCCTCTCTCTTTTTTCATCTTTTTCCTCAATTCCTCAGTCGATTCAAAGTCTACCTTCAGTTTATCCTTATCGATCACCACGCCGTACTTTTCTCTAGCGGTCTCTAAGTCGACTAGACCATTTTTGTAATCCTTGAGAACGAGTTCTAATTCTCTTTCAAGTGGGTCGCCCCAACCTCCTCCACCGCCGCTTCGGATACTAACTATGTCGCCTTTCTGCAGAGTGAAGTTCAGTTTTCTTCCTCCATCCCAGATCTCTTCATCATCTCGGATGAGTGTCATATGATTGCACGAACCGTATTCTCCTCCTTCGATCCCCCAAGGAGGATATTTGATCCTATTGATCGAGGTAGTAAAACTTCCTTTTTCAGCAAGGATACGGTAGTCCTTTCTCATTCCAAATCCACCTCTATATCTTCCGTGACCAACGCCATCCTCTTGGTTGAGCTTCATACATTCAACTCTGATAGGATATTCTCTCTCTAAGACTTCGACCGGATGTATATAGGTCTCACCATCGCCGGCAGAGACCAAACAAGATTCTCCGTCTTTATCTATACCAGCGCCCCATCCACCAGGATTTGGTTCTACAAGTATTTTATATTTATCGTCTCTTGGATCGATCATTCCTATGTTTTCTGCAACAACCGAAACAAAATGGCCTGCAGTCAATTTATCAGGCAACTCGGAGGCCAAAGATTTCCAGATAAGATCGAAAACATATATCATCGTCTCCCAGTAGCAACTTACAGGTGCCGGAGGAGTCGCATTCAAGATGGATCCTTCTGGAACATCGATCTCTATCGGTTCTAAATATCCCTGGTTAAGATTCACATGTGGATCGGTACAAGCGGTAAAGATGGTAGCTACAGAAGCAAAAGTTCCAGAATAGGCGGTGTTGATCGGAGCGTTAACCTGGTCGGGATTGTCAGTCAAATCTACCTTGAACTTCTCATCTGTTATGTTCACCTTTGCCTTCAAAGTTATATCTTCATCCATACCTTCATATTTGAGTATCTTTTGTTCGGATTGGAATTTCCCCTTCGGGAGATGTTTCAAATTTTCTTTCGCCATCACTTTTCCGTCTTCTTTCCTGTCCTTCATCGCTTCTACAACAGTCTCTACACCGTATTTATCACAAAGAGCATTTATCCTGTTATAGGCATATCTGAGTGCCGCAGAGAGGGCTTCAAGGTCCCCATAAACATAGTCAGGAACTCTAGAGTTAATTTTTATTATATTTACTACTTCTTTATTTAACTCGCCCTGCCTGTAAAAATGAGAGGTCGGTATTCTAACTCCTTCCTGATAGATCTCTTCAGCGTTAGGTCCCCAAGAACCCGGATTCATACCACCAACATCGTTTACATGGGCTTTGATGGCAGCTATAGATATGATATCTTCTTCGTAATAAATAGGCATTGAGAGAGCTATATCGTTCATATGGGTGCCTACTTTATAAGGATCGTTTGAAACGAAGATATCTCTAGGGGCCAGATCTAAACCGAACTCTTCTATATCCTTCATCATGTTTTTAGCCACATAGGGCATCGTACCTAAAAAGGCCGGGACACCCAATCCAATGGATATCAGATCCCCTTTTTCATCCGTTAGCGCTGGTGCAAAATCAAACGTTTCATACAAAATGCTGCTTTTAGCAGTCCTGATCGCAGTCCAAAACATCTCTTCTGATATGTAATCTAAAGAATTTTTAACTATCCTCATACTTACCGGATCTACCGACAACTTTTCCACCTCTTCTTGTTTTGCGTTGTTATTAAAAACTAACGTATATATGCTTTTTGTGTAAAAATTTCACATTATTCGATTAGGTTTTGTCAAAGACGTTAGATTTCTTTCAAAATAGATTAATCATCTTGAACTTTTTCAATAAAATGAACTGATTAATGTGCAAAAATTCATATAGGTATAAATGAATCAAAATTCACTTTCAAAGGAGAGGAATATTATGGAAAATTTAGAGCCTAAAGAAGTATGGAACCACTTTTTTGAGATATCCAAAATTCCCCGCTGCTCAGGGAACGAGGGACGTGTTAGAGATTATGTAAAATCAGTCGCTGAGGGGTGTGGATACGAAGCGGAAGTCGATGATGTGGGAAATGTTCTAGTCAAAAAACCAGGGAAGATAAAGGATGTCCCGAGTATAGTGGTACAATGTCATCTCGATATGGTATGTGAGAAAAAGAGTGACAAAGACCATGATTTTTCTGAAGATCCGATACCTTTAAAGAAAGAAGGCGAGTGGGTCACGGCAGACGGAACCACTTTAGGAGCAGATAACGGAATCGGTATAGCTATCTCCCTAGCTATTATGGAAGACGAAGAATCAAAACACGGGCCTGTTGAATTCTTGTTCACAGTAGGTGAAGAGACTGGTTTAGACGGGGCCAAAGGTATAGAACCTGGTTATTTTGAAGGAAGAACTCTAATAAATTTGGATAGCGAAGAGTTCGGTACTTTTACCATCGGATGTGCTGGCTCAGGAGACAGCTTTTTAAAGATCCCTATTGAACGGGAAGATACGAAGTCCGGTGAATTTTATGAGATCGAAATAGATGGATTGAAAGGAGGTCATTCTGGTCTCGATATAGGCCAGGGAAGAGCGAATGCAAACAAAGTCTTGGGTAGACTTCTTTACGAAGGTTACAAGAAAAAGGATGAATTCGAAATCGAAACAATAAAATTGAAAGATATTAAAGGAGGCAGTAAAAGAAATACGATCCCTAAAGAGTCTAAAGCGATCGTCAGTATAGATGGTGAGGGCAAAAAATTAATCGAACACATGAAAAAGATCTTTTCTGAAATAGAAGACGAGTACAGCGCCGTGGAAGATGATATGGTATTAAAGATCACATCTACAGAAGCGGATGAAAACATGGTGATAAAAGAAAAACACTCTAAGAAAATAGTCGATCTACTGATGGCTCTTCCCCATGGTGTTCTCGCGATGAGTAAGGAGGTACCCGATCTAGTCAAGACCTCAACTAATCTAGCGACGATCTCTTTGACCGATGACGAAGTCGAGGTGAACATGATGACTAGGAGCAGTTCAGAATTTGACCTCTTATCTACTAGGGACAGGATAAGAGTGATCACGGAAAATTTTGGTGGAGAAGTTGAAGAGACCGAAGCCTATCCAGGCTGGGAACCGGATATAAATTCAGACATATTGAATCTCTCGAAAGAGGTTTATGGAAAAAATTTTGATAACGAACCTAAAGTGGAAGCTATGCATGCAGGGCTTGAAACTGGTATAATAGGAGAAAAGTTTGATGGAATGGATATGATCTCTTTCGGTGCGACCTTGGAAGGTGCCCATACTCCGTCTGAAAAAGTAGAAATAAATTCAGTTGAAAAATTGTGGAATTTAGTCACTGATATCATAGAGGAGTTCGCCGAGAGGTCTTCCTGAGTCAAGATTCGTTGAAAAAGGCATCCCCAACTTTTTTCTTTATTCTATAATCTTTCATTTTTGACCCTAAAAGTTAACAAAAATTCAATCTTAAATAAAAAAACAAAATAGATATTACATGCTAGAGTTAAAATTAAAATCTAATCGTGAAAATATGATTAAATCTTCATAAATTATAAATATGGGTTTTTATGTATCTGTATAACAAATGTGGTGAAATAAGATGGTATTTGATTTTGAGTTAGGAAAATCAGGAAGAACCTTGGTTAGAGATATTTTGGAAGTAGAAGAAGGTGACAATGTTGTTATCACGGCAGATACCAATTCGAATAAAGAGGTTGTGAATGCTACGGCTTCTGAGGTATTCACCGCCGGTGGTAAGCCGATGGTCGTTTGGAATCCTACGCCTGAAGGTGTTGGGAAAGCTGCTGATCCCATGCTTCCACAAAAGACTTTAGCTGGTGCATTAAAAGAGGCAGATGTTTGGATAGAATATAACGAACAATGGCTCTTATACTCAACTGTCTACGATAAAGTGATCGAGGCAAGCGATGATATACGATATATCTGCCTAGTAGAGATGAACCCCGATATGATGGTAAGAACCATCGGAAGGGTAGACATGCCGAAATTGGCGGAATTCTTGAAGATAGTAGCGGAAAAGACCGGAGAAGCAAAAAAGATCAAAGTTACAAATCCAGCCGGTACGGACTTAGAATTTGAAAATCATCCTGAAAGAGATATGATCGTACATTCTGGAGATATAATGAGAGGTAAGGCTTCTATGCTACCCGGTCAAATCAGTTGGAGTCCTAAATTCGAATCTATAAATGGCAAGCTCGTTTTCGACGGCTCTTTAGTACCTCCTATAGGTTTAATAGATACTCCGATAGAAATGACCATCGAAGCAGGTAAAGTCGTTGAAATAAAAGGAGGCACTGAAGCAAAGCAATTTGAAAAATGGCTAGCGAGCTTCGACGACGAGAACATGTACAGGCTAGCTCATATCTCCTATGGATTCAATCCTGGTGCAAAATTGACAGGCAATATCGTGGAAGACGAAAGGATATGGGGCGGTACAGAATGGGGTTTAGGAAACGTAGGTTCCAAACTTGTACCGGAACAAGAAGGTGGGATCCCAGCGGCTTCTCACTGCGACGGTATCTGCACAGACTCATCGGTTTGGTTGGACGGAAAGCAGCTTCTAGATCAAGGAGAAATTGTCAATTTCCCTAAATTGGAAGAACTCGCGAAACAACTATTGTAATCTCTTTCCCCAAACCTCTCTATTTCTTATGAGTTGGATCACATGAATGAAGTCCTAAACGTTCTTGGTCTGCAATTTACTTATGCAGGATATTCTATCCCCTTTTATGATAAAATAGATAAGCATCTTGAGGCCATCGATCTTGAAGGCATTGATCTTATCTGTTTTCCGGAATCCTGTATTTATGGCTTCAATTATGATGAATTATCTAAGGCTGAGGAAGAAGAGCTTGAAAGACAGGTCAGCTTTTTCAGAGAGATAGCTAAACTTAACGATATCAACGTGATAGCGGGTCTAGTTGAAAAAGACGAGGGGAACTACTTCAATACTGCTATGGCATTTGACAGAAAGGGTAAGCTTCTACATAAATATAGAAAAAACTACCTGTGGTCTGAAGAAAAAAAATTCTTCACACCGGGTTCCTCATACGATGTGTTCGAACTCGAAGGATGGAATATCGGTTTAGGCCTTTGTGCTGATTTAGGGTTCCCTGAGTTCTCCCGGGCTTTAGCTTTGGAGGGAGCTGATTTCCTCATCTTTCCGAGCGCGTGGCGAGAACCTTATGATAGATTGTGGAATCTGATGCTCACTGCGAGGGCCGCAGAAAATCAAGCCTATGTTCTAGGGATCAATGCCATAGGTTCAAAGAATAACTACTGTGGTAACAGTATCTCGGTAAATCCAGAAGGGGACGTTATAGGAAAACTGAGTAAGAACGAAGGCTTTTTTTCTTTTGAATTGCATAGAGACGATGTATTCGATAGAAGAGAAGAGATCGGTTGGTTGTTCATGTCAAGATCCGGGATATTTCGCGAATTAGGGAAGGAATAATATGGAGAGATATTATAGATTGAACACGATCGAAACTCATACAGCGGGAGAACCTACTCGAATACTGATGAGCGGAATAAACCTTTTTCCTCTCTTTGGAAGAAGCGTAGCCGAACAAAGAGATATGTTCGCTGAAAAATTCGATCATATAAGAGAACTTTTGATGAGAGAACCTAGAGGTCATGATGATATGTTCGGTGCGGTTCCTGTACCGCCTGAAGATGACGAAGCTGATATCGGTGTGATATTTATGCATACCACAGGATACCTAGACATGTGTGGGCACGGAACTATCGGTTTGGTCACAGCCCTAATTGAGAGAGAAATATTACCTGAAAAAAGGAAAATCAAGATAGAGACCCCTGCAGGTATCGTTGAAAGCGTACCTGTGATAAAAGAAAATAAGGTTGAAAATGTAAGAGTTAAAAATGTAGATTCTTTTTTTGTTGGGGATGAAATAATAGAATTAGACCTTGCGGACATAAAATCGAATATCAGCGTAAATCTTGCCTATTCTGGAAATTTAGTTGGTCTAGTCGATGTTAGAGAGACCGGATTTTCTGTTAAAAAGGACGACCTTGATACCTTGAAAAGGATAGGTATCGAACTTAGAGATAGGCTTAATGATAAAGGCGATTTTGTTAATCCTTTTTCTGGAGAGAAAATAGAAGTTTCGTTGATCGAATTTTACAAAACGAGGAAAAGTGTAGATAAAAACCTAGTGGTTTTTGCAGACGGCTCTATAGATAGGTCTCCTTGTGGAACTGGTACCTGTGCCAAAATGACCTATTTACACCATTTAGGAAAATTGGACGTCAATGAAGAGTATAGATACAGGAGTGTTTTGAACACGGAATTCGAAGGGAAAATCTTGGAGGCAGGAGAAAAGGAAGGAATAGAAGTGATCACTCCTGAGGTCTCAGGTTCAGCATATATTACTGGAACGAGCACTTTCGTTTTAGATCCGGATGATCCTTTGGATGGATTTAGTTTGTATAAATAGGGATCGAGCTTTGTTAATTATAATCAATTTTAATTTTTGTTATATGCCTATCAGAGATTCTATTTCTCCAAATCCCATTCCTCGATCTCTTCCTTCGGCGGTGATTCATAACCTCCTATCTTGCTCTGCTTCCATCCGAATCTATTCTTCAATTCAGCTAAAAATTCAGCGTACTTGAAAGGAGCGATCACAGTATCTATCACAGGTACTCCAAGTTCCTCCTGTAGTTTCTTGTAAAATCCGAACTGCCTAGTGCATCCTAATATGATCACTTCTGCATCGTCTTCTTCCACCGCCTTCCTAGCTTC
>SL_8KL_010_SEDDRAFT_10003668_pt1 | contig 12595 bp, 10 predicted proteins | sample SodLakKL_010_SED_4_FD_11160 | JGI IMG/M metagenome (IMG submission 11160) | reverse complement strand
AGGCGGCCCCGGATATGATGCCGGGGCCGCCTGCCCGTGGACGAAAGTCGCGCCCAAACACGCGGGGCGCATTGGCAAAAATCACTTTTGGCAGGTGACTTGTCACCCCTACAACCCACCATTCACGCCTCTGTGCGGTTATACCGGCCAATTCCCGCCAATCTCTGGACGCCCCCCCCTTTACCGCATGCCGTGCCGCACCCTATAAGGCCCCAACCGGCTTGCATGATAATGTAGGTCCGACTCAGCATGAACGACGGGATATCCGCATGAAATTCTTCCCCAGTCTGTTCTCGTCAGACATGGCGATTGATCTTGGTACGGCGAATACGCTGGTCTATGTAAAAGGACGCGGGATCATATTGAACGAGCCCTCGGTGGTGGCCTATCATTCCAAAGACGGGCGCAAGGCCGTGTTGGCTGTGGGCGAAGACGCGAAATTGATGCTGGGCAGAACCCCCGGCAGCATTGAGGCGATCCGCCCGATGCGCGATGGCGTGATTGCCGATTTCGATGTCGCTGAAGAAATGATCAAGCATTTCATCCGCAAAGTGCATCGCAACACTGTGTTTTCAAAGCCAAAAGTTATTGTTTGCGTCCCTTACGGTGCGACCCCTGTTGAAAAGCGCGCGATCCGGCAATCTGTGTTGTCGGCAGGTGCGCGGCGTGCGGGGCTGATTTCCGAACCCATTGCAGCGGCAATCGGTGCCGGTATGCCCATCACTGACCCCACCGGCTCTATGGTAGTGGATATTGGTGGCGGCACCACGGAAGTGGCGGTGCTGTCCTTGGGTGATATCGTCTATGCCCGCTCGGTGCGGGTGGGTGGCGACCGCATGGACGAGGCGATTGTCAGCTTTTTGCGCCGCAACCAGAACCTGCTGATCGGCGAATCAACCGCCGAGAAGATCAAATGCGCCATTGGCACGGCACGTATGCCCGATGACGGGCGCGGCAAATCCATGCTGGTGCGCGGGCGTGACCTGCTGAACGGTGTGCCAAAAGAAGCCGAGATCACACAGGCGCAAGTCGCTGAGGCCCTGTCCGAAACCGTGACCACAATCTGCGAGGCCGTGATGATCGCGCTGGAAACAACGCCGCCCGATCTGGCCGCCGATATCGTGGACCGCGGTGTCATGCTGACAGGCGGCGGCGCATTGCTGGGCGAGCTGGATCTGGCGCTGCGCGAGCAGACAGGCCTGTCCATNTCGGTTGCAGATGAGGCGCTGAATTGCGTCGCCATCGGCACTGGCAAGGCGCTTGAATATGAAAAACAGCTTCGTCACGCCATTGATTATGACAGCTGACGAGGCGCGTCACAGGGTGTAGCGCGTGGCAGAAGATCGCAGACAGGATCAGGATTTTATCCGCCCGGTTCGGCGCATCCTGATCGGGTTGCTGGCGACGTTGATGCTGCTGATCTTTGTCGTGTGGCGCATTGACAGCCCACGGGTTGAGCAGTTCCGCATGGCCGTCATTGACCGTGTCGTCCCGTCATTTGACTGGGCAATGCGCCCTGTTGCGCGCGGCGTGGCACTGGCCGAAAATTTTCGCTCCTATGCCCGGATCATCGAGCAAAATCAGGAATTGCGGCGCGAATTGCAACAAATGCGCGCATGGCGCGAGGCGGCGCTGCAACTGGAGCAACGCAACGCACAATTGCTGGACCTCAATCAGGTGCGACTTGACCCGCAATTGACGCATGTGACAGGCGTTGTCATGGCTGATAGCGGCTCTCCCTTCCGTAAATCTGTGTTGCTGAATGTCGGCGCGCGCGATGGCGTGCGGGACGGCTGGGCGGTGATGGACGGTCTTGGGCTGGCGGGGCGCATTGCGGGTGTCGGGCAACGCACGTCGCGGGTTGTGTTGCTGACAGATACGGCCAGCGCTGTTCCGGTGGTTATCCAGCCCTCTGGCCAACGCGCGATGCTGATTGGCGACAACTCGGCCTTTCCAATCCTGGAATTCATCGAATCCCCCGACGACCTGCGCCCCGGCGATAGGGTAATCAGTTCCGATGATGGGGGGGTTTTTCCTGCGGGCATCCTTGTGGGTGAAGTGGTGGCAACAAGTGATCGCAGATTGCGGGTCCGTATTTCTGCGGATTTCGGACGACTGGAATTTCTGCGCGTTCTGCGCTCGCGGCCGATGGAGCGGATTGTCGACACAGGCGATCTTATCGCGCCCGACCAACTGGAATTAAATCCCTTGGAACTTGAAGAGCCAGCCGCACTGCCCCCCCCCCTGCAAAGCGATGCCGGCGATGGTTGAACGGCGCCAGACCCAGCGGCTACTATATGTGTCCTTGTTTCTGGGACTTGCCGCGCTGATGACATTCTACCGGCTGTTGCCCTTGGGCAGTTACGGCATTTCGCATGACCTGGCCGGGCAGGATGCGCTTCCCGGATCAAGCATCGGCTTCACCCTTGGAAGCCTGCCCGCGCCCGATTTCCTGTTATGTCTGACGCTTGCTTGGGTGGTCAGACGCCCCGACATGCTGCCTGCGCCGATCATCGTCGGATATTTCTTTATTGAGGATATTCTTTTGTTGCGCCCGCCGGGGCTGTGGGCGCTGATTGTCCTGCTGGGAAGCGAATACCTGCGCACCAGAACCGAGCAATTGCGCGGCTACGGGTTCTGGCTGGAATTTCTGTTTGTGATCGGGCTGATGCTGGCAATGTTTTTGACCAACCGCGCAATGCTCGCGATTGTGATGATGCCACAAGCCCCACTTGGCTTGAGCTTTGTGCAGTTTCTGGGCACGGTGGCGGCCTACCCTGTTGTGGTCGCAGTGTCGCATTTCATTTTCGGGCTGCGCAAACCAGCAACAGGCGAAGTAGATTCTTTGGGGCAGAGATTGTGAAACGCTCGGAACGCGAACAGGACTTAAGCAGGCGTGTCATCAGTCGCCGTGGGCTGCTTTTGGGGGGCTTGCAAGTCGGGGTGGCGGGCACGCTGTTCTGGCGTTTGCGGGACATGCAGCTAAACCAGTCAGAGCAATATCACCTGCTGGCTGAAGAGAACCGCATCAACCTGCGCCTGCTGCCGCCTACGCGCGGTCTGATTGTGGATCGCAATGGGGTGATGCTGGCCGGGAATGAACAGAATTACCGCGTTGTCATCAAGCGCGATGACGCAGGCGATATTGATCTTGTGCTGGCCCGACTTGCCCGCCTGATTCCGCTAAGCGAAGAAGACATTGAACGCGCGCGCCGCGACATGTTGCGCAACCGGCCCTTCGTGCCGGTCACTGTGGCAGAGCGGCTGAGTTGGGAAGAAATTAGCCGCGTTGCCTCGAACGCGCCGGCCTTGCCCGGTGTCACACCAGAAATGGGCCTGTCGCGCAACTATCCGCTGCGCGAAGACACGGCGCATGTGGTGGGGTATGTCGGCCCTGTTTCAGAACGCGACCTTGAAGCACTCGAAGCCCCTGATCCTGTTTTGATGATCCCGCGGTTTCAGATCGGCAAAAGCGGGGTCGAGCGGATGGCCGAAGACCGGCTGCGCGGGCGCGCGGGCTCGCAACGCGTGGAAGTAAACTCAGTCGGCCGCGTCATGCGCGAGTTGGACAGGGTTGAGGGCACGCCGGGCGGAAATGTGCATCTGACGCTGGATGCGCGCCTGCAAAACTATGCTCTGGAGCGGTTGCACGGGCAAAGTGCGGCAGCGGTCGTTATGGATATTGAAAGCGGCGATATTCTGGCGCTTGCCTCTGGCCCCAGCTTTGACCCTAATCTGTTCGTACGCGGAATCTCCACCACCGATTTTCGCGGGTTGCTGGACAATGAATACCGACCCTTAGTCAACAAGACGGTGCAGGGCATGTATCCGCCCGGTTCAACCTTCAAGATGGTCACGGCACTGGCCGCGCTGGACGCAGGCGTCACCGATGGGCAGGAGCGCGTGTTCTGCCCCGGCCATATGGATGTGTCGGGCAATCGTTTCCATTGCTGGAAACGTGGCGGGCATGGCCGCGTGAACCTTGTCTCGGCGCTGTCGGAAAGCTGCGATGTCTACATGTATGAAATGGCGCAACGGTGCGGCATCGACAAGATCAACGAAATGTCGACGCGGCTTGGTCTGGGCATTCGCTATGATCTGCCCATCACATCCGTGGCAGGCGGGCTGAACCCCACGCGCGAATGGAAACGCAACAATCGCAATTCCGAATGGCGCATCGGGGACACGGTCAATGCCTCGATCGGGCAGGGTTTTGTGCTGACAACGCCGTTGCAGCTTGCTGTCATGACTGCACGTCTGGCGTCGAACAAAGCCATTCTGCCCCGGTTGATGCGCGACCCCACAGAGAGCGCGTTGCCTGAGGCCGCAAGCCTTGATCTGCGCCCTGAGTGGCTGCGCCTGATCCGGCGCGGGATGAGCGAGACTGTCAATGACCGTCGCGGCACGGCCTATTCTTCGCGCGTGGTAGCGGATGATCAGGTGATGGCAGGCAAGACCGGCACCAGTCAGGTGTTCTCGATCACGCGCGCCGAACGCGACGCGGGTGTGCGCAGGCAGGAAGATCTGCCTTGGAACCGGCGCAACCATGGGCTGTTTGTCAATTACGCCCCGGTCGAGGCACCGCGCATTGCGGTTTCCATCGTGGTTGAACATGGGGGCGGCGGGTCGTCAACGGCAGCCCCGATCGGGCGCGACATCATGCTGGCCGCGTTGAATGGTGGTGTGCCACCGCTTTCCGCCTACCCTGCCCCGCAACGCAACCGCATTCATTCCGAGCAACAGGAAATGCAAGAGCGCCTACGCAAACCCGAAGACATGCGGATCAGCCGCGCATGAGCTATCTTGAATACAACACCAAACGAATGCCTGCGGGGCTTGCCAAGGTTCTGTATCTGAACTGGCCTTTGGTCGCGCTGCTGATTGCGGTGGGCTGTTACGGCGTTCTGATGCTGTATTCTATCGCCGGTGGCAGTTGGTTCCCTTGGGCCGACCCGCAGATGAAGCGCTTTGCCCTTGGGCTGGGGATCATGTTCTTTGTGGCCTTTGTGCCGCTGTGGTTCTGGCGGTCTATCGCGGGGGTGGCCTATGCCATATCAGTGCTGCTGTTGTTCGGGGTCGAGTTCTTTGGCACGATCGGTATGGGTGCAAAACGCTGGTTAGAGCTAGGCCCCTTCCGGCTGCAACCCTCGGAACTGGCCAAGATCACAACGATCATGGCGCTTGCCGCCTATTTTGACTGGCTCGACCTCAAGAAAGTCTCGCATCCGTTCTGGGTGCTGCTGGCGGCCCTGATTGCCTTGGTCCCGGCACTTTTGACGCTGCGCCAGCCAGATTTGGGCACGGCGATGTTGCTGGCAGTTGGCGGTGGCGTCGTGATCTTTGCCGCCGGGGTGCATTGGGCGTATTTTGCCGCCCTGATCGGCAGCGGTTTCGCGCTGGTTGCGACGGTCATGTCATCGCGGGGCACCGAGTGGCAAATCCTGAAGGATTATCAATATCGCCGCATTGATGCGTTCATGGACCCCACACTGGACCCTTTGGGCGCGGGGTATCACATCAACCAGTCGATGATCGCGCTGGGGTCCGGCGGCTGGTCGGGGCGCGGTTTTATGGAAGGCACACAGGCACGCCTGAACTTCTTGCCTGAAAAGCATACCGATTTCATCTTTACCACGCTGGCCGAGGAGTTCGGTTTTGTTGGGGCATCGTCGCTGCTCATTCTATACATGGCGGTGATTGCGGTGTGCCTGCTGACTGCAATGCGCACGACCAATCGCTTCGGCGCGTTGGTGGTGATGGGTGTTGTGGGCACGTTCTTTTTGTATTTTGCTGTGAACATGGCCATGGTGATGGGGCTTGCGCCCGTTGTCGGTGTGCCCTTGCCGCTGGTGTCTTACGGGGGGTCTGCGCTGATCGTGATCATGGTCGGGTTCGGGTTGGTGCAATCCGCCCATATTCACCGCCCGAGGTTGCCATCATGACGCTGACTGTCCTGTTCGCTGCGGGCGACGCGGCTTTCGCAGAATACCGCGCGCCGCTGGCGCAGGCCTTCGCGCAACACGATCTTCAGATCGACCTTGTGACCGAGGCCGCGCCCGAAGCTGTCGACTATATCATCTATTCGCCCGCCAGCACCTTGCGTGATTTTACGCCCTATACGCGCTGCAAGGCGGTGCTCAATCTTTGGGCTGGGGTTGAGAAGATCGTGGGCAACCCGACCCTGACGCAACCTTTGGCACGTATGGTCGACCCGGCACTGACACGAGGGATGGTCGAGTATGTCTGCGGTCATGTGTTACGCTACCATCTGGGGATGGATGCCTATATCAACGCCGCCCCTGGCGCTTGGGCGCAGGATGAGCCGCCACTCGCCCCGGAACGGGTGGTCGGCATATTGGGCTTGGGCGAATTGGGGCGCGCTTGTGCCAGCGCATTGGCGGCACTTGGCTTTGCCGTCGAAGGGTGGTCATCGCGCCCGAAGTCGGTGCAGGATGTGACGTGCCATCACGGGGAAGACGGGTTCATGACCCTGCTGCGCCGCGCAGATATCCTTGTCACTTTGTTGCCCCACACGCCCCAGACCGAAAACATCCTGAATGCGGCAGCTTTCGCGCAGATGCGCGCTGGCGCGCGGATCATAAACCCCGGACGCGGCGCATTGATTGATGATGAGGCACTTCTGGTCGCTCTCAACACCGGCCTGATCGCGCAGGCAACACTGGATGTATTCAGGGTCGAACCTTTGCCTGCGGAGCATCCGTTCTGGGCGCATCCGAATGTGACGATCACGCCGCATATCGCCGCCACCACACGCGCCAAATCTGCCTCGCAGGTCATTGCCGAAAACATAGCGCGGGTCGAGGCGGGCGCGGAGTTGCTGCACAGGGTAGACCCCGCGCGCGGCTATTGAACCAAGCCAGCGCATCAAGCCCCCTTTGCAGAGCGCCGTGCTTTATTGCATAATCTTGAAGGTTTTTCTTGAAAACCCATCTTTCTTTGCCCTTGTCGCGGCGCTACAAGGAAATACTGTACACCTTTGTGTACAATTCCGACACGATGCGATCAAAAAATAAGGACCAGGCATGAACAAGATGATAGAACGCGGCCACCTGAAGGTAAGTGAGGTACTTTGTGCGTTTATCGAAGATCAGGCCTTGGCTGGTACCGGGCTGGACGCGGCACAATTCTGGCGGGGTTTTTCGGCCCTCGTCCATGATCTGAGCCCCAAGAACCGGGCCTTGCTGGACAAACGTGCCGATCTGCAACAGCAGATCGACCAGTGGCATATCGCGCAGCGCAATCAGGTTCATGACCGCGACGGCTATAGGTCATTTCTGGAAGAGATTGGCTATCTGTTGCCCGAAGTGGCCCCTTTTCAGATTGAAACAACCAATGTCGACCCCGAGATTGCACAGATTTCCGGCGCGCAGCTTGTGGTGCCGATCACCAATGCGCGCTATGCGCTGAACGCCGCGAACGCGCGCTGGGGCAGCCTTTATGATGCGCTTTATGGCACTGATGCGATGGGCAACCTGCCCCCCAAAGGCGGCTATGAGCAAGGGCGCGGCGCGCGTGTCGTGGCGCGGGTTCGGGTGTTTCTGGATGCATCCTTTCCGCTTGCGGGGCACAGCCATGCAGATGCGCGGCTGTATCACGTCAAGGGCGGCGCGCTGCTGGTTGATGGCAAGCCGCTTGAAGACCCCGAAAAATTCGCAGGCTATCGCGGTGATCCGCGCGCGCCTGACTCGGTGTTCCTTGTCAATAACAGGCTGCATATTGAACTTGTCTTCAACCGCGCGCATCTGATTGGCGGGCGCGATCAGGCCTGTATGGCTGACGTGCGCGCCGAATCTGCACTCTCGGCGATCATGGATTGCGAAGATTCTGTCGCCTGTGTCGATGCCGAAGACAAGGTGCAGGCCTATTCTAACTGGCTGGGGCTGATGCGCGGTGATCTGAGCGCCGAGCTGGAAAAGGGCGGCAAGACCGTCACCCGCCGCCTGAACCCCGATGTCGAGATCACTGCCCCCGATGGCAGTGCAAAGACCCTGAAGGGGCGCGCGCTGCTTTGGGTGCGCAATGTCGGCCACCTGATGACCAACCCCGCAATCCTCGATCAAGACGGGAATGAGGTGTTTGAGGGGATGATGGATGCCATGGTCACAGCGCTTTGCGCAATGCATGACCTGCGCAAGCAAAGCGGCCCGCGCAACTCTGCCGAAGGGTCCATCTATATCGTCAAGCCGAAGATGCACGGCCCCGAGGAAGTCGCCTTCGCTGACGAGATTTTCGCCCGCGTCGAACAGGTGCTGGGGCTGGCACCGAATACAATCAAGATTGGCGTCATGGATGAAGAACGCCGCACAACTGTGAATTTGCAGCAATGCATCCATGCCGCGCGCACCCGCGTCGCCTTTATCAACACTGGTTTTCTGGACCGTACCGGCGACGAAATTCACACCAGCATGGAAGCAGGCCCGTTTTCGCGCAAGGATTTCATCAAGCGCAAAGGCTGGATCAAGGCCTATGAGGATCGCAATGTCGATATCGGCCTTGAATGCGGGCTGATGGGGCGCGCACAGATCGGCAAGGGCATGTGGGCCATGCCAGACCAGATGGCCGCGATGCTCGAGACCAAAATCGAGCATCCGAAATCCGGTGCGTCAACGGCATGGGTGCCCTCGCCCACTGCCGCCACATTGCATGCGCTGCATTACCATCAGGTCGATGTGCGCAAAGTGCAGGAAAAGCTGGCAAAAGGCGGGCGGCGCGCCCATGTCGAGGCGCTGCTGGACATACCGCTCGCGTCTTTCCGCAAATGGGGCCGCGACCAGATCCTGCGCGAGGTCGAGAACAACGCGCAAGGCATTCTGGGCTATGTCGTGCGCTGGATCGATCAGGGGGTGGGCTGTTCCAAAGTGCCCGACATCAATGATGTGGGCCTGATGGAAGACCGCGCCACCTGTCGCATTTCCAGCCAGCACATTGCCAACTGGCTGCATCACGGTGTGGTATCAGAGGCCGAAGCCATGGATGCAATGCGGCGCATGGCCGAAGTCGTGGACCGCCAGAATGCAGATGATCCGGCCTATCGCCCAATGGCACCCGCATTTGACAGCATCGCTTTTCAGGCCGCCTGTGATCTGGTGTTCAAGGGGCGCGCGCAGCCTTCGGGCTATACCGAGCCGGTGCTACATGCCCGCAGATTGCAACTGAAGGCGGCAAGCTAAGCCCGCCTTATGCGGCTGGGGGGTGTCCCTCAGCCGCACAGATCGGGGTTGGTTTCGCATTGCACGACCAGCCCCTCGGCCTGTGCAATCGCATCTGCTGGCATAACCTCGCGCAATGCGTCGATCAGGTGTTGAGCGGGGCCGTGCCCCAAGGACTGCGCCATCGTTGCCAGTGCCAGTGCCTTGCGGAAATTCTGCACCCCGCCGCGCCCCTGTGCCTGCATCAGCGCCAGATTGTAGGTTGAGGGCGCATAGCCCGCTGCGACCGCGCGCAGATAGTGACGCCGCGCGGCCGCTGCGTCCTGTGGGCGGCCAAGGCCACGCGCAAGGGCAAGGGCCAAATTATGCCGCGCCTCAACATGGCCTTGATCGGCGGCTGCTTCAAACCAGTCTGCGGCAGCGTCATCATGCCCCTGCTCGGCCAGTGCTGCGCCAAGGGCGAATTGCGCCGCCCTATGCCCTTGGTCGGCGGCGGCCTGATACCAGCGTATCGCCTGCTGCGGGTCAGGCGCTGTGCCCAAGCCGCGCTCCATTATCTTGCCCAGTGCAAATTGCGCACGCACCGCGCCAGCCTTGGCCGCCGCTTCATACCAATACTGCGCAGTCTCCCAGTCCTCGTGCTCTGCCGACATATCCGCGAGGGCCAAGTTGCGCGCCAAGATGCGTTTGCTGCGCGGCCGCTTCAAACCAGTGCTGTGCCTGTTCCAAATCGGACTGATCGCCTGCATCCGTTGCCAGCAAAACCGCCAGATTATACTGGGCCATAACATCGCCACGTTCCGCTAGCGGTGTCCAGATTGCGCGCGCGGCCCTTGGATCGCCCGCGTCAAGTGCCGCCAGCCCATCCTGCGCGCGCAATTGCGCCTGTGCCGACAGTGGCAATCCCGATGATAAAAAACAGAAGAATTAATCTGAAGACCACTTAAATTTCCCGCATCCGCAATCCGTTTTCCGCCTATACGCAACTTTCTTTCGTCTGTCACGCGATTGTGACGCATCTGCGACAGCTTGCACGGCGCGCTGTTCCGGCCTATGGCGTGGCGCGAAAGGACCAGCACTATGCAGACATCAGATATTGAACAGCTTTTCACCCGCTCGGACGGCCAGTATCTTTGTGCGCGCTGGGGGCGGCCGATTGTTCCGGTCGTCTTTGGGGTGGATGATGCCACTCTCTCAACAGTCAAAGGTGCGATCGAGGCGGTCGTGACATTGGCAAATCACAAGATGGCCGAAACCGACCCCGAACTGGGTGCCAATCTGATGGTGTTTTTCTGTCGGGACTGGTCAGAGTTGCTGGACGTGCCCAATCTTGACCGGCTGATTGAGGGGCTTGCGCCCTTGGTTACACGCCTGCATGCCGCCGATGCCAACCAATACCGCGTGTTCCGATTTGATGCGGATAATGCGATCCGGGCGGCGTTCGTCTTTATCCGTATGGATGACGCGCTGTCACAGGTGCCCGCCGAAACACTGGCCTTGTCGCAGGCCGTGCAGGTGATTTTGCTGTGGTCCGACACTGCCTTTACCGACCGCTCGGCGCTGGCCGTGGCGGGCGAGACAACGATTTTGCGCCCCGAGATTGGCGCATTGATCCGTGCGGCCTATGATCCGGTCCTGCCCTCTGTGGCGACAGACCCCGCACATGCGCTGCGGCTCGGCGCGCGGATCGGTGAGGTCCAGTGATGCGGCTCGCCTAGTCAATTATGACGGGACCATCAGCGCAGCCAGCCGCCCCCGCAGTGGTTCGGGGTCTTCAAACTCCAACCGGACCGGCAATGTCAGCACCTTCATCCGAAACTTTGCGGGCAAACGCACAGAATCCTTCTCGGTCGTTACCAGTTGCGCACCCATCGCCTTGGCTTCCAGTTCCAGTCGGGCCATCAGCGCATCTGTCAGGGGCTGGTGATCGCTCAGCGCCTCTGCGCGCAGCAATTCGGCCCCTTCGGCGCGCAAGGTGGCAAAGAATTTCTCGGGCCGGCCAATTCCGGCAAAGGCCAGCACGCGCAGCCCTTGCCAACTCATCCCCATTTGCAGCGGGCGCAACTGCCCGCGCAGGATGGGCAGTCCATTCAGATCGGCGCTCAGATCAAAACGGCGCTGCATCTCGGGCGCACCGATGCTGACAATCATGTCCGCCCGTGCCAGCCCATGGGCGACAGGTTCGCGCAAAGGGCCAGCAGGCAGCACGCGGCCATTGCCAAAGCCAATCGCGGCATCAACCACAATCAACGACAGATCCTTGGCCAGCGTCGGGTTCTGAAACCCGTCATCCATGACCAGAACCCCCGCCCCTGCGGACACTGCATCGCGCGCACCTGCTGCGCGGTCCTGTGCCACCCAGACAGGCGCGAAGGCCGCCATTAACAACGGCTCATCGCCTACATCTGTGGCAGTGTGTGTACGCTCGACAACACGAACAGGCCCCGACAACCGCCCCCCATACCCGCGCGAGATGACATGCGGGTTGTGCCCCATCGCGTCGAGCATCCGGACCAGTGCAATCACTGTCGGGGTCTTGCCAGTGCCGCCTGCATTCAGGTTGCCCACACATATAACTGGAATGGGCGGGCGATAATCTGGCGCTTTGGCCACGCGGCGTGCGGTTGCCTGTGCATAGAGTGCGGCCAATGGCGCCAGCAGGCGCGCGCGCAAGGCGGGGCGGTGCGACGGGGTGAACCAGAAGGCAGGTGCGCGCATCAACTCGCCTCTGCGCGCGTAGCGGCAGCAAGCACAGCACCGATCACAGTCTCTGTCGCCTCTGACCCGCCAGATATGACTTTCCACGCGCGGTGGGCCTGATCGGCGGCCTGTTCGGGACGCAACGCGGTACAAATTGCAGAACCCAATGCATCGGCACTCTGGATCATACGGGTCGCGCGGGCCTCGCGCAGCAGGTCGAACGGTTCGGAAAAGCGCCCGAACATACGCCCATGCACAATTGCGCAGCCCAGACCTGCGGCCTCCATCGGGCTGTACTGCGCGCCCTCGCCGCCAAGCGAGCCGCCCAGAAAACAGGTGACCGCCAAACGATACCACAAACCGCGCTCGCCTTCGGTATCGGCGATATACACCTGCGTTTCAGGGGTGATCTGATCGTCATCCGAGCGCAGCGCGGTGATGAACTGCTTTGCGAAAGCATCGCGCAGAACCGGGCCGCGCATAGGGTCGGCAGGGTGCAGGATCAGCGCGAGGCGATGGCTTTCGCGCAGCGCTTCACGATGTGCGGCAAGGACCGCGTCTTCTTCGCGCTCGGGCACACCTGCAGCCAGCCACACTGTCCGGTGGCGAAAATTTTCGGCCAACTCCTCGCGCTCAGATTCGTTGCACCCTAGTGCCACCGGGGTTGCCGACAGGCGGCCACACGCGATCAACGCAGCATCGGGGACGCCCGCGTCACGCCACGG
>SL_8KL_010_SEDDRAFT_10003666_pt1 | contig 12600 bp, 9 predicted proteins | sample SodLakKL_010_SED_4_FD_11160 | JGI IMG/M metagenome (IMG submission 11160) | reverse complement strand
ACAATTTACACCATACATAACCTCAAATATCAGGGGATCTTTGGCCCGGAAATTATTCCCGATGTTCTGGGGATTGATTACAGTTACTGGCAGGATGGCAGCATCCGTCATGATGGTCTGGTAAATTTTATGAAGGCCGGTATCATGCATGCTGATAGGATTACCACAGTCAGCCAGACCTATGCTGAGGAGATTAAAACCCCTGCCTATGGAGAAGGACTGGATTATGCTCTAAGAATGCGGGGAGATGATCTGGAGGGCATAATTAACGGGATCAGCTATCAGGATTTTAATCCTGCTACCGACAGCGAGCTTTTTGCCAGTTTTGACCGGGAAAATTTTGCTGGCAAGCAGGAAAATAAAACCGACCTGCAGAAAATGTTGGGTCTGTCGGTGGACCCGGATAAAAAAGTTCTTTCCATAATTTCCCGGCTGGTGGAGCAGAAGGGGCTGGACCTGGTGCAGGATGCTGCCGAAGACTTTCTGGAGCCAGATCTGCAGCTTGTGGTGTTGGGTACTGGTCAGCCTGAGTATGAAAACTTCTTCCGTTATTTGCAGAGGAGACATCCCGAGCAGGTGGCGGTGGAGATTAAATATGATTTTGATCTGGCCAAAAAGATCTATGCCGGCTCGGATTTCTTTTTAATGCCCTCGCGCTTTGAACCCTGCGGTCTGGGGCAGTTGATTTCCATGAGATATGGCACTGTTCCGATAGTCAGGGAAACAGGCGGGCTCAAGGACACCGTGGAACAGTATTCCGGAGAAGAGGGTGATGGTTTCACCTTTCGGGAATACAGTGGAGAGGCGCTGCTGGCAGCGGTAGAGTCGGCGGTGGAACTGGCCCGGCAGCCGGAGAAGCTGAAGGAGCTGCAGCAAAGGGTAATGGGGCTTGATTTCAGCTGGAAGAGAGCAGCTTGTCAGTATGATAAACTTTATGGGGAATTACTGGAGGAGAAAACCTCGGAGAATAAGGCCCGGAACGGCGATAAGAAATCAGCAGGGGAAACTTCCCCAGGCAAGAGAATTCAGGCTGACAGCAAGTCCAGGGGCATTAAATTTGATTTGAATAAAGTTACCAGAAAGAAGCTGCTTTCGATTAAAGGCATAGGCCCCTCCTTTGCTGATAATATTCTGAATTACCGGTGCCGGCAGAAGGGTTTTAATTCTCTGGAAGAGCTTAAAAAAGTTCAGGGTATCGGGGATAGTCGTTTTGCCCGATTAAAAGATCATTTTTTCCTGTCTTAACTTAAAGGAGTGATTGCGTGCTTGAGACTAACCGCTCTGAACTGGGGATTATGAAGATTGCAGATGAGGTGCTGGGTATTGTGGCCGGCATTGCCATCCTGGAGGTAGAGGGCGTGGCTGCCATGAGCGGCGGTCTGGTAGGTGGGATTGCTGAGATGCTGGGCAGGAAAAATCTTTCCAAGGGCATTAAACTGGATAAGTCTGAGCAGGAGCTAGAAATTGAAGTAAATATTATTGTGGAATTTGCTGTTAATATCCCCCGCTTGACCGGAGAAGTGCAGCGGCAGGTGGTGGAAAGGGTGGAAAAAATTACTGGTGCCCGGGTAGCAGCAGTTAATGTAAATATTGAAGGTGTCCATCTCCCGGAAGAGGAAAGAGACACGGGAGAAGAAGAACAGCTGGAGAAACAGTCCGATAAAAAGAAGTATTCTTAATAAAGGATGATAAAGTTATTTAAGGATGATTCGATTATTTTTATAACCAGGGAAGGCAGGCCGGAGAGATGTTGAAGAAAATACTGCAACCTAAATTTATTCTGGCCTTTCTACTTTTTCTGCTGCTACTGGGTGGCGGCCTTTATTACTGGTTGAATATTAGTTATGGCCCGGCAGAGGAGGCTTTGCTGTATTTAGAGACTCCCTCCAGTTATGAATTTTTAGAAGAGGAAAACTACTTTGCTTTCCTGCCCGGTGAGTCAGCAACTGAGTTTGAGAGGGGATTTATTGTCTATCCTGGAGGCCAGATTCGGGTTGAATCCTACTCTGCTCTGGCAGCTGAACTGGCCGAGAGAGGCTATCCGGTTTTTCTGGTACAGATGCCTTATGAGCTTGCCATTCTGGGCTGGTCCCGGGCAGAAAATGTTGTCCGTGATTATCCGGAAATTTCAAACTGGCACCTGATCGGACATTCTCTGGGAGGGGCAATGGCAGTTCGTTTTCTGAAGAGGGAAACTCCCGATAATTTTGCCGGATTAATTCTGCTAGGGGCCTATCCTGCTGCCGACGATGACATAGCCGATCTGGATTTAAAGGTGCTTTCCCTTTATGGTAGTGAGGATCGAGTCATGGATAGAGAGCTTTTTTGGGAACGTCAGGACCTGCTACCTCCTGACACTCAGTTTGGGGAAATTCCCGGTGGAAATCACGCCGGTTTCGGTCAGTATGGGGAGCAGGATGGGGATGGCCGGGCTGAAATCTCTTTTGAAGAGCAGCTGGAAAAAACAGTAAGATCAATCCTGGATTCAATTGAATGATTTTCAGGTTTTATTTCAGACATTTATCTTTCAGTTATTCAGGATTTTAGCTTCGGCAGTAAACTGGTTTTATTAAACCAGGCCTGAATTTCACCAGACCAGCAGCTAAAAACAGAATTATTTTAAATTTTGCTTGCTGGTTGATATAAAATAGGATATAATATTTACAACTTCAACCTGCTAAAAACTAAATACCCGGCCGGGGCCGGGCTTATTTTTTTGTTTTGTGCCGAAATCTTTTAGTATTAAAATTTACATAGGGTTTTATTAAGCAGTCTATTATATTTTATATAATGGGAGTTTGTGAACATTTTATTTTGCGAGCTGAACAAGCTAAATTAAATTAGGAGAATGATAAGATTAACTGGAAGAATATTAACAGGGAAAAGATTTATAATCATTTATCAAAAGATTGCAGAAAAAGTCTGGGAGGTAATAACATGAGTGAGGTTAAGCAGACAGAATTTGATCTGGCGATCCTGGGAGCAGGTCCCGGGGGATATGTGGCGGCTCTGCAGGCAGCCAAACTGGGTTCTGAGGTAGCCCTGATTGAAAAGGAAAATATTGGAGGCACCTGTTTGAACTGGGGATGTATTCCGACCAAGGCCCTGATAAGTTCAGCTGAGTTATATAAAAAGGCCCGGGAGGCTTCCAGCCTGGGGGTAAATGTTGAGGGGGCTTCCTTTGATATGACCGGGATGATAAAAAGAAAAGATAAAGTGGTCACCAGGCTGGTCAGGGGGATAGAATATCTGCTTGATAACGAAGGAGTTTCCGTTTTTGAGGGCAAAGGAGAATTTGTCAGACCAGGTGAGATTACAATAACAGGGGACAACTACTGTCAGGAGATCAGGGCTGAAAAGGTGATAATAGCTACCGGGTCCCGGGCCTCCCGACTGCCGGTTCCAGGCATGGGCCTGCCCGGTGTGATTGGCAGCCGTGAAGCTCTGGCACTGGAAGGACTGCCGGAAAAGATGGTAATTGTGGGGGGCGGAGTAATTGGCATGGAATTTGCCTTCTTATTTGCCAACCTGGAAGTTGAGGTGACCGTGATTGAGTTTATGGATGATATCCTGCCGGAGATGGACAGTGATATCTGTAAGGAGCTGAGAAGGTCAGCCCGTCGTCAGAAAATTAAACTTCACACTTCCAGTGAGGTCCAGAAAATTTCCAGCACCGAGGATGAGCGGGAGAAACTTCTGGTTAACTTTGTTGAAGGGGATGAGGAGAAATTTATTCCCACCGAGATGGTTCTGGTGGCAGTTGGCAGAGTACCTGATTTCACCGGCCTGGATTTTGAGGCTCTGGGGCTTGACTGTCAGGGGACAGGTCGGGGAATTGAAGTCAATGAAAGAATGGAGACTTCTGTGAATAATGTTTATGCTATCGGCGATGTTACTGATAAAATTTTGCTGGCCCATGTAGCCATGCATCAGGGGGTGGTGGCTGCCAAAAATGCCTGTGGCCGGGAAAGCAGTATGAGCTATGAGGCAGTACCATCTGCCATCTTCACTGATCCGGAGGTGGCCACCGTGGGGCTTAGTGAGAAGGAGGCTGCCAGTCGGGGAGTTGAAGTTGAGGTGGGGAGATTTCCCTACAGTGCCAACGGCAAGGTGTTGGCTGCTGGAGAACGTCAGGGCTTTGTGAAAATATTGCAGGAAAAAGACAGTGGCAGGGTGGTTGGAGGTGCCATAGTTGGCCTGCATGCCACCGATTTAATTGCAACTCTCACGCTGGCCGTGGAAAATAACCTGACAGCTGTTGAAATAGGGGAGACGATCTTTGCCCATCCCACCACGGCTGAAGTTATCCACGAAGCAGCTCTGGGACTGGAAGGAGGTGCCCTGCACTATAGTGAGTGATCTCAATCCGAGGGTTATTTATTCTGAAAACTACAATCCCTGGTTCAATCAGGCTCTGGAAGAGCATCTTTTAAATAATGTTAAAAACGGAGAAATAATTCTTTATTTATGGCAGAATGAGAAGACTGTGATAATCGGCCGAAATCAGAATGCCTGGCGCGAATGCTGCTGTACCTGTCTGGAGAGAGATGGAGGTAAGCTGGCCAGGCGTTTGTCCGGGGGAGGTGCTGTTTTTCACGATCTGGGTAATCAGAATTTTACCTTTATTACCAGGAAAGAAAACTATGATTTGGAAAAGCAGCTGAAGGTAATTCTTGAGGCAGTCCGCAATCTGGGAGTCGAGGCTAAACTTTCCCGGCAGAATGATCTTTTCTATCATAATCTGAGATTTTCCAGAAATGCTTATTATTTTACTTCTGAGAGAGCCCTCCATCACGGGTCAATTCTGGTGAATACGGATCTTAAATTGATGAGAAACTATCTGAATGTTTCTCCGGAGAGAATTTATGCTCTGAAGAAAGATTCAGCTCAGGAAAAGGAAATCAACCTTGCTGAAATTTATCCTGATATAACTGTGTCCGAACTCTGCAGCAGCCTGGAAGATTCCTTTTATAATCATTTTGGTCGGCCCCGGGAGTCTCCTGAATTTATTGATCCGGAACTTAGAGAGGAGTTCAGCGAGCTTTACCGGAAGTTTGCCAGCTGGGAGTGGCGCTTCGGCAGGACCCCTGAATTTGATATGAGTTTTGAGACCCGCTTTGACTGGGGTGGAATTGAGCTGGGGCTGGAACTTGAAGGGGGGAGAATTAAATCAGCAAACATTTTCAGCGATGCCATGAATGTTCACCTGATAAAGGAACTGGAGGAAGCTCTCAGAGGATGTACCTTTAACCTAACTGCCATGTATAATGCTCTGGAAGATCTGGTGGAATTTTATGGAGAAGAGGATAAAATTATGGAGCTGGCTGAGTGGCTGCTGGAAAGAGATTTATAGCAACTGAAGATAATAATTTTCAATGATTTAGGAATACTTGACAATAGTGTAAGTAAATAATAGAATAATAGTAGCAATTCTGGAGAAAAATTAGACTAAAATAGACTAATTTGCTTAAATTTTTACAAACCCAAGGAGGGAGAAATATGAGCGGAGAATACCATGAACCTCTGGAGTTATTACCTCCAGAAGCCGTTGAATATCATCGGATAATTAAGAGTGTTATTGAGGAACTGGAGGCAGTTGACTGGTACAATCAACGGGCCCATGCCACTGAAGATGAACAGGTTCGCAAGATCGTTGCCCATAATAGAGACGAAGAGATTGAGCACGCCTGTATGGGACTGGAATGGCTGAGGAGAAACAGTGAAATCTGGGATGAAATGCTGCGAGAGTTTCTCTTCACTGAAGCGGAGATAACTTCCATTGAAGATGAAGAGGAAGAGGGAGAAGAAGCTGAATCTGCTGCCAATAAATCACTGGGAATTGGAAGTCTAAAGGAGGGAAAATAAGATGGTAGATATACTTAATAGAAAGCTGGCACCCTTTCCCGAAGAAACCTGGAATTTTCTTGATGAGGAAGCCAGAGAAATTCTGGAAATGAGGCTGAATGCCCGCCGGGTTGTTGAACTGGTTGGTCCATCAGGACTGGAAACTGCCGCTGTTAACACCGGCAGAGAAAAAAAGGTAGAAAGCACTTTTGCCGGAGCCGAATTAAGTCAGAGAGATTCGCTCAATCTGGTGGAGGTGGAGGTTCCCCTCAAGGTCAACCGCAGGGAACTGGAAGCCTTTGCCCGGGGAGCCAAGGATGCTGATTCCGATCCGGTAAGAGAAGCTGCTAAGCGGGCAGCCGAGATTGAAAATAAAGCTGTTTTCTTTGGCCTGCCTGAGGCAGGAATAGAAGGAATAATTCCGGCCTCCAGAGAAGAACATGGCAGTATGGATCTTTCGGCAGACAGCTCCACAGCCTTTTATTCCGTCATCTTCCAGGCCAGGGAAAAGCTTTTCAAGGCCGGAGTAGAAGGGCCCTATCACCTGCTCCTGGGCGAGAAGCATTATAATCTTCTCCATGAGCTGGAGTCAGCCTGTTACCCGCTTTTCAAAAAGATCGAACAAATTCTGGGCACTGAACTTATTTTTGTTCCAGAACTGGGAGATAGCAGTGTGCTGATGGCAGCAGGGGATGATTTTGAGCTCTTTGTTGGCAAGGATGTTTCTCTGGGTTATAAGGGTCATGATGAGGAAGAAGTGGAACTTTTCCTTTTTGAAAGCCTGACATTCAAAGTTAATGCTCCTGAGGCGGCCATTACTTTTGAGTAAAGTACGGCTTGTTGACAGCTGTCAGGTCCTGGCCCTCGAACTAGAGCTTTGTAGACTGAAGTGTGGAAAAATCTTATTATAATCAGATAATCAAGCCCCCTCTAATTACTCTCTGAGGGGGCTTATTATTGTCTATTTTTGTTTTTTAAAATGACCATTTAATTTTTCAGTTTTTAATGATATTGTGCTACCTTACTATCAAATTTACTCTTTAGCTTTATTTCTGGCTATTTCTCTCTATCCCTTTAAGACAAGCAGGGGATTCATCCGGGCCAGAGGACGGGCCAGTTCACTCTGTTGAAGAGAATCTATTACCAGAGAAATGTTTTTATAGGCCAGGGGGGATTCATCCAGCATGCTGCCCCCACTGGAAGAAACCGCTTTAACCCTTCCCAGGCTGGAACGATGTTGTTCCCGGGAGATGGTTTTTTTAGCCTGAGTTCTGCTCATGCTGCGGCCGGCGCCATGAGCGCCGGATTTCAAAGCAAGTAAGGTGTTTTTACTATCTTCAGAGCTGACCACATAACTGGAGGTTCCCATTGAACCGGGGATCAGGGCCGGATTGCCCGGTGCCAGCCGGGTAGCCCCCTTGCGGTGGATCAGCACTTTCTGCTGTTTTTCATCAATCAGGTGCTCCTCCCAGCGGGCAATATTATGAGTATGGTCGTAAAAAAGCCTGAGCCGGGAACCGGGGAACAAATCGCTCCAGATTTCTTTCAACCTGGCTGTCAGTAATTCCCGGTTGGCGTAGGCAAAATTAGCAGCACAACCCATGGCAGCCAGATAATCCTTTCCCTCCGGACTCTCTGATGGCAGATAGGCCAGATTTTTTACCGGAAAGTTAAGATTATATTTTTGCCGCCGCTGTTCGGCCAGCTTGAGATAGTCCTGGCAGATCTGATGGCCAAAACCCCGGGAACCGGTATGGAGCATAATTACTATCTCTCCTTTAAAGAATTCGCTCTCCTCTTCAGCCCAGGCTATTTGCTGTATTTCAAGAAAATGATTACCAGAGCCCAGAGTGTTTAGCTGGGTTATGCCTCTTTCTTGGGCTTTGCTGGAGATCGCCGCTGGATCTGCTCCGGGAAAACTGCCGCCATCTTCACAGTTTTCCGGCAGAAACGAGTCTATTATTCCCATTTTGTCAAGGGCTGGGATCCCTTCGCCGATTATCTGGTTAAATTCTCGGGAAGAGAATTTCAGCTTAGAACTCTGGCCGAGGCCGGCAGGAATTCGCTGGCGAAGCCGCTTTAATATCTCATCTTCCTGGCCTTCCAGCTCCTTGCCAGAGAGGCCGGTGCGGATCAGACGGACTCCACAGTTAATATCAAAACCCACCGCTCCCGGTGAAATAGGGCCTCCGGGCTCGCTTGCCATCACACCGCCGATAGGCAGGCCGTAACCCTGATGGAGATCTGGCATGCCGACCACTGCCGCGATACCGGGCAGAGTGGCTGCAGTCAGCAGCTGATTTAAAGCCTCTTCTTCTATTTCCTGATAGATTTCCCGGGAGCAGAACAGTTTAACCGGGCATTGCATATTATTTTCGGCAGGAAAATTATAATAAATTCCCATGATATTCACCTCCCAGATAGGAGTTTGCTTAATTGTATCATGAATAAAGTCGGTTAACCAGTCTTGAGCGGCAAAAAAAACCCGGCCGGAATCGGCCGGGTGTGATCATTCAGTTCAGACGTTTTTGCTATATATAAGATCAGGCTGCGTCCTGTTTGGACTTAAGGAAACTGTCTTTTTCTTTGACCAGTGATCTGGCCAGCAGAATTAGAGCTATCAGGTTGGGTGCCGCCATCAGACCATTCATGGTATCGGCCAGCAGCCAGATAGGCTCCAGGGCTCCGACGGCTCCCACGAAGAGAAAAGCCAGGAAAAGCAGCCGGTAGGGAAAGACAATTTTCCGGCCAAAGATGTACTCCCAGCTCTTTTCACCATAGAAGCTCCAGGTTAGCATGGTGGTGTAGGCAAAGATAATAATGCTAATATTAATTATATAACCACCCGGTCCGGGAAGACCCCGGCTGAAGCCCTCTGTGGCGAGGACTGCTCCAGTCTCACCAGTTGCCAGAGAATCGGTAACCAGAATGACAAGACCGGTCATGGTAGCAACAATGATGGTATCAATGAAAACCTCCCAGATACCCCACATACCCTGGCGGGCTGGAGTGTTTTTAGCCTGGGCGTGGACGATGGAAGCTGCTCCCAGGCCGGCTTCGTTAGAAAAGATACCCCGGGCTACACCGAATTGAATTGTCTGCCTGACTGCCGCACCGGCAAATCCTCCCACCGCCGAGGCTGGGTTGAAAGCATAGTAAAAAATATCTCTAAAGGCGCCGGGAATGGCTCCGGCATTAAGTATTAGAATAACCAGACCTCCTACAAAATAAAGGATAGCCATGATAGGAACGAGTCGTTCAGCCACGCGACCGATTCTTTTAATACCACCCAGAATAACCAGAGCAACGAAGAAAACTACCACCAGGCCGGTAACATAGGTAGGGATACCGAAACCATCACGGGCTGCATCTGCCAGAGTATTGGACTGCACCATATTGCCAATCCCTAAAGCAGCAACTCCAGCCAGGAAGGCATAGAGGACTGCCAGCCATTTCCAGTTCTGGCCCAGGCCCTTTTCAATATAATACATTACTCCGCCGGAAATAACGGGATTGCCTTCTTCATCTTCACTTTCGGTCCGGTATTTCAGGCCCAGGGCAGCCTCTCCAAATTTAGTCGCCATACCAACCAGAGCTGAGATCCACATCCAGAACATGGCACCGGGGCCACCCAGTGCCAGTGCGGTGCTGACACCGGCAATATTTCCTACTCCCAGAGTAGCTGCCATTGCCGAACTAACGGCCTGAAAAGAGGATAAAATTCCTCCTTCCTTTTCTTCCTCTTTACGAAAGAGGCGGCCAAAGCTGTGGTCCCAGGCATCCTTCAGATGGGTAAATTGAAAGAAGTTTAATCTGATGGTAAGATAGAGCCCGGTACCGAGCAGCAGCACAAGAAAAGGCGGTCCCCAGACAATTTCGTTGATCAGGTCATTGACATTGAGAAAAGCATCCAGCATGAAGATTCCCCCTTATAAATGTATTGGTTTCCTCTCATATATATAATTATAGATAACCGATTAAGTTCCTTTATGATTTTATAAAATAAATATTTCTCAAATGCCAGCCAAGAACATCTTATTTCAGCGCTGGACAATGTTCCTCTGGTAGTTTATAATTTAGAAGTACGGTACCAAAGAACTAAATTAATGCTCTTCTTTAAATAAACCAGCAGTAAAATTTATTAATGCATTAATTCAATGTATTAATATTTATATGATTAAATATGAGCAGGAAAAGGGTGCCTGGATTTAGAAAAATAAAATAACATAGTTATAGATAGAAGTAATAGCAAAAGAAAAATAAGGCAATTTGACAGGGAGGCTCAATCATGAATGCAGACCCCTTCAGGATATTTACCATCTTTGGTACCCGGCCAGAGGCAATCAAGCTGGCACCGGTGATCAGGGTGCTGGAGGAAGACAAACGTTTTCTGCTCCGAACCGCAGTTACCGGTCAGCATCGGGAAATGCTGGATCAGGTGCTGGAGATCTTTGCTTTAAAACCCGATTATGATCTGGAGTTAATGGAACCGGAGCAGAGGCTGCCGGCTTTAACTGCCAGGATTATTTCAGGACTGGGAGAAATTTTGCCTCAAGAAGAACCGGATCTGGTACTGGTTCATGGAGATACCACCACCACACTGGCCGCGGCCCTAACAGCTTTTTATCAACAAATACCTGTAGGTCATGTGGAAGCCGGACTGCGAACTGGCAAGAAGTTTTCTCCTTTTCCCGAGGAGATGAACCGCAGTCTGACCGATCTGCTGGCAGACATCTATTTTGCTCCCACTTCGATGAACCTGCAGAACCTCAAACGGGAAAATATTTCTGAAGAAAAAATTTATCTAACCGGCAATACAGTTATAGATGCCGTCCGGCTGATTTCAGAGGAGAGGTATGAATTTCCCCGGCAGATTCCGGTTGCTGCAACCCGGGAAAGAGGTCACAGCATTGTCCTGCTAACTGCCCACCGCCGGGAAAATCTGGGCGAGAAAATGGCAGAAATATTTGCTGCTGTCCGGGAGTTAATTTCAGCTTACAGCCAGATTGAAGTTTTCTTCCCGGTTCATCTTAATCCCCGAATCCAGATACTGGCAGAAAGAATACTGGGAGATCATCCCAGAATCCATCTGTTAGAGCCTCTGGATTATCAAACTTTTATCAATCTGGTCAATCAATCCCGGCTGGTGCTGACCGATTCCGGTGGTATTCAGGAGGAAGCACCGGGACTGGGAGTACCGGTGGTGCTGCTGCGGGAGGATACCGAGCGCCCGGAAGCTCTGGAAGCCGGAACTGTTCTTAAGGCAGGCTCCTCACGGAAAAAAATAATTGAGCTGACCGGCCGTCTGCTGGAGGATGAGGAATTTTACCAGAAAACATCCCGGAGGACAAACCCCTATGGTGATGGTCGGGCGGCCTTAAGAATTAAAGATGCTTTGCTGGAATATTTTCAGCTGGCAGAGGATATTTTTCAACCTTTCAGCTTTCACGGCTAATTTTCTTAAAGCTAATTTGCATATAAAAATTTTAATTTAAGGTATTTAAACTTGAAGTCATTCAAACTCCGGTTTTATTTGTTATCGATTATCTGCTGTGATATAATTTTTATGGAATATCCGTTTACAGAAATAAAAAGTCTATAACGGATTTCCTGTTTCAGGAACTTTTCAGGGGAGGAGATTATAATGAGCAAAAAGAGCAAAAAAAATAAAGATAAAACCAGGAATGTTGATATAGAGGAAAAAATAGAGAAAGAAGAAGAAGAAAATCAGTATAATTACAGCTATCGGGAAATGATTAAAAAATTCTATCAGCTTTATCTAAAAAAATACAACCGCCAGTTTTTTGGCATTCAGCTTCTCCATATTGTCGGAGCTATTATGCTTCTTATTCCCCCGCTGATTATGAGGGATATTATTGATGAGGCTATTCCGGCCGGCAACATTACCCGGATTTTCACACTGGCTGGTATTGCTCTCTCTGTCTTTGTTATTCAGGCCATAGTGGAGAAGGTTTCAATTTTTCATGGTCACCGGATTGCTCAGGAAACAGTCCGGGATATGCGGGATGAGCTTTACCAGCACTATCAAAGGCTGTCAATGAGCTTTCATGATAACAAAAAGACCGGGGAGCTCATGTCCCGGATTGTTGATGATCTTAATAAACTGCAGGAATTTATTCATCACGGTCCTGAAGCCATAGTCCAGTCCGCGGTTCTGCTGGGCGGCTCTGTGGTGATTATGCTGACCCTGAATATCCGACTTACTCTGCTGGCTCTGCTCTTTGTGCCTTTACTGGTGTTCTTTGCCCGGATGTTAATGGACCGGATGCATAAAGCCTTTCGTAAAACCAGGGAAGCCAAGGCGATCATGAATGATCGACTGGAGGATAATCTGGCCGGGATAAAGGTCATCAAAGCCTTTGTCAGTGAAGAAAATGAGCTCAATAGGTTTCGGGAAACAACTCAGGAGCACACCGATTACCGGCTGGAGGCCTTAAATTATGTCAGCATTCTTTTCCCCGGTTCTCGACTTCTAAATGGTCTGGGCATTCTGGTGGTTCTGGCACTGGGGGGTTATTTTTCAGTCACCGGAATAATTTCTTCGGGGATAATGGTGGCCTTTTATTTCTACTTACAGCAGTTTCGGGCTCCGATCTTAAGGCTGGTTCACATGTCGGAAGATTTGAGCGATACTTTTTCCAGCCTGGAAAGATATTATGATCATATGGAGATGTCTCCTTCAATTGTAGAGGATATTTCCGGTCAGCCCCGGGAACCCCAGCTCACAGGTGAGGT
>SL_8KL_010_SEDDRAFT_10003664_pt1 | contig 12600 bp, 11 predicted proteins | sample SodLakKL_010_SED_4_FD_11160 | JGI IMG/M metagenome (IMG submission 11160) | reverse complement strand
CCAGCAGCTGCTCATCCGGCAGCCCGACATCCTGATCGTCGAGGGGCTGAACGTGCTGCAGACCGGGACCGACGGCGAGCGGGGGGTCTTCGTCTCGGACTTCTTCGACTTCTCCATCTACGTGGATGCCGACGACACCCACATCCGGCGCTGGTACGTCGAACGCTTCCGACGGCTACGGGATACCGCGTTCCAGGACCCCCGCTCCTACTTCCGCCGCTACGCATCGCTCTCCGACGAGGAGGCGGACCGCACGGCGACGGAGATCTGGAACGAGATCAACGGGCGCAACCTGGTCGAGAACATCCTGCCGACCCGCACCCGCGCGGACCTGATCCTGACCAAGGGTGCCGACCATGCCGTGGAGCGCGTCTGGCTGCGCAAGCTGTAGACGCTCAGCGACCCGCGCGATCCCCGCGGACCTCGGCGGGTGCCCGCCCGATGGGCCGCCATGCCGCCATCACGCCGCGGATCGCGGTGACCACCGCCAGGGGCTGGTCGAGCAACAGGTGGTGGTAGGCGAAGGGCACGTCCAGCATCGGGATCCCCGCCTCGGCGGCGGGTGAGCCCGCCAGCAGGGCGGTCACGTGGGCCCGGACCTCCGTATCGACGATGGCCGATCGCTCCCCGTTGACCAGCGCCATCCGACACCCCGCCTGCGCGAGCCGATCACCGAACTGGCTCGGATACGAGGGTCCGCTGCGCGCGGTGAACACCCGGGGGTCGAACTTCCACGTCCAGCCATCCCCGGTGGCGCGCAGACTGTGCCGGGCGACGTAGTGCAGCAGCCACCCGTTCTCACAGGGCTGCGGCGGGACCAGGTGGAAGTGCTCAACCGCCGTCGCGACGTCGGGGTAGGTCTTGGGGGCCCGGAACATCCGGCCGCCCCTGCCCTCCTCGGACTCCGGGTCGGGGCGGCGGACCGGGGCGTCCAGCACCACCGCACCGGCCAGTGACGGGCCGTGCTGGGCGGCCAGCACGATGGTGATGAACCCGCCCATGGAGTGCCCCACCACCAGCGGACGATCGGACCCGCCACCGTCGGCAGCGGCGGCCAGGATCTCCACCGCCCACTGCTCGCCGTCGTAGACCTCCCGCCAGTCGCTGTCGCCGTGCCCCGACAGGTCGACGGCGACGACCCGATGGGAGCGGGCCAGGCTCGGAGCCACGGCGGTCCACCAGTGGGCGTTGGCCGCACCGCCGTGCACGAGCACGAGGGTCGGGTCCTGCCGCGAACCCCAGGCGAGCCAGTGGACAGCGGCGCCATCGACCTCGACCTCGCCCTGCTCGGGCGGGACCGTGAGACCATCGAGGAACCACTGGGGGGCGTCGTCGGGGACAGCTTCGAGGTGGGACGGCGGCGGCACGTGCACCTCCCGGGGGTCGCGGAACGGTTCAGCCTAACCCGTTCCATCCCGCCTGCCGACGCCCACCCTGGACCCCGGGCCGGACAGGTTGGTGACGACCCGTGATGCTTCGCTAGCGTGGCGGCGCCGCGCCCGGCCCACCCCTGGCGCGCCCCGCGCCGAGGTCGTCTGTGCCCGAATCGTCCGCCGCTCCAGGACGTCCGCCGGTCACCTCCGCCGCTCGCTTCGCTCCCGTGGATGTCGGCCTGCTCCTGTTGCTGAGCGCGATGTGGGGACTGTCCTTCCTGTTCATCGAGCTCGCGCTGCGGGAGCTCGGCCCGATCTGGATCGTGGCCGGCCGGACCAGCGTCGGTGGCCTCGTCCTGCTCAGCATCCTCCTGCTCCGCGGGACCGGGCTGCCCCGCGGACGGGACCTGTGGCTACGCCTGGTGACCCTGGGCGTGGTCAACAACGCGCTGCCCTGGACCGCGGTGGCCTGGGCACAGCAGCGTCTGCCGTCGGGGCTGACGGGCCTGCTGATGGCCATCGTGCCGACCTCGACGCTGCTGGTCGCCGCCGTCGTCGGTCTCGAGCGCATCACGCCACGCCGCCTGGCGGGGCTGCTGCTCGCGCTCGGCGGGGTCGCCGTGATCGCTGGAGGTGACATCGAGCAGCCGGGCCGCGTCCTCGCCGTGCTGGCGGTCGTCCTGGCGACGCTCGGCTACGCCAGCAGCGCCGTGTTCGCCAAGAGCCAGGTCTCCCGTCGCGCGCCACCGCTGACGATCGCGACGGGTCAGGTGCTCAGCGCCGCCGTGATCACGCTGCCGGTGGCGTGGCTCGTCGAGGGCCGTCCGTCGGTGACCTCCCTGACCCCGACCACGCTGGGTGCGGTGGCGCTGCTGGGCACGCTCGGCACGGGCTTGGCGTTCCTGGTGTTCTACCTCCTGGTCGCCCGCGTCGGAGCGACCAACGCCACCCTGACCACCTACCTGATCCCCCTCGTGGCCGTGGCGGCGGGCACCCTGCTCCTCGACGAGCGGCTCGGGCCTTCGGCGCTCGCCGGTGGTGGGCTGATCCTGGTCGGCATCTGGCTCGCGCAGCACGTCCGACCGACCGCGGGACCGACGGCGCCGCGATGACCTCCTAGCCTGACGCGCGTCTGACGCAGGAGCGCCGCGATGGCACCCAGTGACGACCGGGGACCACTGGCCCGGCAACGCCTGCTGTGGATGGCGTTCCTGGTCGGGGTCCTCGTCCTCGCGACGATCCTGACCGCGGTCGTGGACGTCGAACCGGCGCTGCCGGTGGCACTCCCGCTGCTGCTCGCGACGGCGGTCTCGGTGGCTGCCCTGCTCGCCACCATCGGCATCGATCGGGTGTTCGCGGCGACCCCACCGTCCGACGACACCGCCGCCATCGCGGAGTTCCGGACCCGGCTGGTCCTCCAGGCCGTCATCGCCGAGACCCTGGTGCTCGTCACCACGATCCTGGCAGCGATGGTCGGACCGCGCTGGAACGTCGCGATCGGCGGTGTCATGGCGACCGCGATCCTGCTGCGCGTGCGGCCCACGAGGGCGCGGCTACGCCGGTTCGACCGCGCCTGGGCCGCGGCGGGTGCCGAGGTCTCCCTGGAGCGGGGCTTCGGCTCGGCGACCGCCCACGACCTGCCCCCGTCGGACACCCAGCCCGGCGACCATCCCCCGACCCACTGACCCCGAACCCGGTCGACGACGGCCGGCCCCAAGCGATGAGGACCACCATGCCAACCGACTACGACGCGATCCTGCTGGTCTCCTTCGGCGGCCCGGAAGCCCCCGACGAGGTCATCCCCTTCATGGAGAACGTGACCCGGGGACGTGACATCCCCCGGGAGCGGCTGGAGGAGGTCAGCCAGCACTACTTCGGCTTCGGCGGGCGCTCGCCCATCAACGACCAGAACCGCGCGTTGATGGCCGAGTTGGAGACCCTGCTGTCCGCCGAGGGACCCGACCTGCCGGTCTACTTCGGCAACCGCAACTGGCACCCGCTGCTCCCGGACACCCTGGCGCAGATGCGCGACGACGGCGTCCGGCGCGCCATCTGCTTCGTCACCTCGGCCTACTCCTCCTACTCGGGGTGCCGGCAGTACCGGGAGAACCTGGCCGAGGCACGTGGCGAGGTGGAGGGCGCACCCGAGCTCGACAAGCTCCGGGTCTACTACAACCACCCCGGCTTCCTCGAGCCCCAGGTCGACTTCATCCTCGAGGCGCTGGCGACGCTGCCCGAGGACGCGCGCGACGGTGCCCACATCGTCTTCACCACCCACTCGATCCCGCGGACGATGTCGCGGCACTGCGACTACGAGACCCAGCACTACGAGGCCTGCCGGATCGTCATGGAGTTGCTGTCCGAACGTGCACCACGACCGGATGGCGGCGAGCGAGAGTGGCAGCTGGTGTTCAACTCCCGCTCGGGGCCGGAGTTCGTCCCGTGGCTGGAGCCCGACGTCAACGACCACCTCGAAGCCCTGGCCGAGCAGGGGGCCCCGGGGGCGGTGTGCGTCCCGATCGGGTTCATCTCCGACCACATGGAGGTGATCTACGACCTCGACGTCGAGGCGGTGGACACCGCCAAGGAGCGGGGGCTGCCCTTCGCCCGGGCCGCGACCGTGGGCACCGACCCCCGGTTCGTGGCCATGATCCGCGAACTGGTCCTCGAGCGGGCGGCCGACGCCCCGGCACGCGCGCTCGGCACCCGCGGCCCCAACCACGATGCCTGCCCGATCGACTGCTGCTTCACCCCCGGCCAGGAGGTCCGGGACGTCGTCGCCGCGGCGCCCGCCCGGCAACGCCCGTCGGTCTGACCCTCGCCGTTGGGGACGGTCGGCACTGGAGGTCGTCGGCGACGGTCGTTACCGTGGATGCCCGTCGCCGACCGCTCCGAGGAGCCCAACATGACCACCCGTCCCACGCCTCGCGCCCGTCGTGGCGTCGAGGCCGTCATGTCCGCGGTCGAGGCCTTCGAGCTCCGCCAGCGCCTGGACGAGCCCGACGGCTCCTACCGACCGGACGGCGACCTGGACCTTAGCTGGGCCCGCAACCGCATCGAGACCGCCCGGCAGGCCGCCGCGGCCGACGTCGTGACCCCGGAGGAGGCCCTGGAGTGGCTCGCGGTCACGATGGCCGACGAACGCGACGTCGAGATGGACGACGACGGGTGGGAGACCGAGCAGGCGTGAGCGACGGGGCGCCGCCGTCAGCAGCCGCCGTCAGCAGCCGCCGTCAGCAGCCGCCGTCGGCGCGACGGCGCTAGCGTGGCACCCATGGAACTCGTCCTCGTTCGTCACGCCCAACCCGAGTGGAACCGTGGCCGGGCAGCCCAGGTCGACCCGCGGCTGACCGAACTCGGTCAGGCCCAGGCCGAGCAGCTCGCGCGCTGCATGGCTGGAGAGCGCTTCGACGAGGTGCTGGTCTCCACCGCCCGCCGCGCCCGCCGCACCGCCGCACCGGTCATCGGGGCGGTCGACACCGACACGGTCACCGAGCGGGCGTGGATGCACGAGATCCACATGCCCGCCTCCTGGCAGGGCAGCCCCGCCGAGGAGGTCGGACGGGCGATGGCCACCGCCCGGGACCGGTCGCGCGAGGAATGGTGGGAGGGCATGCCCGGCGGCGAGAGCTTCCATGACTTCCACGCCCGGGTGACCCTCGGGCTCACCAACGAGTTGGCCGAGCACGGCGTGGTCCGGGACGAGGAGCTGCTGTGGGACGTGCCCGCACCGGCGGTCGAGCGACGACTGCTGCTGGTGGCCCACGCCGGCACGAACTCGGTGATCCTCGGCCACCTGCTGGGTCTGTCACCCGAGCCGTGGGAGTGGGAACGGTTCGCCTCGGCGCACGCATCGATCACCGTGCTGCGCACCGCACGGATCGCGAGCCGTCACATCTTCAGCCTGGACCGCTTCAGCGACGTCGCCCACCTCGACCGGGTCTCGGTCACCCGCTGACCCGGGCGCGGTCGGTGTCCACCTCGCCGGGCAGCGGGAACCAGCGCAGCGCCTCCACGTCCGATGGCAAGGCCAGCGGCGCTTCCCGGACCGGAAGGGTCCCCGCCCGCAGCAGCCGCTCACCCTCGGCGAGCACGTCCTCCAGTGCGTCGTCGGGGACCTGGTGGCGTCGCGCCGGCCAGGTGACGGCGCCACCGGTGTAGGACACGTCGTCCAGCGACATCGGCGGCGGCACCCGCCCATCGCGGTGGGTCCAGCACCCGGTGGCCGGATCGAAGCGGTAGGCGTCAACCAGCCGCCAGCCGTCCCTGGCCACCAACCGCACGGCATCGATCAGGAACTCGATGACCGCGTCGGTGAGGAACCAGGTGAAGTTGATGCGCACCCAGCCGGGCTTCAACCCGGCGCACCCGGCGTCGATGGCCCGCTCGTAGGCCTGCGACCGCTCCTCGTCGATGCCGAGGAGCTCGTGGCCGTAGGGCCCCGCACACGAGCAGCCACCCCGGGCCTGGATGCCGAACAGGTCGTTGAGCAGCGCCACGACCAGCTCGTGGTGGAGGTAGCGCGGCCCGTGCCGCACGACGAAGGAGACGATGGACAGCCGCTCGGCCTCGAGGTTGCCGAGGACCTCGAGGTTCGGCTCCTGCCGCCAGGCAGCGACGGCGCGCTGGATCGCGGCCTGCTCGTGGGCGAGGATCGTGTCCTCGCCGACCGCGCGCTTGAGCTGGAACACCAGGCCCGCACGGATCGCGCCGAGGATATCGGGGGTGCCGCCCTCCTCGCGCTCCTCGAGGACATCGAGGTAGCGGTGCTCGTGGGCGTTGACGTAGGCCACCGTGCCACCGCCGGGCACCGTGGGCACCCGGTTGGTGAACAGCTCGCGACGGGCGAGCAGCAGGCCGGGGGTGCCGGGGCCGCCGACCAGCTTGTGGGGCGACACGAACACCGCGTCCTTGTGGTCGAGGTGGGCCTCGCGGTCGTCACCGTCGGGACCGGGGCGGTGCGGGGCCATCGCCACGTCGATGTAGGGGGCAGCGGCGGCACAGTCCCAGAACGCCAGTGCGCCATGCCGGTGGAGGAGCACGGAGACCGCCCGGGTGTCGGTGAGGATGCCGGTGACGTTGGACGCGGCTGAGAAGGACCCGATCTTCACGGGCCGGTCGGTGTAGGCCTCCAGGGCGGCCTCGAGAGCGTCGAGATCGACATGGCCGTCGCCGTCCTCGGGGATGCGGACCACGTCCGCGATCGTCTCGCGCCAGGGCAGCTCGTTGGAGTGGTGCTCGTAGGGGCCGATGAAGACCACGGGCCGCTCGGCGGCGGGCACCTGCGCCGTCAGCCCGTACCGACGGTCGAGCTGCACCGGCAGGCGCAGCCCGAGCGCGCGGATCAGCTGGTCGATCGCGCCGGTGGAGCCGGTCCCGGTGAACAGCACCACGTGCTCCTCGCCGGCTCCGAAGGCCTCGGCGATGATGCGGCGGGCGTCCTCGCGGAAGCGGGTGGTCTGGCGACCCGTCCCCGAGGTCTGGGTGTGGGTGTTGGCGTACAGCGGGAGCACCACCTCACGCAGGTGGTCTTCCACGAAGGACAGCGCCCGTCCCGAGGCGGTGTAGTCGGCGTAGACGACCCGGCGGGGGCCGAAGGGGGTCATGACCGCCTCCGCCTCCCCGATGACCGAGCGGCGCACGTGGGCGACGAGCGCCTCACGATCGGCCGTCGTCGCCTGCATGGCGTCCATCCTTGCCACCTCCCCCGCGTGCCGGGCATGGTCCGGGCGCGGTGACACGACCGTACCGCCGCGTACGGCGCGCGCGACGCCAGCGACGACGACGTCCGGGCGGCCGGGAGGGTTGCGTTGCAGCTTGGGCCCCGGATGGAACACTGCACCCGCCCGTGGTCGGCGCAACGACCGCGGGAGTCGCGGACCGGGACGAAGGAGGCGGGGTGAGCAAACGGCGAGCGCAGGCAGCACCACCTGCCGCGGCGGACCCCCAGGGCTGGGGGCCCGAGGTCGGCAGCCGGGGCGATCGCCGTCGGGGTGCGCGACGACTGCTGCTGTTGGTGTTCGTGGCGGTCCTGCTCGCCGTGCTCGTGGTGCCCTTCCTCGCCTCGGCACGGCTGGCCCGGATGCCGGTCGAGGGGCTGGCCAGCGGCGGATCCCCCACCCACATCCTGTTGATGGGCTCCGACAGCCGCGAGGGCTTGAGCCCCGAGGAACAACGGGAGCTGTCCACCGGCAGCGCCGACGAGCTCACCGGCGAGCGCATCGACACCATCCTGCTGCTGACCGTGGATCGCGGCGAGGCCGCGATGCTGTCCTTCCCCCGCGACCTGTGGGTGGAACGGTGCGACGGCAGCGTGGGCCGCCTCAACGTCGCCAGCGCCATCGACGGGCCCGGCTGCCTGGTCGACACGATCCATGAGGCGTCCGGCATCCGGGCGCACCACGCGGTGAGGGTCACCTTCGGCGGCTTCCGCGACGTCGTCGATGCGGTCGGCGGCGTGGAGCTGTGCCTGGAGGATGCGATCGCCGACCGGGACGCCGGGATCGACCTTCCCGCCGGCTGCCAGGTGCTGGACGGGGCCGATGCGCTGGGCTACGTCCGGGTCCGCAAGATCGACGACGACTTCCAACGGATGCAGCGCCAGCAGCGGTTCGTCAGGGCCCTGGCCCGAGAGGTGACGCAACCGGCGGTGCTGTTCAACCCGGTCGCGATGTGGCGGTTGTCCGGTGACGCAGGTGACGCCATCGAGGTCGACCGGTCGATGGGTGTGATCGACCTGGCGCAGCTGGCATGGGCGGGCCGCTCGATGGCCGCGGGCACCGTGGTCTCCTACACGGCCCCGGTGGACCCCCGTACGACCTCCGGGGGTGCCGCCGTCCTCGATCTGCGCCAGCCCGAGGCGGAGCTGCTGTTCGCCCGATTCCGGGACGGCAGCGTGCTCCTGGAGGCCGTCGACGACGGCGAACCGGCGGAGGCTGCCGTCGCCCGTTCAGACGTGCTCGTGACGGTGGCCAACGGTGCTGGTATCGCCGGTCTGGCGGGCCGGACGGCCGACCAGCTCGCCGCGCTCGGCTACCCGATCGGCGAGGTCACCAACGCCCCACCGACCGTGACGACCCTGGTCCGCTACCCACCTGGGGAGGCGGCCGCGGCGCGCCTGGTGGCCGGTGACATCCCCGGTCCCACCGCCCTCGAGGAAGCCCCTGACGTCGATCACGTGACCGTCGTCCTCTCACCGGAAGCCGCGACATGACCCGACCCCTGACCGTCCTGACCGTCTGCCTCGGCAACATCTGCCGCTCCCCGACCGCCGAGGCGGCCCTGCAGGAGGCGGCCGCCGAGGCCGGAATCGAGCTGGAGGTCCGCTCGGCCGGGACGGGCGGCTGGCACGTCGGCGAGCCACCCGATCAACGGATGCGGGCTGCTGCCGCGCGGGTGGGGCTGACCATCGACGGTGCGGCCGAGCGGGTCGACCCCGTCGCGCTCGACGACGCCGACCTGGTGCTGGCCATGGACCGCTCGAACCTGACCGACCTGGAGCGCCTGGCCGTCAGCGCTGGCATCGACACCCCCATCGTGCTGTTCCGCGAGTTCGACCCGGCCGCGACCAGCGAGGTCGAGGTCCCCGATCCCTACTACGGCGGCGCGGACGGTTTCGAGGAGGTCGTCGCGATCTGCCGGCGCACCGCGACCACCCTGGTCGGGCTGCTCGCCCACGGCGGGGTCGATGCGGCGTTGGCCGCCCGAGGTTCGGTGCAGGGGTGAGCCGCCCGACGCCGCCCCACCTGCCGGGACAGCTGGCTGAGGTACGCCGCTCGCGTCGCCTGTCGGGCGGGTCGATCGCCGCGGTGTGGTGGGCGGAGCTGGTCGATGGGCGCGAGGTGGTGGTCAAGGAAGGCGACACCCCCGCGGAGCTGGAGGCCGAGGGCCTGTCGGCGCTGGCAGCCGCCGGAGCGCCCGTGCCGGAGGTGCTCGCCGTCGACGGCGCCGTGTTGGTGCTCGAGTACCTGTCGGGGCCGCCCGGTGACCGCCGGGAGCTCGGCCGGGCGCTCGCCCGGCTGCACCGCACGACGGGGGCCCGGTTCGGATGGCACCGGGACAACGTGATCGGCCCGCTCCCCCAGGCCAACCCGCCAACCGACGACTGGCCGACCTTCCTCGGCGAGGCCCGGCTCCGCCCCTACCTCGACGACCTCCCCCGGGACCTGTCTGCACGGCTCGACTCCGCGCTCGAGCAGGGCCGCGTCGCCGAGGTGGCCGAGCACGACGTGGTCCCGAGCCTGGTGCACGGCGACCTGTGGTCGGGCAACGTGCTCGCCGACCGGTGGCTGCTGGACCCGGCGGTGCACCACGCCGACCGGGAGATCGACCTGGCGATGCTGGAGCTGTTCGGGTCGGTCGGGAGCGCGCTGCGGTCCGGGTACGAGGAGGAGTGGCCCCTGGACGCGGGGTGGCAGCAGCGGCTGCCGCTCCTGCAGCTGCCCCCGCTGCTGGTCCACGTCCGACTGTTCGGGGCGGGGTACCTCTCAGGGGTCGCCGCTCGCCTCGACGCGCTGGGCTGGTGACGCCGACGTCCCCGCGACACCCCGGCAGGTGGTGCTCGACACCGGGGTCCTTCGCCCCTGCCCCGGGGAGCGACGTTGCGCTTGGCTGGTGGGTGCGCGTCCGGACCGACGAGTGGATCGGAGTCGTCGTTGGGGAACCTGTCGGGGGTGGGTGGCCCTCGAACGGGGGGCCGGACCGCGAGCAGGTCGAGCACGGCACACACGACGGGCCCATCGGGCCCGTCGTCTCGTTGTGGCCGCAGGAGGATGGACACCGAGGATGGACACCATGGACAGCGCGAGCACCGACGGGAGCCGCACCGACCTCACGGGCCGCGGCGCGCGGCGTCACGAGGTCATGGCCGGGCCGGACAGCCACGTCGACGTGGTCACCGTGCCGCCCGGTGGGGAGATCGGCCGGGAGCTCCACCGAGGCGCGGACGAGACGATCGTCGTCGTCACCGGGACCGGTGAGGCGGACCTCGACGGGCAGCGGACACCGATCCGGGCCGGGAGCCTCCTCTTCATCCCTCACGGGACACCCCACAACATCTGCAACCGCGGGCACCGTCCCCTGCGGCTGTACGCGGTCCACGCCGCCAGCTCGTAGCGAGCAGGGCTACCTGCGGCGCGGCGTCCCCCGCAGGGCCCGGGCGGCGAGGGGGTCCTCCGGCCAGGCGTGCTTGGGGTAGCGGCCCCGCAGCTCGGCCCGGACCTGCGGGTACCCGCGCTCCCAGAACCCCGCCAGGTCATCGGTCACCTGCACGGGGCGCCCCGCCGGCGACAGCAGGTGCAGCAGCACGCTCACCCGACCGTCCACGACCTCAGGGGTCGTGGTGGCCCCGAACAGTTCCTGTACCCGCACGGCCAGGACCGGCCGGTCGCCCGAGGTGTACTCCAGCCGCCGCCGGCTCCCGGAGGCGACCTCGAGGTGGGTCGGGGCCAGCCGGTCGAGCTGCCGGATCCGCTGGGGGCCGAGACGCGCGGCCAGGACGGTCCCGAGCCGCACCCGGGACAGCTCCGCGCGGTTGCGGATCGGCAGCAGGAAGGGCCCGAGCAACCCTTCGGCATCCTCGAGCAGGGCGCGGTCGTCGAGCGGCGGCCAGTCCGGACCGAGGATGCGCCGGACCAGGCCCGCGCGAGCCTGGAGTTGACGGTCCTCATCACGGACGTCCAGCAGGCCGAGACCCTCCCGGCGCAGCCCGTCGAGGAGCGCGGCGAGCACCAGGTCGGCATCGGGCGCGTGCAGCCGCTCGCGCTCCAGCACCACGGCCCCGATCTGCTCGCGCCGCTCGGCGACCACGTCGCCGTCCCGCCACGCCACCTCGCGCTCCTCGGTGCGGTGCTCCCCCAGCACCGCACGCACCTCGCCGAGGTCGAGGGCGGCGGCCAGGTGGATCCTGGCGGTCCGGTGGCCGCGGTCCAGGTGGGCGACCGCCAGCCACGCCTCGCCCGCCAACGGGTCGGTGGCCGGCAGTTCGGCGCCCCGCCCGCTCGCCAGTAGGTAGCCGCCCCGGCGGTCGGGGCGCGCCGCCGCCAGCTGCTGGGGCCAGGCCGACAGCACCAGCGCGCCCGCGCCGAGCGCCGGTCCCGTCACCGCCACCTCGGCCACCAGGCTCGTGAGGCGGTCGCGCTCGCGACGCGCCCGGACCAGGGCCCCGCGCCGCACCCGGCTGCCCGTGGGCGCCGGGCCGCCCCGTAGCACCTGGAGCCGGCTGGCGAGGTCGGCGTCGGGCGCCTCGGGGACGGTGGTCAGGACGTCGCGGTCCGCCAACGCCGCGGCGAGCTCCGCACCGAGCTCGGCGACCCCGCTGGCCGCCGCCAGGACCAGCAGGTGCCCGAGCCGGGGGTGGAGCGGCAGGCGGGCCAGCGCCCGCCCGTGGGCGGTGGGCCGGCCGGCCGCGTCCAGGGCCCCGAGGTCGGTCAGCACCTGTCGCGCCGCGGTCCAGGCGGCCGGCGGCGGCTGATCGAGCAGGGCCAGCTCGGCTGTCTCGGCACCCCAGGTGGCCACCTCGAGGGCGGCGCCCGTGAGGTCGTCGGTGGCGATCGCCGGCCGCGGGGCGGCGTCGCGCCCGGCGTGCTCGCGTTCTGGCCACAACCGGAGGCACCGACCCGGAGCGGTCCGGCCTGCGCGCCCGGCCCGCTGCTCGGCCGAGGCCCGCGACGCCGGGACGGTCACCAGCCCGGACAGCCCCGTGGTCGGGTCGTAGCGGGGCTCGCGGGACAGCCCGGCGTCCACCACCGTGCGGACCCCTTCGATCGTGACGCTGGACTCGGCGAGGTCGGTGGACAGCACCACCTTGCGGGTACCGGGTACGGCCGGTGCGAGTGCGGCGTCCTGGTCGGCCGCCGGCAGGGCACCGTGCAGGGGCCGCACCACGAGGCGCGCCGGATCGGTCACCTCGACGAGGGACCGGGCGACGCGCCGGATCTCCCTGGCTCCGGGCAGGAACACCAGCACGTCGCCGTCGCCGTCGGCCAGGGCGTCGAGGATCGCCTCGACCACCGGCCCAGCGAAGCGATCCGAGCTCGGGCGCTCCCGGTGCTCGATCGCGACCGCATATCGACGACCCTCGGCGGTGAGCACGGGGGCGCCACCGAGAAGCTCGGCGACCCGGTCGGCCTCCAGGGTGGCCGAGGCCACCAGCAGCTCCAGGTCGTCGCGGAGCGCGGCCCGGGCCTCGAGCGCGAAGGCCAGGGCCAGGTCGGCCTCCAGGTTGCGC
>SL_8KL_010_SEDDRAFT_10003663_pt1 | contig 12600 bp, 8 predicted proteins | sample SodLakKL_010_SED_4_FD_11160 | JGI IMG/M metagenome (IMG submission 11160) | reverse complement strand
ATTGCACAAATAATAGAAAGACACAATCATAACCAACTAAGGAGATAATACTATTGTTTTGACTTACTGGATCCAGGGCAACCTGCTATCCTTTGCGTGCGAAAGACGGTTGATAGCTGCTGTCCTTTGCGAAATTGGGTTGTATTATGGAGAAGGGTCCGGGCGCTCAGTTTTCTTATCTAACTTAGTGTATTCCTCGATGAAGTGTTCAAGTGAATTTATGTTCTCTTCGAGTTCTTTCAATCTTTCATCTGAACTCATCTTTACTCCTGTTTTTATAGCACCATGGAGATAAGTAATTTTTGTCCAATTTTAGAGGAAAACTGGTATTCTCTGTAATCTCAGCCTTATTATTATATTATTTACATAATAAATTAGAACTTTAAACTAACTTCTTCTATTTTCTGTGCTGATTTCTTCAATTCATGCATCTCTTTCTTTGTGAAAATTCTCTCTTCTTTACCTTTCACGTAGATCGTATAAATCTTAGAAAATTCTTTGCCAGGGGCCTTTCTTAAAATTCTTCCAACTCTTTGAATTCTCTGTCTTATGCTACTCGTTGCAGCCGCTATTATGCCGATACTTGTGTTAGGAACATCCAAACCTTCATCTAAAGCTTTACAGGTCACAAGGATGTTTAGATCTCCTTTCCTATATCTTTCTAATTCCTTTTTCCTTTTACTTGGAGACATTTTAGAATGATAAATTCCTGCTTTATACTCTTCTTCTCTTAGAAACTCGTAGATCTTATCAGCACTATCTGTCCTTTCATGGAATACCAACACTCTTGATCCATAAGGAATATCTTTTTCTATTATGTATCTCAAAGCTGCCATTTTGGAAAAGGATTCATGAATGATTGCCTTCCTCTGATTAGTGAGGATGGTATAATTATCCAATGCATCGTCGTCGTATTCCTTCTGTAATTGACCGAGAATCTTTATGAACTCGTCTTCTTTTGCCGCCTTAAGTGCAGGATATTTATTCAATAAAATTTTACTCAGTTTTTCTAATTTTTCACTAAACTCTTCATATAACGCCTCTTCAGTATCCTGAAGATTAACTCCTATCCTTTTCAATCGATAAGGAGGAATTATGTTATCTTTTCTAGCATCGGAGTATGTGTAGGAGTAAATGATTTCACCCAAATTCGGTATTAAGACATTCTCGAACCCAAAGTCTCCTTCTCTTTCTGGCGTAGCAGATAAACCTATCTTGTAATCAAATTGATTTTCAAATATTTTAGAGAATTCTTCACTCGCATATCTATGGCATTCATCTGCGATCAAGAATAGATCACTATTTATCTTACTAAGATGCTCGGACAGATATTTACTTGCAGAATTGATAACATAGATCATGAGATTTTTTTCTTGGATATCATCTTTACTATCACCATAAAAAACTCCTAGATGTTCTTCACTAAGATTCAGATTATCTTTAAATTCTTGCTCCCACTGTTCTAACAATGCAGTTGAAGGCACGATTACAATGATCTTCAAGTTGTTATCAGAATATGTATCTAAGTTTTTCATCTTTGAGATAAGATGGAGAGCTAAAATGGTTTTTCCAGCTCCTGTAACAACTTTTACAATCCCTTCCCCACCGTTATTCCACCATTCTTCACTACATTCTTTCTGCCATCTCCATAATTCCAAATCCATTTTCCATGGAAATCCAGTGGGTTCGCTTTCTCTTAAATCTTCTACTTTTTTACATACTTCACAATCACCTTTAGGACATCCTTTGGAAAACTTTTTGATCTGAGCTAACCTGTGTAGACTGGTCCTTAACCTGTCAATTTGATTTTTGTTGAGATCATCGTTTTGCTCTATCTTGTTAGATAATTGAAGTAAATCTTCACCAACTTCGTTTTCTAGTGCGTATTCTTCCGATCTTTTCTTCAGATGCCTCAGTTTCCAACTTTCAAATTCGGTTTGGATTCCCATAATCTTCCCTTAGTCAAAATCCTCCAAACTTTTATCTTTGGTTTTTTCCCTCACAAAGTCAGCTAATTCTTTATAATCGTCATTGTTTTCTTTCTCTCCTAATTTTTCTAACGCTAATAATGCTTTTTCTGTAGCCCACTCCCTCATCTCTTCCATCAATTTGTCTCTCTCCTGAAGATAGATTAGATAATATGCTCGATCAATAGCATTCAATTTGCTCTTTGGTTTTTCAGCAATATTGAAAGCTAATTCCTCTAGCTCAGGAATAATAATCTTACTTCCTTCTTTCTTAACTATGCCTGAATCGACAAGATCTGAAATATCGATATTTCTCTGTTTTAAGTCCTTATTCAGGCTACTATAACTTATCTCCTCACCCCTCCCAATTATATAAGAAAGATAGGCTGCTGATATTATATCCAAGTCTTCTGTTAATTTATCGAACATACCACCCATAACTTGAGTTTCAACGATGTTATTTATAGTTTCTAACGCCTCTTGAACAGAAACTTTTTCTCCATCTTTTATCACATTTGGATAATGTTTTGAATAGATTTCTAAACACTTTCCTATGGTTATTACAAAAACATCTCCTCTAGACAGACTCTTTCCCTTATCTCTTAATTTGTCCACTTCTCTCTTTGCCTCTAGGTAAATTTGATCCTCTAACTTATTCCATAACCCCTTTTTTGGATTTTCTTCTTTCTTTCTACATACTACGATCATATCGTATTCGATATTTCCCTGTTTTTGGATATGTAAAGAAGTGCTCATTTCGGCTTGGATAGGATAAATCGATGATATATAGAAACCCGATTCTAAAACTGATTTCAATACGGATGCCCACGCCTTCGTTTCTCCATGATGGAAAGTAAATGCCAAAATTCCATCATCTTTTAATTTCGATCTAGACTCCCCAAATATTGATGTCAAAAGAGATGTAAAATCTTCTTCATCTTTTCCTTGAACTTTATTTTTAATCGCTTCGCTTGATTTCGGGGCGTATTTGGACTGGAAGTAATCATATTCATCTTTTAAAGCTTCCCGTAGCCATACATAAAAGAAATCAGAGAGTTCAGAATACATCACATTATCATAATAGGGGGGGTCAGTAATAACCGCATCTGCTACTTCATTTTCAACCTCTAAAAATGAAGAGTCACCACATAATAGTTTATCATCTTCAGATATAGATATCCCTATATTCATATCCACCTCCTTTGTCTGATTGTTTTCTCTATATTTTTCGAAAGGTTGATTTGAATACTTTACTCCTTCACGAAGCATTTTATACTCTTTAGTAAAAGTACCTCTTCCATATTTCGTTCCCCACATATTATTTTCTGTCGGTGTTGTGCGAGGTACATATGCGTGGTGTAGGAAGAGGTGCTCAATTTTATTTGCATTTTTATTGTATAGACAAAATTGATTTTGATAATCCGTCGAATTTGAAAATACCAACAGCAATAATTCTCTTACCCTTCTATTTTCTATATTTTTTATCCTATCCAATAGTTTTCCAAGATTTAGTAGCTGCCTTTCATTAAACATATCTTTAAAATATTCATATCCATGATTTTCTAATCTTGGATGGGTCTCATCTCCTTCAGGAATCTTCTGTTGAGGTATGGGCAAATCCTCTTTGATTTCTTCATATTCATTTTTTGCTTCTTTCAACAGATCTAAATCATATTCATCAGATGATTTGTAGCCTTTTTTCTCGCAATCATCACAATAGTATTCTACAGTCCATAACTTTTCATCAGGTTTACCTTGTCTATCTATTGTTCCTATAACTTCATTTTTTTGTCCGCAGTCAGGACAAACAAAATATTTACCAGAAGCATTTCCATCATTGTATGGGTTAAAGTTACTTTCACAATGTGGGCACTTATTTTCATCTCGGTAATTTGGCGTTTCAAATATATTTTCACATTCTGGACAGATCACGTGATAATATGAGTTATGATCGTATTCAAAACCGCAATTTGGACAACTTTTTCCGGGTTCATATGGGTCACCACATCCTTCACAGATCGTCAGATTTTTATTCTCCACATTGGTTGACCTGGCTTTTGCTACCCTGTAATCTTTGAAAAGTGAAACAGTATTTCCACAGTTCTGACAATTAAGTTCTTTCACCCAAAAATAATACATCGCATCTGCTTCTTCGTTACATTTAGGACATTTGGTTTTATAGTATTTCTTTATTTCAGGAGCAACTTCCTTCTTTAATTTCTCAAAAGCTTCATCTAATTTATCTAAATCTACCGGCTCGACCTCCTTCTTCGTTACAAACCACGCTACTGGGTTCAATTCCTTACCTATCACATTACACTTTGCCCTTAGAGATTCAACTATAGTGGTACCACCACCAAAGAACGGATCTAAAACCGTTTTATCGGGAAAACAAAAGTCTTCTAGATAGAATTCATTCCATAAAGTTTCTGGATCACCATCCCAATCTGCAGGAATCAATTCATCAGTATTTTCGAAATCATCTGTAGCCTTTTTCTGTTTTCCACGATATACTTTCATATCTTCATCAGCCAGTGCATATAAAATGATGGATCTAAAAACACATCCTAATCTCCTAGCCCACCATTTGTGCATGGTGTAAACTGGTCTATAATATCGCTTAGCTTTACTCTCTTTGTCCGCTATTTCATTTACTTTCTCAACCGGAAAATATTCTTCTATGGGGGCTTTTTCATCCATTTAGACCTCACCTACCGAAAATCCTCCAAACTCTTATCTTTGGTTTTTTCCCTCACAAAATCAGCCAATTCTTTATAATCATCTTTGTTTTCTTTCTCTCCTAATTTTTCCAAGGCTATCAGTGCTTTTTCGGTAGCCCACTCTCTCATCTCTTCCATCAGTTTGTCTCTTTCCTGTAGATAGATTAAATAATATGCTCGATCGATGGCATTCAATTTGCTTCTTGGTTTATCGGAGATATTGTAAGCTAATTCATCTAATTCAGGGATAATGATTTTGCCCCCCTCTTTTTTGACTATGCCTGAATCTACTAAATCTGAGATATCTAAATTCCTCTGTTTCATATTTTTATTCAAACTACTATAACCTATTTCATCTCCTCTACCAGCAATGTAGGAAAGATATGCTGCTGTGATAATATCCAAATCCTCTGTCAACTTGTCAAACATCCCTCCCATGACTTGAGTTTCTACAATGTTATTTATCGATTCTAATGCCTCTTCTGCTGGGACTTTTTTGCCATCTTTAATCACGTTCGGATAATGTTTCGAATATATCTCTAAACATTTTCCAATTGTTATAACGAAAACGTCACCCTGGGAAAGATTTCTACCTTGTTCTTTAATTTTCTCAAATTCGTTTTTAGCTTCAATATAAATTTTATCCTCCATGGAACTCCATAATCCTTTTTCTGGGTCACTTTCTCTTTTTCTACAAATTACGATCATATCATATTCGATATTACTTTTCTCTCTAATCAGCATAGATTGATCAACTTCTGAATTGACAGGGTAAACAGCACTAATATAAAATCCAGAATCTAATACTGATCTTAAAACTCCTTCCCAAGTTTCAGTATCTTTGTGGTGGAAAGTAAAAACCATTATTCCTTCATCTTTGAGTTTTTTATTTGCCTCTGAAAATACTCTAGTTAATCCTTCTGTAAAGTCTTCTTCATCTTTTCCTTGAACTTCATTTTTAATAACTTCAGATGATTTAGGTGATAGACTAGAATTAAAGTAATCATATTCGTCCTTCAATGCTAATCTTAGCCATACGTAAAAGAAATCTGCTAATTCTGAATACATTACATTTCCACCATAAGGTGGATCAGTAATCACTGCGTCTACAGAATTATCTGGTATTGGAAGATAGGATGAATCACCACATAACAACATGGTATTTGCTTTACCATTTTCGAGTTCCTCAAAGTTTTCCGTAAGATCCCCGCTTATCTTGTTGTTTAACTTTGCTTTTTTAAGTTCACCATTTTCTATGTATCTTTCTACAGGATTAAAAGAAAATTCCATTGCTTCTTTTAATGAATTTAAGTTATTTTCAAATGTCCTTGCACCTTTAGGGTCACCCCATACGTTATTCTCAACAGGACTTTTTTTAGGAGCATAGTCATGCCTTGCAAAAAGGTGACCAATATTTCCCTCTGTTGTATCATATCCAGAAAACATATTATTAGATTCTAGAGATTTTGAAAAGGACAATAAAAATAATTCTTTAACATTCTGATTATCCAAATTTAATATTGAGGATAGCAATTTAGATAATGTGATAAGTTGTCTTTTATTAAACAATTCACTAAATTTTTCATATTGATAGTTTTTAGCTTGTCTTGTATTATACCCATCTGGAATCTCTTCTCTAGGAAATAATAATTCTTTTTTATTTTCTTCAAACTCTTTCTCACATCTTGCATATAATTTTTTATCTTCTTCTTCAATCTTCTTGAAAGATACTTCATCACAATGCGGACAATTATATTTTATAGCTATCATTTGATGGTCAGGAATTTTTCCTGTTTTTTTAACCACATCTACTGTCCTATCTGCATGAGAACAAGTGAGACAAATGTGTTTAGTTCTAGTAGCATTACCTTCTTTAGGTATGAAATTGTGATCACATACAGCACACCTTACTTGTTCTGCATAATCTTCCACAAGTGATATATTATAACATTCTGGACAAATTATCACATCTTTATCTTCTTGACCAAAATTTGATTCTAATCTATAATCTTTAAAAAGATGGTTTTTATCTCCACAATTATAGCATGGAATTTTTTTTACCCAAAAGGTATAGATTATGCTTGCTTCATTTTCACACTCAGGACAAATAGTCTTATAATATTGCTGAATTTCTTCTTTTACATCATTTTCTAGTTTTTCTATATACTCTTCAATTATTTCAGGCTTCACTGGTTCCATCTGTTTTTTATTCATATACCATGCTACTGGATTCAGTTCAGAACCTATAATATCGGTGTTAAATCTTCTTAACTCTGAAATAGTAGTTCCTCCGCCCATAAAACAATCTAAAATAGTTTTATCTGAAAAGTCGATATCTTTTGGATAATAATCCCATAAAGATTCTGGTTCCCCGTCCCATTTCTCTTTATGTATTTTCTCTTGATCGCCATCGATCGTTCTTATTTCCTCATCAGCTAAGGTATATAATCCTATGGCCCTAAATATACACCCCAATCTTCTAGCCCACCATAGATGAGTATATAAATGGGGTCTAAATTTCAACTTCAAAAAACCAACGGATTCTTTTTCAGCGATTTCATTTACCTTTTCAACTGGAAAATATTCTTCTATCGGAGCTTTCTCATCCATAAATATCACGACTCTATATTCAATTGCTGCCAGAACCAGTTCGGATTGTCTTCATAACTATCCATACTACCGAACATGTCATACAAAGATGTTCTTCCGCCATCTTTATGATTTATCACCGGTTTATCATTCCAAATCTCTATATTTGCATTAGATTTATCGATCTTTATCAGAAAAACATCCGTCGTAGAACTCATATATGGGCTTCTTTCAGTCAATAAATCTTTCACATATTTGAGAAATCTTTCCTTATCTTCTACACTAGAAACCAACGTTTCAAGACCAGTTACAGTATAATCCTTAAACTTCTCCACATCTTTATCTCTAACCAGTTTCAAAAATTTAACAAAACTAATTTCTTCAGGGTCTTTTACATCTATTTCATCTATCAAATCATCTTCAATAACGTGATAACCTCCTTTCATCGAATTCACCTCATTACCTCGATCTTAGGAGTCAAACATTCCATCAAAGAAACTCCTCCGTGTTGATAGACGTTATACTTACCACCTATAGGCCATGTATATCTACCTCTAGCCATCGCATAACCATTAAAGTATACGAGAAATCCTGCATCGACCATCTTTCCGATATTATCATTCATCTCTGTTTCTTTATATCTACTTCCACTCATGACTTCACGGACCCGCCTCAGATCATCTTTGTTAGCTCTAAATTGATAGCCACCGGTAGATTTAGTATAACCGTGATCAGAACTGATTAGAAATCGATCATTTTCATGCTGTTTCAATATATTCATCACTATGTTCTCCATCTCACGATACGTATCTTTCGTATTGCCCAAGACCGTTCTGCCTTCTTGTATATTCTCTAATCTTGAATCGGGATAAACACTCCATATAACATCTTCATCCCCTTCTAACATGAATTGCTCTGAATTATTAATTTTCATCTTTTTAGGATTCTCTTTGTTATAGCTGATTTTAGATTTGAAATATTGTGTGTCAGAAGGAATGGACGAAAAACCGTGAGAAAACCTTGTCTGGAAGCCTTCTTCTTCTAATTTCTTCTGAAGAAGGACTGCCTCTCTAAAACTCATAGAATCCATCATTATCAATTTCTTCTCATCTAGATTTATTTCAAAGTCCGTTCCTACACAGTACCGTGGTAATAATTCCGTATACAACTCGTAATAACTGTCATTCAACACCCTTTCAAATGAGTTCATATCTTGGCCTTGTTTATAGTACTCTTTTATGTCTTCTTTATAGGTCCAAATCTCATTCATCATGTATGAGAATATACTTGGGAACGGATTCTCCTTTTCTATAAGCCATTTCACAAATTCATTCTTTACTTTCACGTTTTTCACCTTCGATTCTAGCCTGTATCTTATCCGCTTCTGGCAAACTATCAATAATCTTCAACAACTGCTCTTTATTAATCTCCCCAAGCTCTAAATCCACATGTAAGCTATTTATCACGTCGGTATTTTCATTCAATTGCATCTCGTATCTAGTCTTTATAACTCTAGGAGAATTGCCTTCGGCATCGATAGAGATAGGTTCGACTTCAAAACTCTCTTCATCTTCCACTTCAGGAACTTCTCCAGTTAATGTTTCCTGCTTTTTCTCCTCTGCTTCTTCACTGATCGATGTTTCTTCAGGACCGAATTTCATATCCAATATGACGTATTCATCCTTTATCTTTTCTGGATCACTCTCATTGTAAATCTTGCTTCTATCCCCCTCTAGATATATCCGTTCTCTGTTCATATTTTTGACAACATTGTAGAACCGGTTGTCATCAGAAACTAATGGATGTTTCCTAAACTTTTTGAAATCAGATAAAATATCATCAACTCTTTTCCCTTCTTCCTCACCCTCAACTTGTTCCCAGATAGCTTCTTGAAGTAAACTCTTATCCGTCTTGATATCCTCTTTTATTGCATTGATATCTGGAGATATCTGCTTCTTTATAGGCGTAACTTTATGACCCTCTTTCTCTGCACTCCATTTCACCCTATAGCCGTATAACTTTTTGATCTCATTGATAGCTTCTTTCTTTTCGTCTCTCAATATATTCATTATTTCTGGGCTCTTCTCATCGATCCTATCTGCCAAATTATCTGCTGCGATTATTCTCTTTACTTTGTCAATAATCGTCCTATTATCTGCTGGACCACCATTCTTTGGAGTTATGAAAACTATAGTATTTTGATAATTTCGCCCATAGTAGAAATCTTCTAACTCTTCTTTTATAGTTTCTTCAGGTCCCAGAGATTTCATGGAGACGACAAATGTTACATTTCTATCATCTGGTACATCTTCGTTCTCATAGATGTAAACTTGATTGTTGAAAATGTCTTCTTTTATTATCTCTGCCAATCTTTCCAATGCATCGTCATCTTTTATCTCCTTTTTCTCACCCTGAATAAGAGCGAATATATTTCTTTCTTCTTTTATCCTATAATGCCCATCTTCCTTATGCAGATAATGAGCCTTGCCGATTAGATTACTCAATGACATCGAAAGTTGATTTATTTTCATCCCTCGTGATGGTTTGAATGAGTTGATCAAGATATCAGATTCTGTTGATGCTCCCGTTTCACTATCTAAAGAATATAACAGAACTGTTTTCAAAATTTCTTCTCCATAGTCTATATCGTCTACCCTCTTCTGGACATCTGTCTCAAATTTATTTACTAAATTTCTCCTAATGTTTCTAAAAGGCTTATGATTCACATCTGAAAGCAAAAATGCATCGGTTTCATCGTACAGGTTTTTTACCATGTCAGCTAAAACTCGCATCTCACCTCTTACGCTCTGTCTTTCCCTTGCACCTTCATAGACATCACCTAAAACCGACAACAAAGTAGGATGGAAAGGATATGACTCTAAGAACTGAGATTCGAATCTTTTGAGATTTTCGATATCTATAGGTTCTGCATATGCCTCAATATAATCTTCAACGACTTTTTTCGCCTTTTCTTCATCCAAATTCTCTTCAGGCTTATCCAATAAGCGATGTTTGATTATCTTTTCTCTATCACCTGAAGAACTGACATCTTCAGAAAAAGGCTGTGTTCTGTTAATGATCTCTTTTAACTCTACACTTTTGTCTAGTAGTGTTATAAGGACAAATAATTGCCTATTCTTGTCCTTAGCCACTTCCAGTAAATTTTGTAAAAAGAACTTATTCTGTTCCATTATATTTTTATCTTCATCTCTATTGAAAGAATCCCACCAGCTTTCTATCTCATCAAAAAATATTGCGAATACATCCCCTCCTACCAGTTTTTCAATAATTTCTGTAGTTGGATATCGACTGACTTCGTCTAACAGATCCTCTCTTCCGGCTTTCTTGAATAGGGGCACCCATAGTTTGTCTGGATCTTCCTGTTGAGTAGACAAAATAATGGACTGGGTGTTATCCACTTCTTTAAAATCTATATTCCAGTATTTAGCCCACTCTTTAGCCAAACTAGGTGAATTGAATAGATGATACAGAGTTATCAATGCATGTGATTTACCGGATCCGTAAGGTCCTAAAAGAAGTATTCCTCCTTGGTTTTCTCTATAGGTCAATTTGTTATTCACTTGATCTATTACGTTCCTAATCGAGTTAGAAGGATAAGTTGAATCCAAAAATTTTTCCGGATTGCTTTCTATCCTCTCTTCCCCGCTATCCACTTTGTGAGTTTGAACAGTTGGTTCTAAATTCCCTTTAATTACCTCTTTCCGAGGCTCTATAATATCCTTAACCCTCATATGATTCACCTGATAGGCTCGGTCGAAGAGTTATTTTAAGATATAAAACATTTTGGCAGATATATTTACCGAAGAACAAATCAATCATTAATAATAAATCACTTTTACTAAGAAAAAATTATACATCTATATTAGAATGTAAGTTTAGAGATAAATTGGTTTTTCCTTTTGCCTTTCCCTCATTAGATTATCTGAATTCATATTTAATTTACTCTATTACCCCATGATTTAGAGATCTAATAGATATTTTTTATAGAAGGTTCACCTATCATCGTTATTTATAGCATCAAGACCTACTTCAACAAACACTATGAAAACTTACTAATCAATTATTTCTTCAAAGGGAGGATGAATCAAGATGTATCTATAAGGTAGAGCTAAATAGATTAATAATTCTTTTCTAGCAACTCCAATATTTTCTCTCTATTTTGCCAGCTTATCCTTGCGACTCCTCTCTTTTTCAGCACATTAACGTTGGCATGATCTGTAAAATTTTCAGCAAATTTTTTTCCTGTGACCAACCAAATCTCTCCGTTAGTATCTTCAAACCAATCGATTGAGAGTAGATGTTGTAAATATCTAGTTGCAACGAACAGAAAGGTTAGAGAGCTTTCCTCAACGACTCTTTTCATATCATCTGAGAAACCACACCTCTCATCAAGTTCTTTTAGATCCTTTTGAGTTTCCATATACGCATCATAAGGAACTATTTTTTTATCCTCTTTGACCAAACCGTATCTTCCCGAGATAATGTACAGATCGGTATCGTGTTCCTCTTCTATTTTGCTCTTAAAACTTCGCACCTCCCTAAACATCCCACTGAACATCAATATTGCGGGTCTTACAAAATCAGTCAATATTTCCTTATACTGTTCCTCTAATTCCAAATCATCTGAAGGTATATCTAATCCTTCATCTTCTAATACTTCTGTAAGTTCTTCTATCTCTTCGAGATGTCTGCCTCTTCCGAGTTTATCTTTGCGTTTGTCGATCGGAGGTAATTTAACGCCGCTGTCTTCAGTGATTATCGAGATCTTCTCTTGGTCATTTGACATTTTGTTTACCAATACAAACATGGTTATTTAATTTTTTCAACTTCAAATAAAGAAATATTAAATATTGATCTTAGAACTATTAAAATTGTGTCATTACTGACTGAGACTTTTCACCTCACCGGAATTCTTTCTAAATATAATCTATCCTTTCCCCATGATTCAGAGGTCTAACGGAATTTCAATTTCTAACATAGAAGGTTATTTCTTTCTTCGTCTAACTACATTAAGAACTATTTTTAATAATAATATCCCGAATTATAGGGTTCTTGTTCCCGAAAATCTTCCACCGGATGCTCCTCCTCTCTAGGATCTATGATCTTATCCACTAAAATTCACCACAGCTTTAACCGGATAAGAGATATAAAGGCCGAAGTAATCTAGCTCTCGAGCGAGATTTACGAACCCCTATGCATTATATCTGAGTAGGAATTGGTCCTCGTAATCTCTGCCTTCCTACTTAGTCCTAGGATTAGAGGTACATATTATCATAAATCCATCTAGGTACTTTTCTAAATAC
>SL_8KL_010_SEDDRAFT_10003662_pt1 | contig 12602 bp, 7 predicted proteins | sample SodLakKL_010_SED_4_FD_11160 | JGI IMG/M metagenome (IMG submission 11160) | reverse complement strand
GCCGCTGTCGGCCGCGAGCGGGTGGCGCCTGCACCTGGAGGCACTGGAGCGCGACCGGCTCGACCGGGCCGGGCTCGCCTGGCTGAACTACCCCCACAACCCCACCGGTGCGATCGCCGACCGCGACTACCTCGCCCGGCAGCTCGCCACCGCGCGCGAGCGCGGCGTGACGCTGGCCAGCGACGAGTGCTACCTCGACATCCACCCGGTGGCCGGGCCGCGGCCGCCCTCGGTGCTCGAGGTGGCCGCCGATGCCTCCAGCGCCGAGGACCCGGACCTGTCGGGGCTGCTGGTCGCGTTCAGCCTGTCGAAGCGCTCGGGGATGACCGGCTACCGCAGCGGCGCGCTGGTCGGCGACCCCGAGCTGATCCGCCGCAACCGCCTGCTGCGACCCAACATCGGCACCGCCAGCCCCGAGTTCGTGCAGCGCGCGGCGATCGCTGCCTGGTCCGACGAGGAGCACGTGGCCGAGCGCCGCGCCACCTTCGATGCCAAGCGCGCGGTGCTGCTCGACTTCGCGGCGCGGGCGGGCCTTGCGGTGTCGGGCAGCGAGGCGACCTTCTACCTCTGGCTGGCCGCCCCGGGTGGCGACGATGCCGCCTATGCCGAGGCGCTGCTGGCCCACCGCATCATCGCCAGCCCCGGGCGGGCGTTCGGCCCCGGCGGGCAGGGCTGGCTGCGGCTGGCCCTGGTCCCCAGCGTCGAGGGCTGCCAGGAGGCAGCGGCGATCTGGGAGCGCGCCATCGCCGACGGGTCGCTGCCCGGCCACTGACCCGCCGGCGCCCGCGGGCGTGGCGACGGCGCCTGACGGCCCTGACGGTCCCGCGGGCGCACGCTTGCTAGCGTTCCGTCCCCGCCGACCCCCACAGGGAGCAGCTTGTGACCGACATCGACGACCTGCGCACCACCATCGACGACGCCTTCGAGGCGGGCACCTGGGACAAGCGCAAGGTCCGCAAGGCCGTGGACGAGACCCTCGACCTGCTCGACGCCGGCGAGGTCCGCGTCGCCGAGCCGCGCGACGGGGCCTGGGTGGTCAACGAGTGGACCAAGCGCGCGGTGCTGCTGTCGTTCCGCCAGCGCGGGATGGAGCAGATCACCTCGGGCCCCTTCGAGTACCACGACAAGGTGCCGCTCAAGCGCGACCACCACAAGGCCGGCGTGCGGGTCGTGCCGCCCGCCACGGTGCGCCACGGCGCGCACGTCGAGCGGGGCGCGGTGCTGATGCCGAGCTACGTCAACATCGGCGCCTACGTCGGCGCCGGCACCATGGTCGACACTTGGGCCACGGTGGGCAGCTGCGCCCAGATCGGCCGCGACGTCCACCTCGCCGGCGGGGTGGGCATCGGCGGCGTGCTGGAGCCGCCGAGCGCACGCCCGGTGATCGTCGAGGATGGGGCCTTCATCGGCTCGCGCTGCGTGGTCACCGAGGGCGTGATCGTCGAGGAGGGCGCGATCCTCGGCGCAGGGTTGGTGCTGACCGCCTCGGTGCCGATCATCGACGTGACCGGGAGCCAGCCGCTGACCATCAAGGGTCGCGTCCCCGCCCGGTCGGTCGTGGTCCCCGGGACCCGCCAGCGCGAGTTCCCCGCCGGCACCTACGGGGTGGCGTGCGGGCTCATCATCGGCGAGCGCTCGGAGGCCACCGACGACCGCGTGAGCCTCAACGAGGCGCTGCGCGAGCACGACGTGGCCGTGTGATGCCGGCGTCGAGGCGCGCGTGACCGCCCCGGACGGCCCACCGTCGCCCTCCGCGCTGGAGGCGCTCGCGCTCGACCTGCTGGCGCGGGCCCGCGTGACCGGGCAGGAGGGGCCGCTGGCGGACTGGGTGGCCGCGTGGGCCCGCGAGGCGGGCGCGCCGGTCACGCGGGTGGGCAGCTCGCTGGTCTGTGGCGACCTCGACGACCCGCGGCCGCTGGTGCTGCTGGTCGGCCACCTCGACGTCGTGCCGCCCACCGACGACGACCGGGTGCCCAGCCTGACGGCCGAGCACCTCGTGGGGCGCGGCGCCTCGGACATGCTCGGCGGGCTCGCGGTGGCGCTGGACTGCCTCGCCGATGCGAGGCTGCGTGACGGCGAGCACAACATCGTGGTGGTCGCCTACGCCGGCGAGGAGGGCCCCGCCGAGGGCAACGAGCTGGCCGCGGTCCTCGAGGCGGTCCCCGCGCTGACCGCCGCGCAGGTCGCGATCGTGCTGGAGCCCACCGACCTGCGCGTGGAGCTGGGCTGCCTGGGCGGGCTGCACGCGCAGGTGACCGTGCCCGGTCGCGCCGCGCACTCCGCGCGGCCCTGGCACGGCGACAACGCGCTGGTGCGTGCCGGCACGGCGCTGCAGCGCCTCGGCGGCTACCCGCCGCAGCCGGTGGCGGTGGACGGGCTGACCTTCTGGGAGGTGCTCGCCCCGACCCAGGCCTGGACCCGCGGCGCGCGCAACGTGGTGCCCGACGCGGTCACGGTCAACGTCAACCTGCGCTTCGCGCCGCACCGCACCCTGGCCGAGGCCGAGCGCCACCTCGACGCCCTGCTCGCCGACCTGCTGGACCCCGCGGTGCTCGGCGCCAGCGCGCACTGGGCCATCACCGACCGGGCGCCACCGGCGCGCCCGGCCCGCGAGGCCCCCGCGGTCGCGGCGTTCCTCGCCGCGGCGCGCCAGCCGGTCGAGGCCAAGCAGGCCTGGACCGATGTGGCCCGCTTCGACGCGGCCGACGTGCCGGCGCTGAACTTCGGCCCCGGACTGGTGGCACAGGCCCACCAGCGTGGCGAGCACGTGCCGCGCGCGAACCTCGCCAGCGCCCGGGCCGCCCTCGCCCGGTTCCTCGGCGCGCGCTCGGACGCGCCCGAGCGTCCAGCGCCCGCGCCTGCCACCCGGCGCAGCGAGACGGCGCCGGCCCCGCCCGACGACCCCGCAGGAGACGACCCCGATGGCTGACCCGCGCGAGCCCGACCACGAGGCGCCTGACCACGAGGCGCCTGACCACGAGGCGTCCGACCCGGGCGCGGACACCGACGCCTGGCGCGCCTTCGCCGAGGCAGCCCCCGAGCCCGAGGTCGAGGCGCACGCTGAGTCGGACACCTCGCCGGTGATGTTCCGGGTGCTCACGCTGCTGGCCGGCCTGCTGGCCCTCGGTGCCATCATCTGGCTGCTGCTGCAGTGACCGTGGGCTGACCACCGCTGCCCTCCCCAGGGCGCGGCGCCTGCCTGGCAGGCGAGAGCGGGCGTGGCAGCATCGGACAGGCGTCCAGCCACGCGGCCACGATCAGGGAAGCGAGCTCGTGAGCACCACCGAGTACTCGGCCACGTCCATCAGCGTCCTGGAGGGCCTCCAGGCCGTGCGCAAGCGACCCGGCATGTACGTCGGGTCCACCGATGCGAGCGGGCTGCACCACCTCATCTGGGAGGTGGTGGACAACGCCGTGGACGAGCACCTCGCCGGCCACGCCGGGCGCATCCGGGTGCTGCTGCGCGCCGACGGTGGCGTCGAGGTCAGCGACGATGGCCGGGGGATCCCCGTGGAGCGCCACCCCAGGGAGCGCAAGCCCGCCGTCGAGGTCGTGCTGACCAAGCTGCACGCCGGCGGCAAGTTCGACCAGCAGGCCTACGCGGTGTCCGGCGGTCTGCACGGGGTCGGCGTGAGCGTCGTCAACGCGCTGTCGCAGCGCCTGGAGGCGGAGGTCTGGCGCGACGGGCGCAAGCACCTCGTGCGGTTCGCTCGCGGCAAGCGCGCCGAGGCCCTCCACGACGTCGGCCAGTCCAAGCGCACCGGCACGATCATCCGCTTCTGGCCCGACCCCGACATCTTCGATCAGGTCGAGCTCGACCGCGAGACCGTCGCCACGCGGCTGCGGGAGACCAGCCTGCTCAACCCGGGGCTGCGCCTCGAGCTGCGCGACGAGGCCACCGGGTCGCAGGAGACGTTCCAGTTCAAGCGCGGCCTCGCGGCGTTCGTGGAGGAGCTCCTCGGCGACGACGAGGCGCTGCTCGCAAAGCCCGTGCACGTCGCGCGCGCCGAGACCGTCGACGGCGCCGCGCTGGCGGTGGACGCGGCGGTGAACTGGGCGGCCGGCGGCTACGCCGAGCGCGTGCGCAGCTACGTCAACGTGGTGCGCACCACCGACGGCGGAGCCCACGAGGAGGGCTTCCGCAAGGCCCTGACCGGCAGCCTCAACCGCTGGGGCGAGCGCAACAAGGCATTCCGCAAGGACGACCGGCCCCTGGCCGGCGAGGACCTGCGCGAGGGCATGTGCGCGGTCATCTCGGTCAAGATGCCCGACCCGCAGTTCGAGGGGCAGACCAAGAGCAAGCTCGGCAGCTCCAGCATGCGCCGGTTCGTGGAGCGCGCCGTCAACGAGGCGGTCGGGGAGTGGCTGGACGCCAACCCGACGCTGGCCCGGCGGATCATCAAGAAGGCGCAGGTGGCGGCAAAGGCGCGGGAGGCGGCTCGCCAGGCCCGCGACCTGACCCGACGCAAGGGGCTGCTCGACCAGGGCTCGGCCGGCCTGCCCGGCAAGCTCTCCGACTGCTCCTCGCGTCGACCCGAGGAGTGCGAGCTGTTCGTGGTGGAGGGCGACTCGGCGGGCGGCTCGTCCAAGATGGCCCGCGATCGCCAGACCCAGGCGATCCTGCCGCTGCGCGGCAAGGTGCTCAACGTCGAGAGGGCGCAGCTGCGACGCGTGCTGGCCAACGCCGAGATCGGCAACCTCGTCAAGGCGATCGGCACGGGCATCGGCGACGACTTCGACTACGCGAAGCTGCGCTACCACAAGATCGTGATCCTGTCGGACGCCGATGTCGACGGCGGCCACATCACCACCCTGCTGCTGACGTTCTTCTACCGCCTGATGCCCAAGCTCGTCGACGGGGGGCACCTCTACATCGCCCAGCCGCCGCTGTATCAGCTGCGCCAGGGCACCGACCTCGCCTACGCGCTGTCGGACGAGGAGCGCGACCGGCTGCAGCGCCAGCGCTTCCGCGGCAGGGCCGAGGTCGCCCGCTTCAAGGGGCTCGGCGAGATGGACCCGCAGCAGCTGTGGGACACCACGATGGACCCCGCGCGGCGCGTCCTGCTGCGAGTGGCCACCCGCGACGCCTCCCGCGCCGACCGCACCTTCTCGCTGCTGATGGGCGAGAGCGCCGCCGACCGGCGCGAGTGGATCGAGGCCCACGCCGACGCGGTGGACCTCATCGACGTCTGAGGCCACCCGCCGCGGTCGGCGGCGCGGCGCAGCGCAGCACGCGCCTCATGACGCCGCGTGCCGGGTGGCCGCGCCCGGCTCGTCGGTGGGTTCCCCGCGTCCGTCGGTGGCGCCCAGAGCCTGGGAGAACAGCGGCAGCTGGACGTCACCGCTGGGCAGCACCTGCGCCGAGGGCGTGCGTGCTCGTGCCCGGTCGAGGTGATCGCGCTGATCGTCGAAGAAGATGTGGGGCCGGAACTGCTCGAGGACCGGCGCCTTGTCCTCGCCGGCCAGGAAGAACGACTGGTCCACGCGCACGCCCCACGCCCGCAGCGTATTGATGACCCGCAGGTGCGCCGGCGCACCCCTGGCGGTGACCAGCGCGGTGCGCACCGGCGCGTCCTCCTCGCCGAAGCGCGACTGGATGTGCTGCAGCGCGGCGAGGAACGGCGCGAAGGGGCCGGGCTCCATGGGCTCGTCGGCCAGGGCGCTCTCGCGCTGCTGGAACGCCTCGAGCCCGTGGCGCTGGTAGATCCGCTCGCTGGAGTGGTCGAACAGCACCGCGTCCCCGTCGAAGGCCAGGCGCACCTCCTCGGCGTCGTCCTCGGCGAGGTCCTGCGGTGGGGCGCTGACCAGCGCGGCGGGGAAGCCGTGGCCCAGGGCCGCCTCGACGTCGCCGGGCTCGGCGGACAGGAACAGGTTGCAGCGGAACGAGGCGAGGTAGGGCCAGGGCTCGCGACCACCGGTGAACGCCGCCTGGTCGATGGCCAGCCCGTGCCCGGCGATGGAGTGGAACACGCGCACGCCGGTGTCGGCGTCGTTGCGGCTGATCACCACCACCCGCACCAATTCGCTGCGCGCGCGCCGGTTCAGGCGCAAAAGCGCGCGCACCAGGGGCAGCGCGGTCCCTGGTGCCAGCAGCACCGCCTCACGGCGGCGTTGATGCTCGCGGTAGGCGGCCAGCCCGTCCTCGCGGAACACGCGGTCGGCCTCGGCGAGGTCGAACAGCGCCCGCGAGGTGATGCCGACCACCAGCTGCGGGGCCTCACGCCGGGCCATGGGCACCTCCTGCTCGCTCGGCCGCGGGGTCGCGGCGGCCAGCGTCGCCGAGGAGTGTCCCACGTCGCCGCGGTCCCGACCACCACCGGACCGCCACCGGTCCTGCGGGTCGTCGGGCGGTCGCTGGGCGTGCGTGCCCCCTCGACCGCGACGGGGCACGCTTACCGCGCCTTCGCTCCCGAGGTGGTCGGGGGCTCCTCGAGCCGAGCCATCCCGGGGATGGTGAGGAACTCCGGTGGCCGGTCGGCCAGCGCCACCTCGACGAACAGGTCGCGGGCCGCGTCGTGGCGCCCGTGCGCCCGAGCGTCGGGGCCAAGGGCCTGCTGGATGGCGACGAGCTCCTCGTCGATGACCTGCTGGACCAGCGCCCGGGTGACCGGTGCTCCCTGGAGGTCGTCGCCGGCCTCGAGGGCCACGCCGTGGTGCTGCCACTGCCAGATCTGGCTGCGGCTGATCTCGGCGGTGGCGGCGTCCTCCATGAGGTTGAACAGGGCCGCAGCACCGATCCCGCGCAGCCACGACTCGAGGTACAGGATCCCCACGCGCACGTTGGTGCGCAGCCCGTGCTCGGTGATGGTCCCGCCCGGGACCCGGATGTCGAGGAGGTCCGCGGCCTGCGTGGCGACCTCGGGGCGCTGGCGGTGGATCTGGTTGGGCGCGTCGCCGAGCACGGCGTCGAGCTGCTCGCGCGCGACCGCGACGAGGTCGGGGTGGGCCACCCACGTGCCGTCGAAGCCGTCGGTGGCCTCGCGCTGCTTGTCCGCGCGCACGGCGTCGAGCGCGCGCTCGTTGGCCTCGGGGTCGCGGCGGCTGGGGATCAGCGCGGCCATCCCACCGATCGCGTGGGCCCCGCGACGATGGCACGTGGCCACCAGCAGCTCGGTGTAGGCGCGCATGAACGGCACCGTCATCGTGACCTGCACGCGGTCGGGCAGCACCACGCTGGCATCGTCGGGGAAGGCCTTGATGGCGCTGAAGATGTAGTCCCAGCGGCCGGCGTTCAGCCCGGCGGCGTGCTCGCGCAGCTCGTAGAGGATCTCGTCCATCTCGAACGCCGCCAGGAGGTGCTCGATCAGCACGGTCGCCTTGATCGTCCCGCGGGGGATGCCGAGGTGATCCTGGGCGAGCACGAAGGCGTCGTTCCACAGCCGCGCCTCGGTGTGGCCCTCGAGCTTGGGGAGGTAGTAGTAGGGGCCCGAGCCCAGCGCGGCCAGGGCCTCGTGGTTGTGGAACAGGTGCAGGCCGAAGTCGAACAGGCTGGCGGGGATCGCCTGGCCATCGACGCGGAACCGGGGCTCGTCGAGGTGCCAGCCGCGCGGGCGCACCACCAGCGTGGCGGGGTCGTCGGTCAGGCGATAGGCCTTGCCCTCGTCGGTGACGAAGTCGAGGTCGCGGCGGATGGCGTCGGCCACGTTGCGCTGCCCGTCGATCATGTTCGCCCACGTCGGGGCGTTGGCATCCTCGAAGTCGGCCATGAACACCTGTGCCCCGGAGTTCAGCGCGTTGACCAGCATCTTGCGGTCGGTCGGGCCGGTGATCTCCACGCGGCGATCGGTGAGATCGTCGGGCACGGGTGCGATCGTCCAGTCGGCCGCGCGGACCTGCGCGGTGTCGGGCCGGAAGTCCGGTCGCTCGCCTGCGGCCAGCCGCGCCCGGCGCTGTGCGCGCTGCGCGAGCAGCTCGTCGCGTCGCGGGGCCAGCTCGCGGTGCAGCAGCGCCAGGAAGGCGCNCGCCTGGTCGGTCAGCAGCTCCGCGCGCCGCCCGGCCGTGCTGCCGAGCACCTCGACGCCCTCAGGTTCCGCCATCGTCGCCTCGTTCCTCTCCGTGAGCTCGCCTCGCTTGCGTTCTGCTCTGCGAAATGCAATGTCCAGAAGATGGAACGAGACGGTACGCTGATGCTGGGTCGGCGTCAATGCCCGCCGGCGAGCGCCACCGCGGCCCCGCCCGGGAGACGGACGCCACGCGCGACCACTGATGGCAGCCGACACAGGAGCGATCACCATGAGCGGCGAGCCCCAGCAACCGGCCGGGGGCCTGCAGTCGGTGGGTCGGGCGCTGGACGTGCTGGAGGCGCTGGCCGCGCGTGGGCCGCTCGGGGTCGGCGAGGTGGCGACCGAGACGGACCTGCCGGCGCCCACCGCCCACCGCCTGCTGCGCACGCTCGTCGCGCGCGGCTACGCCCGTCAGGAGCTCGGCGGGCGCCGCTACACCCTCGGGGCGCGCGTGCTGCGGCTCGCCGCGGTGTCGGACACGCTGCTGGCCGGGCTCGCCCAGCCGGTGCTGGACCAGCTGGCCGCTGCGACCGGCGAGACCGCCAACCTCGCCCTGCTCGAGGGCGCCTACGTGGTCTACGTGGCCCAGGCGCAGTCGCACGCGCGGATGCGCATGTTCACCGAGCTCGGCAACCGCGTCCCGCCGCACTCCACCGCGGTCGGCAAGGTGCTGCTGGCCGCTCGGCCCGACGCCGAGGCCGAGGCGCTGCTCGCACGCCTGCCGCTGACCGCCAAGACCCCGAGCACCATCACCGACCGCGGAGCGCTGCGCGCCGAGCTGGAGGCGGTCCGCGAGCGAGGCTATGCCGTGGACGACGAGGAGGAGGAGATCGGCGTGCGCTGCGTGGCCGTGCCGGTGCCGGGCCTGGACGAGGACCCGGCCGCGGTGTCGGTGTCGGGGCCCTCCAGCCGCCTGCGTCGGGAGGACTGCGCGCGCCTGGCACACGTGCTGGCCGAGCACGCCGCGACGATCGGGGCGGCCCTCGCGGGTGGCCTCGCGGCCGATCGCGGCCGGCCCGCTGGTGATGCCGCCGAGGCGTAGACTCCGCCGCGCGGGTGCGCTACCGTCGCGCCCTGCGATGACACGGCTGTGATTCACGGCGCTGCGGCGCCACCTTCCCCATCACGCCGCCGACCGCACCGCAGGTCCGCCGCCGTCTGGGAGGCCGCTGCCGTGGGTGACTCGTTCGTCCACCTCCACACCCACACCGAGTACTCGATGCTCGATGGGGCCAGCCGCATCGACGACCTCATGCGGGTGGCCGCCGAGCAGGGCATGCCCGGCCTCGCCATGACCGATCACGGCGTCATGTTCGGCGCGATCGACTTCTACAAGGCGGGCAAGGCCCACGGCGTGAACCCGATCATCGGCTGCGAGCTCTACGTCGCTCCCGACAGCCGCTTCAGCAAGCGCGGCGCCTCNCCGGAGGGCGACGCNGCCGCCGGCAAGCGCGAGCCCTACTACCACCTGACGCTGCTGGCCGAGAACGACGTCGGCTACCGCAACCTCATGAAGCTCTCCAGCCGCGCGTTCCTGGAGGGCTACTGGTACAAGCCGCGCGCCGACCGCGAGCTGCTCGCCGAGCACAGCGAGGGCCTGATCTGCCTGTCGGGCTGCCTGGGCTCGGAGGTCAACCAGAAGCTGCTCAAGGGCGATGCCACCGGCGCCCAGGAGGCCGTGTCCTGGCACCGCGACGTGTTCGGTCCCGACCGCTACTTCATCGAGCTGCAGGACCACGGGATCCCCGAGCAGCGCCAGACGCTGCCCGAGCTGATGCGCCTCGCCCGCGACCTCGACCTCGGGCTGGTGGCCACCAACGACAGCCACTACACCCACCAGGAGGACCACGAGGCCCACGACGTCCTGCTGTGCATCGGCACCGGGGCCAAGAAGGCCGACGAGAAGCGGCTGCGCTTCCCCGGCAGCGACCACTACCTCAAGACGCCGCACGAGATGCAGGGGCTGTTCCCCGATCACCCCGAGACGTGGCGCAACACCCTGGAGATCAACGAGCGCTGCGCGGTGGACCTCGACTACGAGGGCTTCCGCCTGCCGCGGTTCGACACCCCCGAGGGCTACACCGAGCAGGAGTGGCTGCGCCGCTGCGTCTTCCAGGGGGCCGAGCAGCGCTACGGCGAGCCGGTGCCCGACCACGTGGTCGAGCGCCTCGAGCACGAGCTCACCGTCATCGAGCAGATGGGCTACAGCGCCTACTTCCTGATCGTGGCCGACCTGTGCCAGCACGCCCGCGACCAGGGCATCCGCCTGGGCCCGGGACGCGGCTCGGCCGCAGGCTGCGCCGTCAGCTACTGCGTGGGCATCACCGACCTGGATCCGCTGGCCCACGACCTGATCTTCGAGCGGTTCCTGAACCCCGAGCGCGTGTCGATGCCCGACATCGACCTCGACTTCGACGAGCGCCGGCGCGCGGAGATGATCCGCTACGCCACCGAGAAGTACGGCAGCGACCGCGTCGCCCAGATCGTCACCTTCTCCACCATCAAGGCCAAGCAGGCGATCAAGGACGCCGCGCGGGTGCTGGGCTACCCGTTCAGCTTCGGCGAGAAGCTGACCAAGATGATGCCGGCGCCCGTCATGGGCAAGGACCACCCCCTCGACAAGGCCGTGGAGCTGTCGGGGGAGCTGCGCGAGGCCTGGGAGTCCGACGCCGACGCCAAGCAGGTGCTGGACACCGCCCGGTCGCTGGAGGGGCTGCGGCGCCAGCACTCGATCCACGCCGCCGGCGTGGTGATCGCCGGCGAGCCGATCACCGACGTGTGCCCGGTGCTGCGCGTGGAGTCCGATGGCGAGATCGTCACCCAGTACGACGGTGGCATGGTCGAGGACATCGGCCTGCTGAAGATGGACTTCCTGGGGCTGCGCAACCTCACGGTCATCTCCGACGCGCTCGACCACATCGAGCGCACCACCGGCGAGCGCATCGACATCGACCACGTGCCCCTCGATGACCCCGCCACCTACGCGATGCTGGCCCGCGGCGACACCGACGGGGTGTTCCAGCTCGACTCGGCCGGCATCACCGCGCTGGCCAAGCAGCTCCAGCCCGACTGCTTCGACGACATCGTCGCGCTGCTCGCGCTGTACCGCCCTGGCCCGATGGGCGCGGACCTGCACAACGAGTACTGCCGCCGCAAGCACGGACAGCACCCGGTCACCTACCCCCACCCTGACCTGCAGGAGATCCTCGAGCCCACCTACGGGATCCTCGTCTACCAGGAGCAGGTGCTGAAGATCGCCCAGCAGCTCGCCGGCTTCACCCTCGGCGAGGCCGACATGCTGCGCCGGGCCATCGGCAAGAAGAAGCAGAAGGAGATGGACGCCCAGAAGGAGAAGTTCCTCGAGGGCATGGCCGCCAACGGCTATGACGCGCAGCTCGGCCAGCAGCTGTGGGACTGGATCGAGGGCTTCGCCGACTACGCGTTCAACAAGAGCCACTCGGCGGGCTACGGGCTGGTCAGCTACCAGACCGCCTACCTCAAGGCCAACCACCCCGTCGAGTACATGAGCGCGCTGCTGACCAGCGTCAAGAACAACAAGGACCGCCTGCCGCTGTACCTGCACTCGTGCCGGACCATGGGTCTCACGGTGCTCCAGCCCGACGTCAACGAGTCCGACCTCGACTTCACCCCGGTGGGCGGCGAGCAGCGCGCGATCCGCTTCGGCCTGTCAGCGGTGCGCAACGTGGGCGAGCCGGTCGTCGAGGCGATCCTCTCGGCCCGCTACCGCAAGGGACAGTTCTCCGACTTCACCGACTTCTGCCGCAAGGTCGACCAGCAGGTGCTGAACAAGCGCACCATCGAGTCGTTGATCAAGGCGGGCGCCTTCACCTCGCTGGGCCACCCGCGGCTGGGGCTGCTGCGCGCCTACGAGCCGATCGTCGAGCAGGCCGCGGCCACCAAGCGCGCCGAGGCCGAGGGGCAGTTCTCGCTGTTCGGCGCCCCGGCAGGGGACGTCGAGGCCGCCGACGAGCTGGAGCAGGCCGCCGACATCCCCGACGAGGAGTTCCACCGGCGCGACAAGCTCGCCGCCGAGCGCGAGATGCTCGGGCTGTATGTGTCCGACCACCCGCTGTTCGGGCTCGAGCGCGAGCTCGACAAGCACTCGACCTCCTCGATCGGCGCCCTGACCAACGGCCAGGCACCCGCCAAGGGACAGCCCGTGCTCGCCGGGATCCTCACGGGCCTGACCAAGAAGTTCACCAAGAACGGCGACCCCTACATGAGCGGCCAGCTCGAGGACCTCCAGGGCTCGATCGACGTGATCTTCTTCCCCTCGGCCTACCGCCAGCACGGCGAGCTGCTGGAGGAGGACGCGGTGCGCGTGGTCAGCGGGCGCCTCGACGACGGCGACCCGCCCAAGCTGATCGCCAGCGACCTGCGCGCCCCCGACGTCTCCGAGGCCACCGGCGCGCCGCTGGTGCTGACCCTCGCGCCGCCGCAGTGCGTGCCCGATGTGCTGAAGCGCCTGGGCGTCATCCTCGACGAGCACCCCGGCGCGGTGCCGATCGAGATCGCGGTCACCGGCGGCGCCGGCCCGCCCACGCGGCTGCGGCTGCCCGACGAGCAGCGCGTCGCCCG
>SL_8KL_010_SEDDRAFT_10003661_pt1 | contig 12605 bp, 12 predicted proteins | sample SodLakKL_010_SED_4_FD_11160 | JGI IMG/M metagenome (IMG submission 11160) | reverse complement strand
AAAAATAAAGGTAAAAATGATTGAGCAGAATAACAAAAAACTTCCCCGGATGATTGCAGCATGACGTCAAAAAACCTAACTTGCGTTTGTACAAAACCGAATATGATGGCCGAATACAACGGAGTGATGATGCAGTACTTCCACTGGTACACACCGGACGACGGAAGTCTTTGGAGACAATTGAAAGAAAAGGCAGCTGAGCTGGCAAAAGCCGGGGTTACGGCGCTTTGGTTGCCTCCGGCGTATAAAGGCGCACAGGGAGCTGCAGATACTGGTTACGGGGTGTATGATCTCTTTGACCTGGGGGAGTTCGACCAGAAAGGATCGGTGCGCACCAAATACGGCACCCGCGAGGAGTATCTGGAGGCCATACAGGCTGCCCAAAAAGAAGGGATCCATGTGTACGCCGACATTGTGTTCAATCACAAGCTGGGGGCCGACGAACCCGAAGAATTCAGGGCCACCCCCTATAACCCGGAAGACCGGCGTGAGGCCATCGGTGATCCGCAGACCATCAAAGCCTGGACCCACTTTTACTTTCCCGGCCGAAAGGGCAGGTACTCGGAGCTTCACTGGCATTGGTGGCATTTCAATGCGGCCGATCACAATGTGCTGGATGAAGAGGCTGATGCCGTATATCTTTTTGAGGATAAAAACTTTGATGAAGACGTAGATCGCGAAAAAGGAAACTTTGATTACCTGCTGGGATGCAACCTGGACATCAACAACCCGGATGTACAAAAAGAGCTTTATTACTGGGGAGAATGGTACCTTAAAACCACCGGCGTGGATGGTTTCCGTTTTGATGCGGTCAAACATGTGAAATCCGGTTTCTTTCTGGACTGGCTGGAGCATCTTAAAAAACAAAGCTCACGCGATCTTTTCGTGGTGGGGGAATACTGGTCGGGTGAAAGCCAGGCCCTGAAAGATTTCATTGAGCGAACCGACGGAAATATGATGCTTTTTGATGTGATGCTGCATTACCGGTTTGCGGAGGCCGGGGCACAAAAAAGTGACTATGATCTGCGGGGAATCTTTGAGGGCACCCTGGTGCAGGACCATCCCGAACTGGCTGTGACCCTGGTAAGCAATCATGACACCCAGCCCCTTCAGGCCCTGGAGTCGCGGGTGGCTGCCTGGTTCAAACCCCTGGCCTATGCCCTGATCCTGCTGCGGCGCGATGGCTACCCCTGTGTGTTTGCAGCAGACTACTACGGTGCAAAGTATACAGACACCAACCACAACGGGGAAGAAGAGGATGTTGAAATGGCCAGTCACCAGTGGCTGATCGATAAATTTCTGCATGCCCGCCGCAATCATGCCTACGGCGATCAACGCGACTATTTTGATGAACCAGGCTGCGTGGGATGGGTTCGCACCGGCAATGAGGTCCACCCGAAAGGCATGGCTGTGGTACTGAGTAACGGTGAGGCAGGCAGCAAGCGGATGGAGACCATTTCGCCGGATACGGCTTATGTGGATATCACGGAACACATCAAAGAGGAGGTGGTAACCGACAGTGAAGGGTGGGGGACTTTTCCCTGCCCGGCGAGGTCGGTGTCGGTGTGGGTGAGTCGTGGCTGACGCCACTCCGGTTAGCGGGGGCTTCGCCCCCTTGGTTGGTCGTGGCTTCGCCACTCCAGTTAGCGGGGGCTTCGCCCCCTTGGTTAGTCGGCGCTGACGCGCCTCCGGTTGTTGGTTCGCAAGGGCGGAGTGATGGCAAATATTTACGTTTCTGTTAATCTTGTTTTGACTATTTGACGCTTAGAAAAAATATTGTAATATTGATTAATATTTTTTGTCTGTTTTTTAGGAAAATTGAGCGGATGCAGAAAAGCTTTGACAGAGTATGCCTCACTTAATCCCCAATCTCATGAAAAAAATTTACATATTCCTGGCAATGCTGCTTTTTGTTGCATATTCCGGCAGCAATGTTTATGCCCAGTATGAGGAGGGCACAAATTTTATCAATGCCCAGCTGACCAGCCTTGACATTGCCAAGTGGGAATTCTCCATGGAAGGTGATGACCATACCAATGAGTTTACCCAGTTTGGGCTGAACCTCGCCGGAGGGCATTTCTTTCAGGATGACATGGCAGTGGTTGTGACCCTGGGCTATTTATCGGTATCGCCTGATGATGGAGGCAGTTTGTCCTCTTTATCTTTAACAGGTAGTGTGCGGCGGCATTTGGGATCCAACTTTTTTGTTGCCGGCGGACTTAGCCTGAATTCAATCAAAATGGAAGATGAATTCGGAAGCACCAATGACCTGACAGCCTACCTGGTGGCACTGGAAGCGGGATACAGCTATTTTCTGACTGAGCGGCTCACCCTCGAAGCTGGATTCAATTATTCCCATAAATTTGCCGGGGAGATCTCCATGGAATTTGATGAGGACGATGTCTGGAAAAAAACAGAACCCGCATCCAATGGGATGGATTTTGACCTGAAGCGAATGGGATTGACTGTGGGATTATCATTTTACTTCTAAGTTAACCCGATAGGCTGCAAAGTCTGGCCGGAAAATTCAGCTGGCTTTAATGTGTATTGAAACAGAGGCATTTGATGTTATTGTAGTGGGGGCAGGTGCAGGAGGAACCATTGCGGCCCGTTTTGCTGCCCGGAATGGTCTGCAGGTTTGCCTGGTGGAGAGAAAACCCGCTACGCTCGAACCTGCCAAAATCTGTGGTGATGCCATCGGGTCAGAGGTCTTTGACTTGCTTGGTATTGCGCATCCGGATGGTGAGGAACTCAGTTGTAACATCAAAGGGGTGAAATTATATTCACCAGATCGCGACACGCACTTTACCATCATTGACCCGAAAATTTCCGGTTATGTGGTTGACCGGCTCAGGTTCGGGCAGCGTCTGCTGAAAGAAGCGCTGGATGCCGGGGTTCGCTTGTTCCTGGATCAGACAAAAGCTCTGGATCTGCTTCGGGAAGAGGGCAAAGTTGCCGGAATCAGTGTGCTGGGGAAAGACGGACAAACAAGGCATCTGCGGTCAAAATTGGTGATCGATGCCAGTGGAGTCAACTCCCTCCTTCGGAAATCGTTTGATGGTCAATTGGTTGAAAACGAAATCAATAAAGAGGATCAGATCTTGTGTTACCGCGAAATTGTGAACTTTCCCACGCGGGCTCAGCAAGTGGATAACCCGGATTATATCTCCATCTTCCTTGATAAAGACAGGGCCCCAGGGGGCTATGTTTGGTATTTTCCCAAAAACAATCATGCCCTGAACATCGGGATGGGAGCCTTTATGAGTTACGGACAAAAGGTCAAGGATCTCTACAAGACCCATGTATTTGATTTTTTCATAAAAACCGGTGAGTACGAGATCCTGTCTTCCGGAGGCGGTGTTGTGCCCGTTCGCCGGCCGCTCTGGTCCTGTGTTGACCAGGGGATCATGTTTTGCGGAGATGCCGCGATGCATGTGAATCCGCTCCACGGAGGAGGCATTGATCCGGCCATGCGGGCGGGGTATTATGCAGCAATGACAGCGGTCAATGCCATACGTGAGAACGACTACTCCACGAAAACCTTATGGGAATACAACCTTAAGATCATGCGGGGGTTTGGTTCGGAGTTTGCCAGCCTTGATTTATTGCGCAGGGTCTTGCAGAATTTAAATAACGAGGAATTGAATTTTGGCCTGCAGGCAGGCCTTTTAAGCGGAAGCGAGATTTTGTCCATTGCCAAGGAGGGTAAAATTGAGCTGACTACCCGGCAGTTGGCCCAAAAGGCAATCCGGGGAATATCCCGCCCCCGGTTGTTGCTGAAACTTTTTGGCCTGTGGCGGAGCATGAATAAAGTGGCAGTCCTGTACCAGGCATTCCCCGGGTCTTTTGATCTGAAAGAGCTTGAGAGCTGGAAGGGGAAAGTGATCAGGGAGTACAAAAAAATTGACCGGCTGATTCCGGCCGGCACAGAGAGAAAACCATAAAAAATCCAGTTCAGACATGGAAAACAGGGAGGAAAAGCGGGGAGTTTATTTGAATTTAATTGATCAGGTCAACACAGACGGGGTGTTGCAGTTTTCTGTGATAGATCCGGATCCTTTCAGGCAATCACCCCAGGAGGCAGCAAGGATGGCCGCATACTGTGAAGAAGCAGGAAGTGATGCCATTCTTGTGGGTGGCAGTACCATTGTCAACCAGGAGTTTGTGAGCGCTACTTTGAATGAGATAAAAAAGACGGTTTCCATTCCGGTCATTATTTTTCCGTGTGGTGTAACATGCTTTTGTCCCAATGCCGATGCAATGTTTTTCTTGTCTTTGCTGAATTCCCGTGATCCGCATTTTATTGTCGGTCAACAGGCCATGGCTGCTCATGCAGTTAAGGCCTCCGGCATTGAATATATGCCGGTGTCTTACCTGGTCATTGAGCCGGGTGCCACAGCCGGATGGGTAGGTAATGCAAGGCTTTTACCCAGAGAAAACCCTGAGCTGACCGCTTCATATGCCCTCGCATCTGAAATGATGGGGTTTCGCATGGTCTTTCTGGAGGCGGGCTCAGGCAGTCAGCGGATTCCCCTTTCACATGTTTCCATGACCGCCGGCAAGTTGTCTGTACCCCTGATCGTGGGAGGCGGGATCCGCACCGAAGAAGATGCACGTTCGCTGGTGGAGGCAGGTGCAGACATCGTTGTGATGGGAGGCTTTATTGAAAACAATGTAATTCAGGACAAGGGAGCAGCTCTTGGCCGGATCATCCGTGAATTGAAGAACGCCGGCACGGGACGGAAGAAAAAGTTCACCGGAGATTAATCAACAGGCATATTCAGCGATGAAAATATTGGCAGGTATTGAAATGATGCGGCCGGTGAATGGCTTCATGGGCTGGCTTACCGTCGTTATCGGGTACCTGAATACCAGGGACGTAACCGATGCTTTTTCCGTCCCGGGCCATATCTTCTGGTTCGGGATGGTCTACATCTTTATTGTGGGTGCAGGCATGATCATCAACGACATTTATGATTACCGTATAGACCTGGTCAACAGGCCGGACCGACCTATCCCAAGGGGAGATGTTTCTTTGGGGGAAGCCAAAACACTATTCGGGATTGTTCTTGGTCTTGGACTCTTGCTGGCCTTTTTTCATGGTGTGGCCACAGACATGGTGGTTGTAAATATGACCTTTACTGCCACATTCGGGCTGGTGGGATGGCTCTATGCCGCTTATGGAAAAAAAAGCGGATTTGCAGGAAACATACTTGTTAGTCTGTCTTTCACCATGGGATTGATTTACGGTGCGCTGATCAATGGCCTGCAGATCCCCGGTTATATTGTATATTTTTTCCTTACATCTTTTTTTCTTCTAATGGCCAGGGAGATCATCAAAGGGTGTGAGGACGTTGAAGGCGACCGGACCGAAAGTGTGAATACCCTTGCCATCCTTATGGGCACCCGGAAATCAGCATTGATTGCCGCGTGTTTTTCCTTTCTGGCCATGGTTTTTTTTGTGTTGCCTGTTTTTGCTCCCATTATTAATCCCGGTGGATTTATTCTTGTAATGATCCCGGGTGTGGCCGTGGTTGGGTATGCCTCCTTATTGGCTATCAAGCCGGGATTGCAGAAAAAGGACTTTACCCACATCAGCAGGCTGCAAAAGGCGGGCGCTTACCTGGGGCTGGTTGCCATTTTGGTTGCTTCTTTTGACTGGTCCGGTATCTTCCGGTAATCAGGGATTTTTATTGCCGGGAAGGGTGCTGCTTCCGTAAAGCGGTTCCTTCCAGGGGGCTACCACCTTTCAGGCGATTTTCGCATGATCAGCACAGCTGCTGCCGAGAGCATCAGGCCCGTGGCTGTCATCATCACTGCCTGGGTGATGAAATGTTTCATCTGCACACCTTTCAGGATAATAAGCCGTGAAATGTCAAGCATGTAGTACACCGGGTTGAAAAAGCGTGTAAGCCTGGCCCATTCCGGCATGCTGTCGAGGCTCGTGAACATGGTGCTCATCAAAATCATGGTTAAAAGCAAAAGAATCAGCAGGTAAATGGTCTGTACCTGGTTTTTTGTCAGCACCGCAGCAAGATATCCGAGGCTGAGCATGGGGAATGAGAAAAGAATGGTGACCAGCAGGTACTCTTCAGGATTCCCTTGCACCGTCATACCGTAAACCAGCCGGCAGAAGGTAAGGCTGACCAGTGTTATGGCCAAATAAACAAACATGGCAAACAATCCTTTGCCGGCAATGTACAAATACCGGTTCAGGGAGGTGGAGTTGAACTGAGCCAACACCCCTTTCTCTTTTTCAGAAATGATGTTGTGGTTCAACAGACAGCAGCCGATTATGGTCTGTACCAGCACAAGCAGAGAAACCAAATAGTAGTATTGATAACTTGCTTCAGGATTGAATAAATTGTGGATATTTGCCTGGTGTGCTTCCACTTTGTGCGGTGATCCCACTTTCTGATATGCCTCCACTTCGTGTTGCGATCCCGCTCTGTGTGCCTCCGTTAAAAGGCTTGCGGTGGTGGCAAGAAGGTGCTGGGCTTTTTTCGGGTGGGTCGCTTCTATGGCCAGATTCAGGGGATCACCTGGCGGGAACCGGTTTAATTTTCTTTCATGATCGGGGGGGATGACGAGGATAACTTTTGTTTGCCCGAGCTTAACCGACCTCTCTGCAGACTCAATGGTTGGGAAATGCCGTACTTCGGCAAACTCGGGGCTGTGTACCATCATTGCGGCATAGCTTCGGCTGACCGGGGTCCGGTCGTAATCGACAATGCCGGCATTGATCCGGGTGTTGTTTTCAAGGGCAAAGGGTACGATGCCCAGGATGCTGACCGGGCAGGCAAACAAAAGAATCAGAAGCTCCTTATTTCTGACAAGCTGCAGGAATTCTTTCCATAATATGGCGGCCAGTATCTTCATGTTTTTCTCAGGTAATTGCGTTTAAGGCCCCATATGGCCAGGATGCAGGCCACCGTTGTCTGAAGCAGGATGTTTATAAGCTCTGCCCAGTGGTCTGTCAATGAGGTTCCGCGCAGTACTACCCCGCGGTAAGTCTCCATGAAAGAGGTTCCCGGAATAAGTTCTGCAAACGGCTGTATCAGGGGCGACATGGTGGAAATCGGGAAAAGAAATCCCGAAAAAAACATATTGGGAACAAAGAGGAAAAACCAGCAGGCAAGCAGCAACTCGAGCTCGGTGCGTATGAAGGCCGAGATCAGCAATCCGTAAGCAATGAAATTCAGAATAAACAACAAACACATCAGAAAAAACATGGCATCACTGCCAGCCACATGAATGTTGAACAACCATCCGCTCAGCAACCATATGGTGGTAATGTGAAACAGGCAGATCACAAGGAAAGGAACCACTTTGCCCGCAATAACCTCACTGATCCCGGCGGGGGTGAGCATGAGCATCCGGCTGGTCCCTTTTTCTTTTTCCCTGTGCATACTCAGGCTGAGCATCAGGGCGGATATCAGTATGAAAACGATCATGATCAGTCCGGGGATGGGTATGACCTCGGGTTTCAGGTCTGGATTGAATAAAAAAGACACATTGAAAGAAGGCCGGTTAGACTGGATCCCGTGCTTTTTCAGGTGGTCTTCCATTTGCTGATGAAGGAGCTGCTGCAGGTTGTAACCGATGGAACCGGATGCCATCGGGTCGGTGGCATCAATGAATATGTCAGGTGCAGTCTCCCGGTTCAGCAAAGAAAGGCTGAACCCTTCGGGGATGACAACAACCACCTTTTGTTTCCCGTAGGTCAGTGACGGGAGAATCTCCTCTTCACGTTCCAGGTAAGCGTCAAAGCGGAAAGAGGGGGAGTTATCCAGGTGTGCAATGAATTCCATTGATTCCGGGGTGTTGTCCCGGTCAAGGACGGCAAAATTGACATCTTCCGGATCAAAGCGAAGGGCGTATCCGAAAATGACCAGTATCACCGGTGGCAGGATCAGCAGGATCACAAGGCTGAGCCTGTCACGGAAGATGCTCAGCGTTTCCTTTATGGCAATGTGTTTTATGGTATGGATGTACCTCATTTCTGCTGCATTAAAAAGAGCTGCCCCAAACCTTGTTTGCCTGATATTTCGTTCAGGTGCTCCGGGCTGCCTTCCGCAGTCACCCTGCCGTTTTCCATCATGATCAGACGGTCACAATACCAGGCTTCACTCAGGTAATGGGTGCTCATGATGATGGTGGTTCCCTGGTAGGCTGTCCGGTAAATTTGCTCCCACATCTCAAAACGGCTCAGCGGGTCAAGGCCGCTGGTTGGTTCATCAAGAAAAAGTGTTTTGGGGTTATGGAAAACCGCAATGACAAAGGCGAGCATCTGCCGCCAACCTGAAGAAAGCTCCGAGGCCAGTTTGTGCCTGTGCGCCCCCATTTTGAAGAGATCTTCCAGCTCCTCCCATCTGGCTGCGATCTCTCTTTTATTCATGCCATATATTTTTCCGTAGAATTCAATGTTTTCAGATACCCGTAAATTCTCCAGAAGGGAAACGCTCTGATTCATATAGCCGATGCGATGTCGGATGGAGGTGGCCTGACCAACGATGTCATACCCGGCAACCGCACCTGTGCCTTCAGTGGGAGGTAGCATGCCGCAGAGCATTTTAATCAGGGTGGTTTTTCCTGCACCGTTGGCTCCAAGCAGGCCCATAATCTCTCCCTGGCGGACAGATATGCTTACCTGATCTACCGCCTTCAGAGATCCGAAATGCTTGCTGAGCCTGTCGGTATATATAACATTCATGCGATTGTACGGGTTGTGTCATGAGACAGATGGCGGATCAGCACATCCTCCATGCCTGGTTGAACTATATTAACCCGGGTATGAGCCATTCCTGCCTTCTTGCAAAACTCCCTGACCACATCCGGTTCCTGGTCTTTTTGCAGCGGGATGTGCACATTTTTGCCGGAAAGGTAGCAGCCGGGCAATCCGGATCTGTCGTTCAATGCTTTGAATAACTGATAGGGGTGCATGCCGGAAACCGAAACCAGCAGTCTGTCATATTCCTGCATCATTTGCCGGGGCGATGCCTGTATAAGAGAACGCCCCTGGTGAAGAAAGAGCAGGTTGTCCATATTTTCAGCTTCTTCCATGTAATGGGTGCTTACCAGAATGGTTACCCCCTGGCTGCGCAGTGCAGTCAGCTCCCGCCAGAGTTCATGCCGTGCGCGGGGATCGATTCCGGTGGTTGGCTCATCCAGAAACAGGATTTCCGGATTGTGTACCAGGGCACAGCAAACGGCCAGTTTCTGCTGCATCCCACCGGAAAGATAACGGGCCAGCTTGCCTGAAAAGGGGGCAAGGCTTTCCCACAGTGCGGGATGGTTCTTCATGATGTGTTCCGGCGTGCACCCGTAAATCCGCGCGAAAAACGACAGGTTTTCGCGGACGGTAAGTTCCTCATACAGGGAAAAATGACCCGGCACATAACCAATGATCCGGTGAATGTCTTTCCGGTGTTTCCTGATGTCCATCCCTTTTATTGTCAGGTCACCTTCAAAGTTCCTGATCAGGGTGGTCATGATCTCAAAAAGGGTGGATTTTCCTGCTCCATTGGCTCCCATGATCCCGAAAATAGATCCGGAAGGCACCCGGAAACCAATGTCATTCAGTACACAGTTGTTGCCGTAATATTTGTATATGTGGCTGGCAGCGATCATTGTCAGTCGGTCCGGTCATTGTTGATAACCATTTCGCCCGGCATGCCTGGTTTGATGCGACCGTCATTGGTTACACCCACCCTGACTTCATAATGCTGCCGGGTGCGGTTTTCCCTGGTTTGCACCTGGGTGGGGATAAACTGGGGTTTTTGAGCCACTGACTTCACGCGACCGGGATAGGTTTTGGTTTCACCACCGGGCATATCAATCAGGACCTCCACCTCTTTGCCGGGCTCTACAAGGGCAAGCATCGCTCCCGGAGCCCATGCCCGCAGGATCATTTCATCCATATTGGCCAGTTTATAGAGGGGGTGCCCTGCGGAAACATATTCATGAACGCCGGCATAACGGGTCAGGACCACGCCGTGTTCCGGGTTCAGAATGATACAACGATTGATCTGTTCCCGCTGTAGTTTCTTTTGGGCTTGAAGGGACTGGATTTGCGCCCGGATTCCTTCGGTCTCCTGCCGGAGGGCTTTGTTAGCTGCCGATAGCTTGTTGCCGGTTACCGTGAGCTGATCTTCTGCCTGATCGAGCATTTTCTTTTCTGCGCTTCCCCTTTCAACCAATCTGCGGATGCGTTCCACTTCCCGCTCCTGTGCCGCTTTTGTGCTTTCCAGCGAAGCCGTTTGGGCCTCAATGTCAGGGATTGAAGCTTCCAGTGCCCGGATTTTTGACGCTGTTACCTCCAGCTTTAGCGACAGCGGGATGGTGTCGATCAGACCGACCACTTCATTGGCTTCATAGGTCTTGCCTTCTTCAATATCCAGCCACATAATCCTCCCGTTTCCCTCAGCCGGCACCAGCCATTCTTCCGCCTCAAAATTGCCGTATATGACGTGGGTGTCTGTATCGTTACAGGCGGCAAAAGCTACCAGAAACATACATGTCAGGAGATTCAGGCTATGTCTTTTCATGGGTTGTATTACTTATGTCCGCGGATGATCACTTTGTTGCGCTGCAGGGATGTCCTGATTTTTTCGATCTGGTGACCGGCCTTTCTGAGTTTTGCACCTGACTCCTCAGAAAGAGCCTGCAAAACATCTGTCATGGAAGCAGCACCTTCATCATGCATCGCTTCATACTCTTCCCTGATCTGCCGGTGTTTTTCAATCAACTTTTCGTCGTCCTGAATCAGTTGATCGTATTTGATGATCTCCCCTTCAAGCTCACGGAGCAGCAGCTCTTCCTCACGGCGCAGGTTGTCGTACCGGATACCGAGCTGGTCTCTTTCGATTGCAAATAGGCCGGATTGTTTTCTGTGATCACGCCAGTCCGTAATAGGTATGCTCAGAGAGAGGCCCACAATCCAGTAGGTATCAAAGTCACTGGAAAAGAGGTTTAGCCCCGGACGGGCATATCCCGCTGATCCGGCCGCCTGAATATTGGGCATCGCTGCTGAACGCGAGAGTTTCTCAGATAGCGTGCTTCTTTCCATTTCCAGCCGGAGTTGTCTGAACAGGGGGTCTTCTTTCCGGGTGTCGTTTGCCTCCGTTTCAGGCAGAATCAGAGAATCTTCAGGGTTCACCGGAATACCGGTGAGGGTGGATAACATGGCCCGTGCTTTTTCTTCACTGGCCTGCAACTCCTTGATTTCAGCACCAATCCTGATCAGGGCAGCTTCCGCTTCCAACAGCTCCACCCTGAACACTTTTCCTTCTTCGTACAAAGCCTCCAATTGCTTTTGCCGGTTTTTGAGGATGTCTTTCTGGTTAAAAAGGATCTGATGCCCTTTATTCAGAAGAATGGCCTGAAGGAAAAGCTCATCCACCCCGTTCTCAATCATCCTTTGCTGTCGCTCAAGGCTTGCTTCCCTCATGTTTTTCTCGGTTTCTGCCAATGCACTTCTCTGACGGTACACGCCACCGTCGTATATTTGCTGCCGGGCGTAGATCCCGGTCCGGTACTGGTCTTTTACCATGGGCGAGAAGTCCGCGGCGAAACCGTCTTCGGCAGAAAAACGGGTTACATCAGACTGATAGGAGGCAGTGGCAAACCCGCTTATTTCCGGGGTGATCAGCTTCCGGAGTACGTCCTGTCCGGCCCTGCCGGCAGCCTCCAGGAGCTCCATCTGTTCGCCGAAGGAGTGACTGCTGCGTGCCGATTCACGGCACTCCTGCAGGCTGATGGCGCGCTGTGCCAGAAGTGCCTGCTTCCCGCCGGGGCCCGGGATCAGCAAAAGGGCGGCAAGGAAACAGGAAAGGATATAGGCTTTTTTATTCATGGATCCCCGGGTTTTGCCTGGCCTGAACGATCGATGCGGGGGGTATATGTGTTTTCAATTGTCTGGCCGGGCCTTACGAAGCGTACTCTGGTCAGGGTGCCGAACATGGATGTTTCCACGACCATGACGCTGTCGGCTAGAGACAGGATCTTCCCCTGAAAATCATCAAAATCATAATCCTCAAACCAAACGGTGAAAGACATTGCCCGGGACTTCCATTGACCATCCGAATAAGTGCCCTCGCAGGCATTATAGACGGTAATTTCACGATTTTCGTAAATCCACATCCAGCTGCCCACGTAACAACTATCCACTTCTTCGGGGGGAGACGCCTGGTCATATTCCCACTGTCCGATAAAAGCCGGGATGCTGTCACCCTCATCGCATGAGGAAACTGCAAGCAACCCCGTTATGGTCAGAAGGATTGGCAACAGCCGGGTATTCATGGCGTTCTTTGTTCGGTTGATGGTGCAATATAATAAAATATAATCCAAAAGTCTCACAAATTTTGTCGTGGCGAAGCCACTCTGGTTAGTCGGGGGCTGACGCCCCCTCTGGTTGTTGGTTCTCATGGGCTGTGGATTGGGGAAGCTGCCAATAGGCTGGGATAAAGCCTAGGCGGTTGTTGGTTGGTCGTGGCTTCGCCACTCCGGTTGTTGGTTCTCACGGGTTGGGAACGGTGGGTGTAGCCCATAAACCGTGGTCGGAGCCACCTAGTTGTTGGTTGGTTCGGGGCCGGGGCCCCTCACGG
>SL_8KL_010_SEDDRAFT_10003660_pt1 | contig 12606 bp, 22 predicted proteins | sample SodLakKL_010_SED_4_FD_11160 | JGI IMG/M metagenome (IMG submission 11160) | reverse complement strand
CCTGAAAAGGAAAAACAGGTGGTCTTCAAAGAAGCAGGAAAAAGAATAACTCCAGTAGTGAGTTAGAAGCCCCAAGGCTTGCCTTGGGGAGTGTCACGGGGATCCGCTAGAGTGGGAGAGCTAGAGCAGACTGTAAATCTGCTGCCGAAAGGCTGAGTAGGTTCGAATCCTATGATCCTCATTTTTTAAAAATAAGTTCGCAAAAATAAAAAAAGTTATTTATAATAATGTATTTAAATTTTATGAGGTAAAAAGATGGATGATATGATAACTATCAAGATGACTAAGAAACAAGCAGAATCAGTTATGTATGCTTTGGCATTAATTGAAAATCAGACAGAAGCGTCTGATATAAAATCATTAAATGAATCTCAAGTTATGGATTGTAATGAGGTTAGAAAAAAAATAGAAATAAAAGCTTGACAAAAATATAATAAGATGTTAAGATAGGTAATAATCAATATGAAAATCGCGATTGATTTAGATAATACAATCACTGCTTGTAAACATAGTAAAGAATTTTTTAGAAAATTTACTAATTCTTTTAAGCCTAGTACAATTTATATCATCACAGGTCGAGATGAAGAAGATTTAGAAGAAACAAAAAAAGAATTAAAGGATATTGGTATTCATTATGATAAATTAATAATTACTTGTAATAAACAAGAAGTTATTAAAAGAGAAAAAATACAAATATTTTTTGAAGATACTGATGAATTTTTTCAAGGTTTAAATGGAGATGTATTAGTTTTTAAGACAAGAGAGGAAGGAAATTATGATTTTGACAACTTTAAATGGATTTACAGTAAAAGAACTGGTAAAGAAATTTAGGAATGAATTGGTATAAAACAACACAAATAGAACAGACTCTTGATTATTTTCAGGAATTAGAAGAATATGGGGATTTTGTTCCTGATGTTCATAGTATATATGATAAATTAGAAAAAACATATGGTGTTGAAGTTGTTACAGAAGTTGGAAGAGGTGATTCTGGAATAGCTTATTTACTTTCTGATGGTAATATTTTGAAAATAACTACTAATGCAAAAGAGGGTAAAATAGCACAATGGTTATTAAATAATCCTAATCCTTATATTGCTCAGTATAAAGATGTCTGGAAAGAAGGAGATTTATATTATATTATAATGGAACGAGTAGAGCCTCTTGATGATAATTTATATTTAATTATTTCTCAAATTAATAATATGCTTGAAAAGAGAAATATTTATAATGTTAATAAAGCTATATCACTGATTCAGAATAGTGATATATCTAAAGATTATCCTAATATAACAAGACAAATTATAGATTATTTTATTCATTTAGAAAATTCTGGTATAAGTTTTTTTGATTTTTTAAATCCTAATAATGTTGGACAAAAGGATGGAAAATTGAAATTTTTTGATATAAATTAGCTCTCAGTAGGATAGTTTGGTAATCCGCTAGTTTTGGGAACTAGAGATCGCAGGTTCAAATCCTGCCTGAGAGAATTTAGAGGAAGGAGTGTAAATTATGATATATATTAATAAAGGGTATGGTTTCCGTTAGATTTTTTAAATCTAATTTAAGGAGACCATTATGAAAAAGCAAACAGTTTATTTTGTTTGGGCATGTGAAAAATGTGGTAAGAATTATAAAGAAAATTTCAAATTCATTTTTGATACAAGAAAAAGATATTATGCTATATGGAAGTGTGAAAAATGTGGTAAGAACAATAAGATAGATTTTATTTTTCACAACAATTTATATTGATATTTTTGGGGGCAAAGTGTTGAAGGGAACACATCTGCTTTGCACGCAGAAGAGTCCGAGTTCGACCCTCGGTGCCTCCATTGGAAGGTAGCATCCATGGGGATAAGCGGCTTTGAAAGCCGTGCCAACCTTCGGGTTGAGGGTTCGATTCCTTTACCTTCCGTATATGGAAAGACTGGCAAGGTTGGCGTGCCAAGCAGATTGCTAATCTGTACTACCTTTTTGGTAGTGAGGGATAGTTCCCCTCTCTTTCCGTATTTTTTAAAAAAGTTACAAAAAAAACTCAAGTTTTTATGACAGATGGAACGATATAGAGTATAGACAGGCTATTATACTTTTTTAACTATTTTTTTAAAAAAAATAAAATTTTCATTGGCTTTTAAGGTGATATTATTTATAATTTACTATGAAGGGAATGATTAAAATAAGAATAATGCGGGTTGGACTGGAAAGGCTCCAGCGATGGTCTCATAAGCCATTTGATGTCGGTTCGAATCCGACACCCGCTATTAATGTTAAAATAGATAAGGAGATATTATCATGAATGATATTGTTTCAGTAAGGCGTAGACCACTTGCTACTTCATATTTAGACAATGGGTATGTAGGGTATACACCATTTACATCGATGACTGTACCTGAATCTCCTGAATCTGTGTTAGCAAGGGAAGATCCTAAAAGGGCAGAACGTGTTTTAATAGCTCAGAGTAATGCTGGAATTGTTAAGACATGGTTAACTCATCGCTTACCTGATGAAAAAGATATTGATGTAAGGAATATGACTATAGGCCCATTTTCTCGAACACGAGTAAGTATCAGATAATTAAAAGGATAGAAAAATGTCTTTATCCTCCAATGACAAAGCTGGTTTAAAAAGTATGGGAGCAGGGGCATCTATTGCTGGTGCTCTTATATGGGCTCCAATTTGTCCATTAGCATCTATAGCGTGTTTAGTTGGGGGATCTGTTTTTGCTGGTGAAGCAATAAAAGATGGTAAGGCAGCTCACCGAGAAGAAAAAGAAAAGAAAGAAAGAAATAAATTGCCGATGTCTTTTACAAAGACTTATTATGATAAATATAAGCATGATGAAATATGTGATCTGATAAACAATCGATCATCATTTTTTACACCTCCTGCTCCTGAATCCGTATTAGCAAAATATGCTCCTGACAGAGCAGAACGTGTTTTGATGGCTCAAACTCACGCAGATATTGCTAATACTTGGTTAACTCATCGTTTACCTGATGAAAAAGATATAGACATTTCAACTTTTAAGTTGGGTCCATTTACAAAAACGAAAGTAAGAATTAGATAGAAAGGTTTTCAGCCAACCTTAAATGGCTGAAAAATAAATTAATTGTTGTTTAATTGAAAGGAGAAAAAAATGAGTCAGCCTGATTTTAGTAATGATTTCCCGAGTATTGATCCTAATATGAAGATCAATAATGATTTAGGGAACAATGCACATGGTGGCCCCCACTTTGATGTTTTGAATTCTATTGAAGGCGGTACTGACCAGTTGCGCATATCCCCTAATGGCGATGTCCTAGGAGGGACAACCAATATCGGGAAACATAAGCTCGATTGGTAAATGATTGTTTAGTTACCAGCAAATTTGCACCCCTTTTATTATGAAAATAAGAGGGGTGCATAAAATTAGAAAATTTTATAAGGGAAACTATTATGAAAAGTATTTTCGATGAACCTACTGGGAGTATTTTCGATGAACCTACTGAGAGTTTTTTTGATCCTCCTAAAAGTATTTTTGATGATAATCATTCATCAAAATCTCTTCCTATCCCAAGCCATATTTCAAAAGAATATAGAGGTTTAGTTGCTCATCTTAATACTACTAAGACAGATGAGATGCGAGAAATAATGAAAAGGGATTTACAAGGAGGTGTAAACGTTACTTGGTTTTGTTAGAATAATATTAAATATTCATTATAAAGATGAGAGTTTTTAAATGTTAACTGCAAATATACATTCTGGCTCTCATCTTTTTTTCCCGCATAGTTCAATAGTAGAATTCCTGTCTTGTAAACAGGGGATCTCAGTGCAAATCTGAGTGTGGGATTATAATATTTTATGACAGGAATAATATGCAGACATCATATTTTGCAAAATATAAGAAAATAGAGAATGCTGTATCTATAGCTTTGTCTAGTCCTAAAGGATTTAAGGGAAAAGAATATAAAAAATTAGCTCCTCCATCTTGGCTTCTGAAAAAGTATAAAAATGATAATGATAAAGATTTTTATATTAAAGCTTATTATGATGAAGTATTAAACAATTTAGATCCTGATAAAGTATATAAGGAGTTAGGAAAAGATGCTGTTCTTTTATGTTGGGAAAAGTCAGGAAAATTTTGTCATAGATACTTAGTATCTGAATGGTTAAGTCATAATTTAAAAATTTGTATCACTGAATATAGTGATGAAATAGATATATTTAGTTAGTCCAAGAAGCTAATGGCAAGCATTCCGCCTGCAAAGCGGAATTACAAGGGTTCGAATCCCTTCTTGGACTTATTTTTTTATTCGCAAAAACAAAAAAAGTTATAATTACACATTAGATGATTGTGTCTTTGAAATGAATAGAGTGTATAATGAGTGGTCGAGTAAAGTTTCGCAAAGATAAAAAAAGTTATTTGTATCACCGAATAGATTATTTTTAAAAATAAAAGGTGATTTATGGAAAAAGAAAAAAAACAGTGGTTAAATGGAATAACAAAAAAAATAAGTAATTATTTACAGATTCGCTTAGGATTATTTGATCCTCTTTGTTTTGAAATAATAGATCTTGAAGATGGAGCAATTGGTTTACATAGTCAGAATCTTTCGCATCCTAAGTATACTGGAACTGTTTTTTCTCCTATTATTAAACATTTTAATATACGCATAAAGATGTGGTGGGAAAAAAATGGTAAATGGAGTGCATCAGTCTGTATCCATTATGAATATATTGGGCGAGGGGGAAATGGTGGACTTACTTTTATAAATTTAGAAGGCGATAAAGATAAACGTATGAATGAATGTGCAGACCCATCAATAGCATTTTAATATTTTTTGGAGATAAAAATGGATATACAACAAAGAGATGAAAATTTTCAGAAAAAGGCAATTAATCAATATGAAGCAATTCGTTCCACAGGAACTACTAATATGCTTGATAGAGAGACTGTTCATGCTCTTGCTTTAGAAGCGGGTTTTAATACATTAGCAGATGTTGCTAGTGAACATTCTTTATATAGTTCTTTAGTGCAGAATTACAATAACTTGGCTTCTAAATTTATTGAGAGATAGGGTCTGTAGCTCAGTTGGTAGTAGCAATCGGCTCATAACCGATAGGTCACTGGTTCAAGTCCAGTCAGACCCATAAGGGGGTATAACTCAATTAGGTAGAGTAATGGCCTTTTAAGCCGTAAGCTCTGGGTTCAAGTCCCAGTGCCCCCAATAAACAAATTATTTATTTTTTTTGAAAGGGTTGAAAGATGGAAAAAGTAGCAACAGATATGTATGGCTCTGATGTATCAGAGGGTGATACGGTAAAAATTAGTGGTTCTTCAAATCGCTACATAGTAGATGATATCGGCTATGATGGCGATATGCTAGAACTTACTGATGAACGAAGTGGGACTAAGATGAGTTGTGTGAACAGTAACCAAGTGATAAAAGTAGGATAAGATTTACTAAAGGATAGGGAGCTCGACAGGTTGCAGATAGAAGATAGGCGTAAAACCGTAAACAAGAGTAAATTAAAAATAGGTTGAGAGGTAATCCTGTCCCTATCTTTTCATGGAGTTCATAGTGTAATCGGTAGCATATCAGGTTGTGATCCTGAAGGTGCGGGTTCAAATCCCGTTGATCTCCCTTGTAGATAAGTGAATAAATTCTTTATATAATATCATAAAATGATATTTCAAAAGGATTATTATGGCAAAAAAAAAGGAAGAAAAAGATATTAATGGTGTTGTAGGAACAAGAGCATGTAAATGTGGTGGAACTGTATATATTAAAGAAAAAGCAAATAACCGTAAAGGAGAATTAAAGTATACTGGTCAGTGTGGTAGATGTAAGAAATGGTTTGATACAGGTTCAATATTATAATATATGCCAAGAAAAAGTGATAAAGAAGCTTGTGTCTCTTTTGGAAAAGGTTATAATATTGATATGCCTGAGTGTAAAGAATGTAAAAAGCTATCACCGAATAGAGCGAATAAATGTCGTAAGATGGTAAATGAAATTTTATCAGATATGATGACTGATAAGGAAATTGATGAGTGGATAATTGAAGCAGAAAAAAAAGGAGTACAAAGGAATTCTGATTATAAACCTAAAGGTAAATATCGTAAAAACAAAAAATAAATTTTGTATCACCGAATAGAAAAAGAAGAAATTAAATAGTTGTGTAATGATGGAAAATATTATTGATTGTAATATTATCGAAATTAATACTTTATGGGAATCTAAGTTTTCTAAAAAAAGATGGAAAGTAATAAATTTAATTTTTAAAGATAAACCTCGAGTTGTTTTACATAAACAACCATTTAGAGGTTTTAAATCAGAGATAAAGACGATACGTGTAGAATTCTTTTTAAAAAATTATAGTTGTATTGATAAAGAATCGAAGTAAGTAACCACAAACCCACTGGTATTTAGGTAGATAAGAACAGATGGAATGCCTCTTGTCGTAAATCCTGCTTGCTTTGATTCTTTTATTTTTGGGCTCCAGTAGCTCAATAGGATTTAGAGCATTCGCCTTCTAAGCGAAAAGTTGCAGGTTCGAGTCCTGCCTGGAGTGCTTTTTTTTGCTCTTTTATAAAAAAATAGTTAAAATTTCATCACTTTTATAAGAATAATAAAATATTATAAGTGCTTGTTATATAAGGACTTACAATTATATGTTCAACTATACATAGTAAATAAGTATAAAATATTTTAAAAAAAGTGATAATATACTTGACATAGAATGAACTATTATATAGTATTAATCGTAAATGTATCACGGAATGAAAAATATTAATTATAAAGGAATGAAAAGGGAGATGTTTTTTTTGGGAGGCTATAATTATGACAGAAAGGTTTATATGACGTTATAAAAACAAATAGAAGTATGGACATTGGTATTAGTCGTATTAAAGTGATTAGAAATCAGAATTAGAACAAGAAAGAAAGAAAATTGAGGTAATAACTATGGAACAGCAAAGAATACAACAAAATGTTAGGGATTTAATGACTAAATCCGCTCTAGCACTAAGGGAAGCACAAGATTTAAATAAAACAAAATCTATGCTTGAACAACAAAAATCAACTATTCAGCAACAATGTGAACAAGAATTAGAAGAATTTGATAAACGCATTGGGGAAATTGATCAGCAACTTGTTTCCCTACTGGCTCCTATGGCAAAAGTAGATTTTAGTATTCCTACAACTGTCAGAAAAAAGAGAGGACCTGGTAGACCTAAAGGTTCAAAAAACAAATTTAAAGTATCTGTATCACCTAAAGCAGGTAAAAAGAGAGGACCTGGTAGACCTAAAGGTTCTAAGAATAAATCTAAGGCAGTTAAACTCGAAACAGGCAAGAAAAGAGGACCTGGTAGACCTAAAGGTTCTAAGAACAAGTCTAAAAAAGAAGCATCTAGAGTCACAATTGATGCTCGTAGAATAGAGCAGCCTAGCTTGAAAGATATGGTTCCACAGATAGTAAATAAGGGAGAAGTTATAACTCCTAAAGAACTGGTTAATCGATTGAGAGAATCAGGTTATAAAAGTGGACAAAATGATGCTTATCTTGCTTCTACTATTGGTTCTGTTTTAAGAAAAAGTAAGGATTTCAAAAAGACAGGACGGGCACAGTATAAGTTTGTTATAGGTGCAGTAAAAACGAAAAAGACTGCTAAAAAAGAGAAAGCACCTGAAAGTGAAGAAGTGGTTAATAACCACTAAAAATAAGAGAATGATTTGGATTGAAGGGATATCAAAAAAGATATCCCTTTTTTTCTTTATTGTGATTATAAATATTATATGATATAAATGCTCAGATGATGGAATTGGCATACATGACAGTCTTAGAAGCTGTTTCCTTTATGGATTGGGGGTTCGAATCCCCCTCTGAGCATTGAATAGCTCCCATGATGGAATTTAGGCAGACATACGACACTTAAAATGTCGTGCTCAAAAGAGCGTCCCAGTTCGAATCTGGGTGGGAGTAATGGATATTAATTTTAAACATTTAGAAAGGGTAACAAAAAGATGAATATTAATTTAGCTAAAGAAAATATTAATAATTCTGATAAATCATTTCAAGTGGGAGACAAAGTAGAATCCATTACTGATTATATTCGTGAAAAATATCCTGCTCCTAAAGGTTTAAAATTAGATATTCGTCATTTGTTTGAAAATCATTACAGATTAAATTTTTGGGGAAAAATAAAAAAAGGTGTTTTAGACGATAATAAGATATACATATCTAAAAGAATATCTTTAAAGATGGAAAAAGGTCAAATGGTATTTACTGAATACAAGGACTGTGGTTATAATTCTTTTTATGAAAAATAATTTTATGTTGACATGTGAAAGCATATGGATATAATTGAAAGTAGTTGACAAGTTAATAATGAGACGTTTGGGGGGAAACGATTTGGATTAGTAGGTTGAAGTTTATAGGTTATCAATACCTTCTTTTGGATATGTCTATCACCTATAAACATAATCTTATCTACTAATTCAAGCTAAAAAGTGAATACAGAGAGAAGAACATGAACTGGACTGAAGCCTATGGGTCACCTCACAATGATATGAAACTACCCCATAAGCACACCTTGTCCAGTTTTTTGTTTTTTAAGAATTTATCTTATTTAGGAATAACTCTTATATTGTTTTTTTAAAAAAATTTATTTGACAACATTTTAAAAATATGCTAATATAGAACATAATGCACTCTTATCTTAAAATAAAAGTGTTAAGATAGTTAAAATAAATATTAAGGGATTATTAGTATGTCTTTGATAAAGTTCGATGGATTGTATTTATCTATTTTAAGATATTAAATATCTGCTTTCCTAGATACCTATTACAACCCTTAATTTTTAAGTATAAATATACTATAGATTTAATAGGGATATTTTTTATCAAAAAAAATAAAAAAGTTCTTGACACATAAGTAACTTTATGTATATTACAAAAATACTTTAACTGTTTCCGTTTTTCAAAAAAGCGGAGGAAAATACTTGCTGGTTACATCACTTGGAAAGGTAATGTATTATGTTAATGAGAAAGTATTATGTTGGTTGTGGAAGCAGACGAAGATTATTATTGGCAAATAATTGTTTAAATGCAGCGAAAAGAGTTTTAGAGTATTGGATCGAACATAGTAAAAATTTGAGTAGTTGCAGATTAGGTGAAACAGTTATTGTTAGTCAAAGAGGTTTTTTCATTAATTTAGTCTGTCAAGATGGTATGGAAGAAGCTTTTGATTTTTGTGGCATATCTTATGATAAAAGGAAAAATTCACTTACAAAAATATCGAAATGGAAAAAAAACTTAGAAAAATATTCTGTCGGTAATGATATTATCTTTACAACAGAATATATTTTACATAAAATGCACATCCCAGAAGCATGTATCGAAAAGATGTGTGGCAATAAAGATATAGATGATGAAACATTGGATGAATTTAATTAGAAAGGAGTAATAGATTATGTCGAAGGATTGTCAATATCAAAAAGACAAGCAAGTATGGGAAATTATCATTTTAAGAGATGGTAAGAAAAAAACATGGGAAAAAAGATGTGTCTTTTTACCACCTTCTGATGATTTGCAGAAAAATAGTGAACTAGCCATAGAAAAAGTCTTAGAAGAAATGGGAGATGACGAAGATTATTATCAAATCTTATCTCAATTGTATATTTCAGAAGAAGAAGAAGAAGAAGATGATGATGATGATGATGATGATGATGATGATGATAAACAGGAAGATAATATTAATATAAGTGATTTAACAAGTTTAGATGAAGTAGATACTGATAAATTAATATCACAAATTATCAAAAATTCAAATAGACTATTAAAATAATGGTTGACAAAGTTAAGGAAGTTTATTGATTATAAAGGAGTTAAATTATGTTAGTTTTGAGTAGGACAAAAGATGAGTCTATTATTGTTGGAGACGACATAATCGTTGAGATTGTTGATGTTCGTGGGGATAAAGTAAGATTAGGAATCACTGCTCCTAAAAATATCCCTGTACATAGAAAAGAAGTTTATGATGCCATACAGAAGGAAAAGAAAGCTAGTGGATAGATATCAACCTTGCTAAAGTTGGTTTTTTCATTTGTTACACATGTGGGATTTGTTTCTCCTCTCATCTCCTCTTCTAACGGTCCCACATGTGTGATTTATTGATGTTGCTTACTTTGAAATAAGCGAGGATTACAAACAAAAGATATCCGTTTTTCTGTTATAGGATATATGTTTGTGAGAATTGTGGAAATATAGTAGACAGAGATTTTAATGCAAGTACTAACATTAGAGATGAAGGAGTTAGGATATTGAAAAGTAAATATAAAAAAACTACCGTAGGACATACGGGAAGTAACGCCTGTGGAGAAGATAAGGTTCATGTTTTTCCTGAAAAGGAAAAACAGGTGGTCTTCAAAGAAGCAGGAAAAAGAATAACTCCAGTAGTGAGTTAGAAGCCCCAAGGCTTGCCTTGGGGAGTGTCACAGCCTCAGTAACTGAAAATATGCTTCGTGTAAGGTGAAAGTCCTTACCCATATCTATTTACATTTTTCAGGAGATAAATAAATTAATGATATTTGTAAAAGGAAAATCTGTTTTTATTAATCTTAATACAAAAGATATTATCTATTGTAAAGAATTAAGTTTAAAAAGAGAAAAAAGAGAAATATGGGGTAATAGAGCCAATGAGAAAAATAAAAAATATAGAACGGGTATAATAAATACAGATAATGATCCTACTAGAGTTGCGAGAATAGGACTATACGGAGAAAAAGCATTTAATATTTTGACAGGAATCCCTATAGATGAAAGTATTTCTGATAGAGGAGACGAGGGATGGGATTTTATAATAGGAAAAAATCCTGAAACAAAAATTGATATAAAAAATTCTGCTTATGAACCTCCTTTAAGAAGTAATAATTATGGAGAATTTTATTTAAGAGCAGATAGTGATGAAAAAGGGAAATTTAAAAAACTGAAATCAGATATTTATGTTTTCTCTTCTATTGCTTATCATAATGGAACTACTAAGAATGCAAAAGGATTTTTATCGGATTTAAATGCTACTAATGTAATTGTTCAGATACATGGATATATTCACAAAGATAATATATTAAAAAATAAAACAGAGAGACTTGGAGACCCAATAATAAAAAATAGTAAAAACTGGAAAAATTATTATATTAATAAAAAAGAACTATTGTCAATGACTGATTTTTTATGGGAATATAGATATGACTTAAAATGGGAAAAAGCTGATTTGATAATTTAAATATGTTTCGATATCCTGGTACAAAAAGAAAAATATCTAAAATTATTTCTGAAAAGATTATTAGATATTATTATGATAACGATTGTTTAAGCACCTGTTGTTATGTTGAGCCTTTTATAGGGACAGGTGCTATATGTCTAGACCTCCTTCAGAATATTAATATAAAATATTTTTTAATAAATGATAGAGATATAGGAATATCTTGTTTATGGAATTCTATATTGAAATATCCAAAAGAGATATGTGAGTATATTAGAAAATTCAAACCTAAAGTATCTTCGTTTTTTGAATTTAAGGAAATATTAGAAGATAATAGTTTGTTAAAAAAAATGTTAGAGGATGAAAAAAATATTTCATATATAGGATTTCTAAAAGTAGCTGTACATCAATTATCTTATTCAGGATTAGGATTGATGGCAGGGGGACCAATAGGGGGGAAGGAACAAAAATCAAAATATTCTATTAGTGATAGATGGTCTCCTCAAAAATTAATAAAAAAAATTCAAAAGTATTCTAATTTATTTCATCAAAAAACAATTATCAATGATGAATGTCTTTGTGATGATTATGTAGATATTATAAAAAAATCTCCATCTAATTCTTTCTTTTATTTCGATCCTCCTTATTTTGAAAAAGGACCTGAATTATATTATCATTCTTTTAGCTTTGAAGAACATATTAGATTTAGAAATATATTAAAACAGATGGAACAACCATGGATGTTATCATATGATTATGTAGTGGATATCAAACATTTATATTCTTGGGCACCACAAATAGAAATTAATTTAGCATATACTATAAATGGACCAAAACATTCAAAAGAATTACTTATTTGTTCTCCAAAATATAAAGAACTTCTTACAGAATCTTTTAATAATGATATTTTTGATTGAGAGTTATTATGAAAAATAAAATAAAAGAGAAAATAAAATATATTATTGCTTGGCTTAGAATTCCTAGAGGTATATATTGTTATAAATCTAAAAATAGAAATATTTATCGTTATGATTATATTTTTGTAAATGGAATACCTAAAAAAATTATAAGACAAACTAAATTATGTCCTTATTGGGTTAATAATACTAGTCAACCATATCAAATGAATGGATATTGTAGGTATCTTAAATTAGGGGATTGGGAAGATAAAGGAACTACTCATTTGTGGGATCAAGTGAAAGAATGCGGTATAAAAGAAAGAACCAGAGAAGATAGACAGTATGAAAAAGAAATATATAAAAGAGATAAAAGATTTGCTAAACAAAATAGATTATATATAACAGATTGTAGTGGTATTCAGTGTATATCTTGTGAAACAAAATTTCCTAGTACATATGTTTT
>SL_8KL_010_SEDDRAFT_10003659_pt1 | contig 12606 bp, 13 predicted proteins | sample SodLakKL_010_SED_4_FD_11160 | JGI IMG/M metagenome (IMG submission 11160) | reverse complement strand
GAGATGGAAAAAAGTGTTAATAAGAAGAAAGATTTTAATGGTGTTGATATATATCGGTAATAATAAGTAGGATAAAATATTTGAAGAAAAGGAGGTAAAATGATATGAGGATGTTTGTTACCGAATTGCGAGGCAAAACCGTGATGACCAACGATGGACAGATATTGGGTAAAATAGACAATTTTGTGATAGACACAGATACCGGGAATATCAAGCACGTTTTGGTCACGCCAGCTGAAGAGATAGAAACAGAATTATTCGAGACCGATGCCGAAGAACGGCTGGTTTTACCCTATGAAGGGATGAAAGCCGTAAAGGATGTAGTTGTGATGGAAAATATAAGCATGGATTGAAAAAACACTAGTTCATAACTACTTCTCATCCGTTTCCATTTATATAAGACACAGGAGAAAGGAAGGTTTACCCGGGATCCGGTGATTAAAGTTCATAGAAAGATAGGTTGAGTTGGTCGAGCTATGGGAAAAAGCGTTAAGGATAGGCTGAGAAGACTGGGAATCAAACCTACAAAGAGTCTTGGACAGAATTTTTTGGAAGACACAAATATTGCAAAAAAGATAGTGGATTCCGCGAATATAACAGCTTCTGATAAAATCCTAGAGATCGGTCCTGGGTTAGGGGTTTTAACGGATTTTATAATTGAAAGAGCCAGAAAAACGATCTTGATAGAAAAAGACGAGGGTATTACCAGTTATCTTGAAGGGAGATATTCGAGCCATGAAATAAACATAATCCAAGGAGATGTCTTGGAAGTGGAACTCCCTGAGTTCGACAGAGTGGTATCTAATCTTCCTTTCAGTATATCCTCTCCTATCACCTTCAAACTGCTAAATAGTGATTTTAAGATGGGAATACTAACATACCAAAAACAGTTTGCAGAACGTATGGTTGCAGAAGTAGGAGATGATGAGTACTCTAGATTATCTGTGATGGTTTCAGTCTACGCCAAGGTTGATAAATTATTTAACATATCTAAGGAGTGTTTTTATCCACCTCCAAGAATTGATGCCACGGTGATCAGATTGATCCCATCTGAACCCGCCTTTGATCTAGAGAACGAAGAGCTATTTTCTACGGTCGTGAAAGAGCTTTTTAATTACAGAAGAAAGAAGATCAAAAACGCTTTGAAAATCGGGTTGGACATGAAAGTCGAAAAGATTCCTTATGGAGATAAAAGAGTGGGGAATATATCTCCAAAACAAATAAATGAAATCGTGAATCATCTGATCGAAGAAAAAACGATCACAGAAGACATAACAACTCATTAAACGCTCTACGAATCACTCAAATTCTATACCACATTTTGGGCAGAACTCATCACCCTGTCCGAGCTCATTACCGCACTCCGGACAAACAAAATTAGAGCTGCCCAAAGAAGTACCGCACTTTCTACAGAATTCGTCCTTTTCTTCCACCTCATTACCGCATTCGGGACATTCGCTCTCTGTTATCAATTCTAAACCACACTTTGGGCAATAAAAGTCGTCTTCACCACCTTCAAAACCGCATTCGGGACAAACTTTCACCATCTCGGACTGTAGCTTTTCTTTTGTAGATCGAGTTTTTTCATCCTTGATTTTTGTTTCACCAACGCCGGCGGTTTTACCAACGGCCCCTTCCTGCTTTTCTTTATCGTTTACAAGGTCAGGAAAGCGTTCCATTACCTCCTCCGAAGGACCCTCTTTCTTGTCGATATCCTGTCCTGCTATCAATCCTGCGCCCTCTTTACCTTTGATCGTTTTTTTACATTTTATAGAGTATCTAAGTGCCCCAGTATAATCCTCCTCATCAAAACATTTTTCCGCTTTAGAGTAAAGTTCTTCAGCTTTCTTTCCATGATCGCTTTCATCTAGAAGTTCACGAGCTAGCTTCATCTCGAATTTTGATTCAAGGAAATTATCTGGGAGGCTTTCAAGTTTTTCTCTTTGTTTTTTTAACTCTCTTCTTTTCCGCTCTGCATCCTCACTTTCTTTAAATTCTACTTCATCCAGTTCATCTACCGTATAAGCCTTCTTCACGTTCTCATTTTCATTAGAAGGATCGTAGTTTGTTTTTTTATCAGAAAGATCATTTTTTGCCTTGGAGGCCAGATCTTTAGCCTGGGATATATCCCCTTTTTCTAGTGCCCGTTCGGCTTTATTGACCATCTCATCTGCCTTTTGAACATTCTTTCCCTTCCGCTTCATCAAATTCGTGACGCCTTTTGTTCTTTTCACTCTATTGTATATTTCATCTTCAGGAGATAACTCACTTTTCCTTTTTATTTTCTTCAATCTTCTCTTTTTTGTCCGTTCGAGGTAAAAATAAGCGGACAAGGAAAGCGCGGCAAATATTATTATACTCAGTATTATCAGCAGATCTGTACTCATGTTTATATATAAGATATCTTCAAGCAGATATAAGTCTTTCGGAGAAAATGGAATAAAGAATTCATTCTAAGATTAGATTTCTTTAAAAGTTATTCTCTCTCAAAAGTATTTTATAATATTAAAAACATGGGTTAATAAAAGGTGGTGCAGATCCCAAACGTAGAAAAGCTGAAAAAAGAAAAAAATATCGCTGAACTCAATGCACATATTCTGCATGCCGACACTGAAGTTAAGAAAAAGGCTGTAAAAGCGATCAGTGACTTGATAGACGAAGGTGTATACGATTCTTCGACTTTAAAACCTCTAAAAAAAGCCCTAAAAGATGATTCTAAAACTATTCAGGAAAACGCCGCTGAGCTGATCTATAAATTGACCCAAAATAACGTCTATGATAGTTCTCTTCTAGAACCGTTGATTTCTATTCTAGATGAGGACTACGGAAAAGTCAGAGGGGTGGCTGCTAAAGCATTAAGGGAACTAGCTGAAAAGGAAATTTACGATGTAAAATCGATAGAAAAACTGAATATGAATCTGAGTGATGATGACGAATTCGTCAGGTGGAACTCATTGAGGGCACTTGAGGTACTCGCGGAAAACGGGGTATGTAGATCTTCTACTTTAGAGGAACTTTATCATATTTTGGACGAGTCGAACGAGGAAACAAAAAATGTTGCACTTCACACCTTACAGAGTATGGCAGACGAAGGCATAGCTGACGAGAAATCTGTAGAAAAGGTGGGAGACCTACTCGTTGGATCTAGTAGCGAAGTAAAACGGAATGCCGCTAAGACTATAGAAATCTTAGCAAAAAACAAAATCGACGTTTCTCCGGTTATTAAAAAATTGAATCGGCTTTTGAGAGAAATCGATAAAAAAAATAGCGAGGCTGCGGCTTCGGCGCTTAAATCGGCTTTTGAGAATGGTTATTATAATAAGATAACTATCAAAATCTTGAGTAAAATGTTACTCGATTACGACAAAAAGCGACAGAAACAGATGGTCAAAAATCTCTTCGATTTCGCTGAAAAAGGACTGGTGGATGAAGCTTCGGTAGATACTTTAAATCAATTGTTGAACTCCGATGACGAAGAGATAAGCAAAATTTCGATAAAAACCATGACTTCGATGGCCATGAACGGTGTCAAAGAAGATGAGATAATCAAAATTTTGAATGAAACGCTAAAAGAAGAGAACAAAGAGATAAAAAAAGTTTCAGCTAGATCTCTCAAAAAACTCGCCAGTATAGGGATATATAATTCAGAGTCTATCGAGCCTCTGTTTGATCTGCTCAGAGAGGATGAAGACGATGTAAGAGAAAGAGCTATGGAAGCTATAGAATTCATCACCATAGAAAAAAGGTGCGATGAATCAATCCTTGAAAAGGTATTCTATGCCCTACAGGACAAAAACAAATTCGTCAAGATGTCAGCCGTTTCTACACTGAAACATCTTGCTGAACAGGGGATATCTGCAGAGGAATCTATAAGCTATCTAAACGAAGTTTTTAAGTCAGAGGATGATGACTTAATAGAAAGATCATTGTTTACACTCTTTGTTCTAGTGGAGCAAAAGTTGTACGATGAAAAAACGATAGAATTCCTGCATGATTTTAGTAAGCATTCAAAATACAGCATCCGAACTAAAGCTCAAGATTTGATCAAAATGGTTGAAGAAAAAAAGAGCGAACTAATTTTACCTAACGAGGTCCCTTCTTAAGGGAAGAATTCTTTATTTGTCATCTTGTCTAGATAATCAAAGAAACTATTTATACCCAAATCTCATACTACATTAAATACCAGGAAGCAAAACCGGTAAAGCCAAGTTAAAGAAAACTTAGGTCTGAGATGCTTTTAATCCGGTTCTTCAAACTTCCCTCCTTACCGAGGAAGCCTTCCTGAAGATTTGGGATCCTCTTAACTTAATTTTTTCTTACCGTGATTTCTATAGATGATACGTTTGTCGTTCCATCTCCTTCATCGTTCTCCAATTGTTCTGTTTCGGTTATTATGTCCGTGATCTCCGCATCGTCCAAGAAGCGGTTCTTCGCTATCTCCGCTATATCGACAGCTTTGCTTATTGCTCTTCCGCGTGCTTTTATAACCGCTTCTTCGCTCCCACTACTGAACTGGGTCATCAGCGCCATCACGTAACTCATCGTTTCNTTACTTCCAACAAATATAGTATTTTCATCGTCCATGGTTGTAGCCTCCTTTCGTACTGCGAACATCCTAAGTAATCGGTAGTATTAACTATTTCGGGTTAATCGAATTTTATTTTTGTAATTCAGATGAAGACCCAAATGTCTTTTAAAGAAAAAGGTCTAATCACCATATTACAATCCAAACTTGGAACAAAATCCTTTTATATTTTCTAAATCTTCCCCAAGCAGAATAGATGGTTGACGCCATTTTATCACATATAAACAAAGGAGATAAATATGTCAAAAATTCCAAATTATGTTGGACCAATGGCCATTGGACTCAAGATGGGAGTAATAACACCAGGGATGGACATCGTGGATGAAGTATTCAAGGTCATCAGTCGAACTCATGAAGATAGCCTTTTGAGCGATGGCGACGTTATCTGTATAACGGAATCGGTAGTCGCAAGGGCACAGGACAATTATATCGAAGTCGAAGAGGTCTCAAAGATAATAAAAGAGAGTCTCAATCTTCAAAAAAATGGAACGATCGGGGTCGTTTTTCCCATCACTAGCAGGAACCGATTTTCGATGATACTCGAGTCTATAGCTAGAGCGGTGCCTGAAGGAAAGATTATCGTTCAGTTTTCTTTTCCTACGGACGAGGTTGGAAATCAAGTGATATCGCCTGGATTTGTACATAGATTGGATAAAGATTTGATTACGATGAAAGATATTGATGAAAAAGAATGCGCACATCCTATAACAGGAGTGAACTATATCGAATACTATAAGGAAATCATAGAAGAGACAGGAGCGGATTCAGAGATCTTCTTATGTAACGACCCAAAACAGATAGTGCAATACAATCTAGACGGTGTGATAGCCGCGGATATACACACCCGAGAAAAAACGAAGGAATCTATCAAAGAAGAGATAGACAACTGCATAACTTTAGACGAGGTCTGTATCGAAGGGGAAGTTTGTTCTGAATGGGGTTTATTGGGAAGCAATATGTCTAGTGGAGACAGATTGAAACTAGCTCCCAAAAATGGGGGTGAGATTGTAAACGAACTGCAGGAAAAGGTAAAAAACGAACTAGCGATTGACATCGAAGCTATCATCTACGGCGACGGAGCGTACAAGGATCCCACAAGCGGGATATATGAATTAGCAGATCCGAGACCTGCGGTAGCTGCTACGGATGGCTTAGACCATTTCCGGCGGGGCGTGAAATACAAATATATCGCCGATCGTTGTTATCACGAAGAAAATAAAGACCCAGAAGAGATAGAAAAAATATTACAGGAAAAAAAAGACGAAAAAAAATCGGAGGATTCCATGGAAAAAGAAGGAACTACTCCACGACGAATGGAAGACCTTCTAGGGAGTCTAGCTGATCTAGTAAGTGGTTCGGCTGATGCCGGGACGCCGGTAGTTCTCGTGAAAAATTTCTTAGGATGATCAAGAAACTAATTCTTCTTTTTTCTTTTTACTCCATTTTTTGATTTCGGCTTCCCTTCTCAAAGCTTCGCTCCTGTTTTCCATCTCTTCAATGTATGCGAGATTGCAAGGCAGCCTACTCCTCACATATTTGCTCCCGTTCCCTTCTTCGTGTTGTTTGATCCTTTTTTCAACATCTTTGGTTATACCAGTATAAAGTGATCCGTCAGAAAGTCGCAGAATATACAGATACCACATGAAGAGGCATAGGATTGACTCTTCAAATATTTTACCTTTTTTCCAGTATAATCGCGTTCATCGTTACCAACAAGGCCATACCGACATCGCCGATACCTACTGCCATCCATAAGGTCACAAGACCGAAGAAGGTCAAGATAGCTAAAACAAACTTGACACCAATAGAGGCGAGGATGTTCTCTTTCACCACTTTCATTGTTTTCTCACTAATATCGAACAAGTAAATCAATTTTGAGAGATCATCTTCCATCAAAGCCATATCCGCAGATTCCATTGCTGTATCTGATCCAGCGGCACCCATAGCGATGCCCACGTCACTTTTTACAAGGGCTGGGGCATCATTCACACCGTCTCCCACCATCGTCACGAGTCCTTCTTCCTGTAACCTCTCTATCTCATCGAGCTTTTGATCTGGAAGTACATTTGCTATATACCTCTCTATCTCAAGTTCCTCAGCAACTGCAGCAGCCGATCTCTCATTATCTCCAGACAACATGATTGGTTCTATTCCATATTCTTTCAAGGAAGCGATTACCTCCTTAGCTCCTTCTCTTACCGTATCTTGAAGCCCTATCAATCCCAGCGGCTCTTTTTCCCTCCCAAGAACAACTACTGTTTCGCCCTCTGAAGCCATCTTTGAGATTTCTTGCTCGGCTTCGTCATCTAGTTCAAATATATCTGGATTTCCGATTCTGTATTTTTTACCGCCTATCACCCCTTCTATTCCAACTCCGGTAAGGGATCTGAATTCCTCCACCTCGTAACGATCTTCTCCATTTAGTGCTTCAGAGTAATCAATGATAGAACGTGCTAGAGGATGATCAGAGCTGGATTCTAGACTGCTCGATATCATAGCGATCTCCTTTGGATTCATATCACCTAGGGAAACAATTTCAGTAACGAAAAAATCGCCAGTAGTCAGGGTTCCAGTCTTATCGAAAACAACCGTATCTATTTCCTTGATCTTCTCTATAAAAACACTTCCTTTTATCAAGACCCCTTTTTTCGCTGCTCTCGTCACAGAGGATACCATGGTCACAGGGGTAGAAACCACGAACGCACAAGGGCATGAAAGCACTAGAAATATCAACCCTCTATATAACCAGAAAGTGAACGGCTGATCAAACAATAACCAGGGTATAGTTGACACACCCAGGGCAAACAATAGAACTATAGGAGTATAATATTTAGCAAAACGATTGACGAATTTTTCGGTTTCCGCTTTTTTTTCTTCTACATCTTCGACCAATCTTACTATCTGAGATAGGGTTGAATCCTGACTTTCCTTGGTAACTTTTATTTCAAGTAGACCGTCGATGTTTAGGGTGCCCGCAAAGACTTCATCTCCGGATCCTTTTTCTTTTGGTACTGATTCCCCTGTAATCGCGGATTCGTCTATGGAAGAAGAGCCGCCCATTATATCCCCATCTAGTGGTACTCTTTCACCCGGTTTAATCACAACGACCTCCCCTGTAGAGATCTGATCTGGAGATGTCTTTTCAGCTTCTCCATCTCTCAGCACCCTTGCTTTGGTTGGAGAGAGTTCCAACAGTTCCTTCAAACCCCGTCTGCTTCGAAAGACAGAATAATCCTCCAATCTCTCCGCTACTGAAAATAGGAAGATCAGAACAGCAGCTTCACCCCAGTAACCTATCGAAACCGCTCCTATCGATGCGATCACGACCAATCCGTCAACCTCAAAAGAATGTTTTTTCCAAAATTCCATCAAGGAAGACCTCGCAAGAGGGATACCACCGATGAGAATGACGAGACCCATGAGTATACGGGAAATATGTAAACCAGATATAGTAACATCAAGGATAAAAGTGATGAGCGAAAATAAAAGGAGTAAACTATTCAAGATTATATTTTTGGAATCAAAAAAGAAACTCTTCAGTGTCAATTCTTCATGTTCTAATTCAAGGTGTCTTTCAAGTTCATCCACCCGTCTTTGACAATAGGGACAATCCTTAGGATATTCATTCATTTATAGGTTTCAAAATTATCCATTTACTAAAAATTTCCGTTAAGTTCAGGTTAAACCTTAAAAGTCTAAATCCATTTGACCATGCGGTTATAAAGCCTATGGAGTTCATCTGCCTCTTCGACCCAATGTTGCTTACCGTCGATGGTGGTCTCCTTCTTCCAAAGAGGTACGTATTCTTTGAATCTCTCCAAACAACTTACAGAGGCCTCGATAGCCTCTTCTATCTCAGGAGCACCGATGACGATCCCCATGACGTTTTCTCCGGCCCCGAGTATACCGATCCTTTGAACGAGCACTAGACCGCTTATATCAAATTCTTTTAATGTTTCATCTTTCACCCTCTTCATCTCGTTCCTGCTCATACCCTCATAAATGCGCACTTCCAAATTTTTTACGTCGACGCCCTCTCTTTCTTTTTTAACAACATCACTGAAAGTCATCACCGCTCCGGTATCATCCTTGACTACCTTTTTCTTCAATTCTTCAAGGTTAAAGTCCTCTTCACTCAATATTACCTTGCTTTTCATCAGTTCCACCACCCTAATTCTTTAAAGATATTTTAAGTTAATGATTACTTTTTAATCTTTTATATAATCATCCCTTTTATTTAGCATAATGATTTTTAAGATGCTCAAAACATCTTTTTCATCCATCAAAATCAAAAACTGGACGATGATGAACTCTTTGAAACTTTAGGATGTACACTTGGTTGAAACCTTAGGTTTCAAAAAATATATAAAGATGTATATCGTTATACTTAACGGTAAGAAAAGGGTCGAAGATGAGAAAAAAAATATTGACCGGAACCTTATGTTTATTCCTACTGGTTAGTGGAATTTTAGCTATATCAGGAGGAAATAGAAGTAGAGCAAGAGAAGAAAGTATTTTTTCAAATTCATTAGATTCGATTAACCAAGAAGATCGGACAGAAAAGTCCTCTCTTGGTGGTTTCACACAGGGAATTTATGATTTTTTAGGTTGGACCGGCTCTAACATACAAGATTTCTTGGGTTGGACCGGCTCTAATATACAAGATTTCTTAGGTTGGACCGGCTCTAATATACAAGATTTCTTGGGTTGGGCCGGCTCCAATGCATATGAAGGGTCTGCCTCTCTAGGTAAAGGAGGGATAGTTCTTCTTCTAGTTATCCTTCTTATCGTGATCAGTTATGGAATCATCACGATTTGAGCCGAAAACATTTAAGCGAGGGGAAAATCTCTCTGTTCTCGTATCTAATTTTCATCAATTGAAAAGCAAGAAACTTGATAGAATTATGAACTAACCAAGCTGGGGGTGGGATTCGAACCCACGGAAAACCGCTCTGCAGGCGGTCACATTAGCCACTCTGTCACCCCAGCATGCGATTGAGAAATAAAAGAGGGGGCGCTATAACTTTTGTGGTTCAACCTCGATTTTCAAGAGCCACCTGATAAGTGTTTTCGAGAAGAGATAATACCGTAGTTGGGCCGACTCCCCCGGGAACAGGTGTGATCTTTTTCGCTTTTTCTTTGCACGCCTGAAAGTCAACATCTCCAACCAGATCGCCGTTATCCAACCGGTTCATCCCTACATCAATTATGATTGAATCCGGAGCGATCATCTCTTTTGAAATCAGATGAGGTACTCCAGCCGCCACGATCAAAATCTCAGATTTCTTAGTATGTTTTTCCATCCTATCCGTAAACTCGTGAACCACATGAACTGTAGCATCTCTATTCAGCAAAGTTATGACCATCGGCTTTCCCACTATAGTACTGTGACTCACTACACAAGTTTCTTTTCCCTTCAATCCGATATCCTCATAATCCAACATAGTTAGTATGCCCTTCGGAGTACATGGGATTATATCTTCACCCCCCATCATCAGTCTACCTAAATTCTTTGGATGAAGACCTTCCACATCCTTGAAAGGGTCAATTTCTTTGATCAAATTTTTCGCATCCATATCTTTCGGGAGTGGCATCTGTACAAGGATACCGTCCACTTTATCATCTTCATTCAACTCATGGATCTTGTCTATCAATACTTCTTTTTTCACATCTGAGCTGTAACGGTGAGTTTCCGTTTCGATTCCTACCCTTTTACAGCCCCTGTTCTTAACGCCGAGATAGACTTTAGACCCTTCATCTTCTCCAGCAAAAATTGTATGGAGATTTGGCGGTCTATCCATATCATCTATTTTTTCTTTCAGAACTGCTTCTTTCTCATTGGCTATTTGTTTACCATCAATCTTTTCTCCGCTCATATTTATCACTCCGGTGCCCAGTCTGGAAATTCGGGCTCATCTATTTCGTATCGTTTATAGGATTTGATATCTATTACAGGAGTTTCGTTCAAAGCGTCTAAACCTTTAACTCGAAGAATGTTTTCTTTACGGTCTACGAGTTCACAAACAGTACATGATATCGGATTTGGTCTGACCGGTGCACGAGTTGCAAAGACACCAGTAAGGGGGTTAGAATCATCGGCCATAGGGTAGACCCTCTGGACATTTCTATCGCTTCTATCAAACCAGCACAATACCGAGATATGAGAATTTTCTTCTATCCCTAACAAAGCATCCTCGTATCTTCTTTGGACCTCTATTTCTGAGATATCTTTTTGGTAGTCATTTGGAACCTTCTCTAAATAATCGTTCTTTACCCTTCCTATCTCTATCAGCTCGATTTTTTTGGACTCTCTTGATCCCATGAGAATTAAATCCGATAGATAGGTTAAAATCATTACGGCGAGATAGAGAATATTATTCCTATGTCTTTATTTTCACGGCCTTCTCTGCACCCTCATCCATACCGTCAACAACATCGTAACCGGCCTCTCTTAACATCCTTTTTCCTTCCTCTTCATTTGTACCCAACATCCTTATAACCGTCGGTTTCGTGGGTTCATAATCAATAATACCTTGTGCTATCTTGTCGCACTGGGTTATTCCACCAAAAATGTTGAGATAGATGGAATTAACTCCTTCTTTCATATCAATTATTTCTAAAGCGTGTTTTGTGTCATCTGCATCTGCACCACCTCCAAGATCGAGGAAACAGGCAGGTTCTCCACCGAATTCAGCCACAGAATCAAGAGTCGCCATCACAAGACCAGCACCGCAACCAACTATTGCTATATCGCCCTCAAGATCCACATAAGCAAGGTCGTATTCACGAGCCTTTTTTTCTCGATCGGTGACGAGTTTGCTTTCTGATTTTTCGAAGTCCTGTCTGTAAAGTGCATTGTCGTCTATGTTAAATACCGCATCTATTGCCAATAGACCGTCCGGTGTAGAAACTAGCGGATTAATCTCTGCGAGTTCAGAATCGTAATCTTCGAAAGCTTGAGCTAATTTTTGGGCAATCTTCGACATTTGAGAGAGTTCATCCCCTTCTAAACCTATAGAATCAGCGAGATGTAATGCCTCGTAACCTCTCAGCCCCATCACCGGATCAATAGGTTTCTTTGCTATTTTATCAGGATATTCCTCCGCAACTTCTTCGATATTCATCCCACCTTCAATGGTCATTATAAGCGTGGGCCTCTTCTTTTCTCTATCCATAACCATCCCAATGTAGTATTCATCTTCGATCTCTGCTTGTTCCGCAACGAGTATCTTTTCCACTTCTAGCCCGCGTATCTCTTTATTAAACAGTTCTCTAGCTTTCTCTACAGCTTCATCTCTATGTTCCGCGAATAGAATACCACCTGCTTTACCCCTCTTTCCTACAGTTACTTGAGCTTTCAAAACAACCGGGTCGCCTACTTCTTTTACCTGTTCGGGTCTTTCGATCAGGTAGCTATCAGCGACTGGGATGCCATAATCTTCGAAAATTTCTGCGGCCTGATACTCTTGAAGTTTCATAATATATACCTCTCTATGCACTTAGGCCGTAAATCGTGACGGGTATAAAATAGTTACGTGATTAGTCCATAAAACCCGTTGTTCCTACTGATAATTATCTGTTTTTTTGACTTCACAAATTTTTTATGTGAGGTGTTTCTATCTCTTATCTGCTGAATTAGATCTAGTATATGCGTAGGGATTACAGTACCCTAATATATACTGGGCAATTCGGTCATCCGCATCCCGCTGTGGGCCAGTAGATGGTTCAGGAATCATAGATTGCTGATATCTACGTGCCCCACTCGTTCACTCACGTTCACTCGTGGGCCAGTAGATCAGTTGGAAGATCGCCACCTTGGCATCTGCAGGTGGAAACACCTGCCGCCGAACTGGTGGAGGCCCGGGGTTCGAGTCCCCGCTGGTCCATCAATTTTATCTCATTGAGGAAAACTTTGATTGTTATTTATTTCTAAATAGGTGCGAAAGTTCCTACCAATTTCGGACTGACTGGACTGTTGGACTTTATATAGTTTTTCAAAGCTTGAACTGCTTTGATATCCA
>SL_8KL_010_SEDDRAFT_10003657_pt1 | contig 12607 bp, 12 predicted proteins | sample SodLakKL_010_SED_4_FD_11160 | JGI IMG/M metagenome (IMG submission 11160) | reverse complement strand
TTCCCAAAACAGGTTAGTACCTTTTGCCGTCTTTACTGAACCGGAAATAGCCGGCGTGGGCATGAGTGAATCAGAAGCGGTTCAGGCAGGTTACCAGGAAAAAATTCAACATTTTTCGTTTTCAAAACATGGCCGAGCGCTGGCGTCAGATAAGGCAGATGGCTTTATCAAGCTGGTTTTAGACCGTAATAACGGCGGAATCTTGGGAGCACATATTATTGGTCCCGAAGCAGGTGAAATTATTCATGAATTAAATACAGCCATACATTTCAATGCTACCGTCTATGACCTTCAGAACATGATGCACATTCATCCAACGCTTACAGAAGCAATAAATAGCACTGCTTGGGCTGAATAAAAACAAGCAAGTATGCTTCAAAAATGCTTAAAATATAGCCATTTTTAAGAACTCACCGCGATGGCCACGATAAATAATGATTGGTTATGATTTAAATTAGAAAATTGCTTTTAATAAATAGTATTTATTAAGACAATTATATTATAAAGGGAGAAAATTTTGGGAATAGAAATATTTTTAGCCTGGGGTATTTTACTATTAGTACTTTCCCTGATTGCCTCCGGGCGATTCCGGATAGAAATAGTAGCATTGGGAGGCCTGCTTCTTCTGGGGTTGAGCGGAATTGCACCGCCGGAAGTAATTTTTTCTGGATTCGGGCACCCTGCTCTGGCTACAATTATTGCTGTTTTCTTGGTCAGCCAGGGAGTCATTGATTCGGGCCTTTTACAAGGATTGGGCCAAGCTCTGGCTAAAAGAATACACAATAATAGGGGGCAAATTACTGTTATTTCCGCTGTAAGTGCGTTCCTCTCCGCTTTTATGAACAACGTGGGAGCAGTAGGGTTAATGCTTCCCACAGTAGTCCGAATGGCCAAACGAACCGGGAGTTCCCCCGGCAGCTTTGGATTGCCCCTGGCAATAGCCTCTATCTTAGGAGGCACTGTAACCTTGATAGGCAGTGCGCCCAACATCATTATTGCTTCTTACATGGTTTCAGCTACCGGCATTTCCTTTAAAATGTTTGATTATACCCCTCATGGATTGGCTATGCTGGGCACAGCTTTTTTGATCTGGATGGTCTGTAAATATTGCGGGTTAGACCCTGGAAGTAATGGAAAAAAAGAAAGCTCCGCGATAAGCAAACAATTAAAAAAAAGGGAATCACCTGGACTGGCAGGGGATCTGGGTTATAAAGTTGAGTTAACAGAAGAAGATTCCGGACTTGATAAGCATGTCTACTTTTCTCCCCTTTCCAACAGGCAAAAACAGGTAACTTTTTTTATTTTATTGGCAGCTGTTCTTTTAGTAAGTTTCGGCGTGATACACCCGGCCATTGGATTTGGATTAGCGGCTCTGCTTTTGATAATCAGTGGTATCTTAAAACCAACCTCTGCTTATAGTAATGTTGATTTAAGAATTATATTCTTTTTGGGAGCAATGCTGGGGATTGGTCAAATTTTAGAATATACCGGAGCATTCGACGCATTATCAACATTTATGAACAGTTTCACGGAAGGTTTTTCACCCTTCTGGCTTATCCTACTTTTAATCTTAATGTCATCTGCTTTATCGAATGCGATCAACAATTCAGCGGCTGCGGTGTTTATGGCTCCCCTTGCAATAGGAATTGCTAACGGCAGTAATTTGGAGGTAGCAGCGGCCTTGATGGCCACAGCTGCCGGTTCTAATCTTACTTTACTTATCCCGACTCATCAGGCATCATTAATGGTTATGAGCAAAGCACCCTTTTCGATTACTTCTTTTTTACGTTTCGGATTAATTATAAGTTTGTTTTGCATTTTGGTTGCCGCAGTTGTAGTAAATTTAGTCTGGCAATAAATAATTAATGTTGATAATGGCTGAAAGGCCTTTTTAATTAGTTAAGCAGTTTGGCTTACCTGCTTTGATAAGTAAGCAAATATTAAACTTAAAGGAGATGGTTAAATGCATTTTGCTCAAATTTACACCCCGGGAATTGCTCAGTGTTCATATGTCATCGGAAGCGGAAATAAATGCGTGGTGGTTGATCCGGTGCGCAATATCGAACAATATATTGAGCAGGCAAAAGAGTTCAATATGGAAATTGTGGGGATCCTGGAGACCCACCTTCATGCCGACTTTGTTTCAGGACATATGGAACTGGCTGAAGAAACAGGAGCGAAAATATACGCCCCCCAAATTGCCAACTGCGAGTTTCCTCATCATCCCCTGGCTGATGGAGAAGAAATTACTATTGATAATTTGCAATTCAAACTGATTGAAACTCCCGGTCACACTCCGGATTGTACTGTCTACCTGGTAACCGACTTAGAAAGAGATGAAAATCCTGTTATGGCTTTCACCGGCGACACTTTGTTGGTTGGTGATGTTGGCCGTCCCGATCTTTTCCCCAACCGCGAAGAAGAATTGGCAGAGAAATTATTTTATAGTTTAAAACGTCTCAAAGAACTTCCCGACCATGTAGAAATATATCCGGCTCACGGTATGGGTTCTCTCTGCGGGCGGGCTCTGTCTGCCAAGTTGTGGAGTACTATTGGAACGGAGCGGCGGGCAAATTACGCCTTTAAGCATACAGAGCTAGACGCATTCAAGAAAGACTTGTTGACTGACATGCCGGCTGCCCCAGATCACTTTTCACGCTGTACAGAAATTAACCGAAATGGCCCAACCCTTGTCCGAGAAACCATGAAAACCTTACCCATGAAGCCAAATGAAGTTTCTGCGGCATTAGAAAAAGAAAACTACAGTGTTATTGATACACGTTCCTATCATTCTTTTGCTGCCGCACATATACCCGGATCTTTCAGCATCAGCAAACACGGTAATTTTGCCACATTTGCCGGTTGGATTGTTCCCCCGGAAGATAAGTTAATTTTGGTTCTTGAAGATAAAGATGATCTTCCCGGAATAAAGACAGCCCTTTACAACGTTGGGTTAGACAATATTGCCGGGTACATAGAGGGCTCCGTCGAAAAATGGATTAACAGTGGCCTGCCGGTAAACAATGTTGAAACTATCTCGGTACATTTACTTCGGGAGTGGATAAAAAACAATTCAGCGGTTGTTCTGGATAACAGGGCAAGCAATGAGTGGAAAAAAATGCATATTGAAGGCACCACTATTGCCCCCGCGCCGGATATACGGCACAGGTATAAGGAATGGGATACTGAGCAACCGGTTGTTGTCCTCTGCAATACGAGTAATCGCTCCATGACAGCAGCCAGCTTGTTAAAGCAGAGGAATTTCAAGCAAGTTATAAATGCTGTCGGCGGCACCACTGCCTGGATTGAATCCGGATACCCGGTGGTAACAGGTGGTGGCAGCCAATGATAGCAACCCTGATTAGAACAATATTTGCAGATCCCTGGCCTTTCTGGGCTGGAGGTATAATTATCGGCTTACTCGTTCCTTTGCTGTACTACTTTTATAACACTGCATTGGGTGTTTCAACTGGTTACGGGAACCTGGTAAAAATGATTTTGCCATCAAGGCATCTTAAATGGATTAAGTCCAAATTTCCTGAAACCTGGAGCTGGCGGGTCTATTTCATAATAGGAATAATTTTGGGAGGATTCGTTTCCTCCGCACTGGCGGGAAATTTGGGTCTAACAAGTGAAATGGGAAGTTTTACCACTAATGTTCAATGGCCTCCTCTGCTTACTGCTATTTACTTCTTTGGGGGTGGCTTGCTATTAGGGCTGGGGGCCCGCATTGCTGGTGGTTGCACTTCCGGTCATAGCATACATGGCATTGCCAATTTGCATGTTTCAAGCATCCTGGTTACGGCATTATTTGTTATAGGAGGAATTATTGCCGCTAACCTGGTGCGGTTTGCTTTATTGGGAGGTGCCTGGTAATGAATAAAAAAATCGGTATTTTGGGTTTTGGTATCATCTTCGGATTTGCCCTCAGCAGGGCAGGCGCCTCTGACTTTGACTTGATTTTAGGAATGTTTCTGGGAGCAGACTATACCTTAGTAGGGGTTATAGGAACTGCAATTGTAACTGGATTTATTGGAATGCAGTTTTTAAAGAAGTTTAAGAATTCAACTATAAGCGGTGAACCTATAAAAATAAGCTATAAAGAACTTAAACCTTGGAGTCTACTCGGCGCTGGCATTTTCGGTATTGGATGGGGAATTTCCGGAGCCTGCCCGGGAACTGTTCTTGCTCAACTCGGAGAAGGCAAAATTTTGGGTCTTTCTACTTTTTTGGGTATGATAGTGGGCACCTATATTTACGCCCTTCTGAAGGAAAAGTATGAAGATATTTAAAAAATGGCAACCAATAGTATTATTTCATTCATAGTAGCATTTTTAGATGCTATTGTTTTAACCATAGAAATAAATATTTTTGAACTTCCTTGTCATGTCATAATTCAATAAAATAAGGCGAAAAAGAGGGACAAGCGATGTTTCATTTCTTGATGATAGTCCTTCTTTCCCGCCTGAATGTTTTATTCTCCTACTTTCCAAACTTCCCAAACTCTGCCCACCAGATCAGGTCCTGGTTGAAGGGCCTTCTGTCCTGGTTGCCAACCTGCCGGAGTAGGCTCACCTTTCTCCCGCACATGCTGGAAGGCCTTTAACTGACGGACTAATTCTTCAAAATTGCGGCCCACCGGAGGTGTAAGCACTTCCATAGCTTTGACGACACCGTCAGGATCAATGATGAACCGGCCGCGGACATTTACTCCTTCATCGGGATCATAGACTCCATAAAGGCTTCCCACGTTTCCGCCGGTATCAGAAAGCATGGGGAAAGGTACTCCACCGTCTACCATCTTGGACAGTTCGTGCTCTTGCCATATTTTATGCGTAAATTTGCTATCCACGCTGCAAGAAAGAACTTCCGTATCCAATTCCTTTAATTCATTGTACCGGGCAGCAACTGCTGCCAGCTCTGTAGGTCAAACGAAGGTAAAATCTCCGGGGTAGAAGCACAGCACTACCCATTTTCCCCTGTAGTCAGATAGAGAGATTTTTTTAAAACCACCTTCCACAAAAGCGTCTGCAGTAAAATCGGGAGCAGGTTTACCTACCATGATTCGACTGGGTGATCTGTCCGGTCTGACATCAACTGCCTCTTCCACCGGTCCAGTGGATTTCACTTCTTTGCTGTCATGATTCTTTTCACAACTCATGAACATTCCTCCTTTTCTTATTTTGCAGGAAATACCTTGGAGTGTATTTCCTTACATTTAAGTTTCTTGCTGCCAGGATAATTCTAGAAAATTTTTGTCCTATCTACCCCGCAGAGTTCTTCCAGGATTCGAAATTGATTCGAATTTACTAAGATAAAATTTTATCTCCCAGCTCTTTGCCCTTGCGGCGAACTTCATCCAACTCTTCTTCATCAGGCACATAAAGCATATTTACGTACTCCTGAGGTTGTTCCCAACCAAAGGAAGTAATTGCCTCCGAGACCTCCTTGGCTCCCTGGCCTCCCCAGCCGTAGGAACCAAATGCCATGCCAATCCGGTCTTGAGGGCGAAGGCCCTTTAAATAGGTTAAAAAAGCGCTCATGGTCGGCAGCATGCCGTTATTCAAAGTAGGAGAGCCCAGCAATATGGCTTTAGAGGTAAGCACATCAGTCATAATTTCGGAAATGTGGCTGGTTTGTAAAAAGCGGATTACTACGGGTACACCGGCTTGCTCCAGGCCATCTTTCAATGCCAGGGCAATATTTTTGGTGGCTCCCCACATGGTATCATAAACAATAAGCGCTTTTTTTTGAGTTTGGTGAGAAGCCCATTGTTTGTATACTTCCAGGAGTTGACCAAGGTACTGGCGCCAGATCACTCCGTGGCTGGGAGCTATCATGTCAATATCCAAGCCGGAAAGGGCTTCCAGGGCGTTGGTTACTTGCTTCCCATAGGGAAGGACTATATTAGCATAATATTTGGCCGCTTCTTCGTGCAAAATTTCCCAGCCAATTTCATCATCAAACCGCTGGTAGGAAGCTATATGCTGGCCAAAAGCATCATTGGGAAGAAGCAAGCTTGCCTCGGGTATGTAGGTAACCATAGAATCAGGCCAGTGGACCATGGGAGTTTGGACAAAGTTTAAGTTATATTTTCCCGTAGACAACTTGGATCCAGACTCTACAATGTGATAGTCCCATTCCGCTGTGGGTTTAAAGTGGCGCTCCAACCCTTTTTGCCCTTTTTTGGAGGTAACTATTTGGGCTTGGGGGGCTACTTTCATAATTTCCGGCACGCTTCCGGAATGGTCCATTTCCACGTGGTTAACCACCAGGTAATCTATCCGGGAAGGGTCAATTATTTCTTTGATGTTGCTGAGCAGATCGTCCCCAAGGTAATCTTTGACAGTATCCACCAGGGTTACTTTATCATCCACGATTAAGTAAGAGTTGTAGGAAGTGCCCCTGGGAGTCAAATAACCGTGAAAGTACCTCAGGTTCCAATCTACTGCTCCCACCCAGTAAATGCCCGGCTTAATTTCTACTGCACTCATTTTTACTATCACCTTCCTCTATTCTATCCATAAATTAATCAATAAAACTAAATATATTACCTCTATTTAATTCAGCACTTAACCTTTCCACAATCCATGCAAGTTGCAGTATTCCCTTGCGCTAACCTCTCCAGCATCTTCAAGCCCGGTAAATACTACTTCCGGTTCTTCTCCCGGTGATAGAAAGCGGCGATAAATTTTATCTCCTGAAATTATTTCTACCCATTCTATATAATGTTTTTCTTCCATGGGGTGAGGAGCGCTGCCAACCTTAACCACTACCTTGCCGTTTTCTTTTTCGACTACCGGAACATGTTTTTCTTTGGCTGCATCCACCGTATTCTCGGTCATCAACTGCATAGCCTCGCCACAGCACACCAGCTGCCCTTTGCCGGAGTGCAAAACTTCTACTATGTTCCCACAAATGTTGCACTTATAAACTTGCATTCTTTCAGTCATGCTTATCACCTCTTTTAATAATTAATTTTAAAATACTCAAGTTTCAGACCAGGTTGTCTGTGACCTCCAAGATGTTATTAATTTATATTTTTGTCAGCATACTTCCTTAATTTTGTCGATACGCATTCCTCCTTTTCCCATATTTACCGTTAGTTACTTCTTTTTCATTGACTTTGCAATGGGGGCAAATACCCTGGCAATAAACGCTTTTATCGTATACCCGGAAACCTTCCAGACCTTCTACTTTTATATTTTCGAAATCAATCCCAAAATCATAAATTTTTCCACATGAGAGGCATTTAAAATGCCCATGGCTGCTTACATCTGCATCATATCTGTTTTCGTTATCACCCACATGCAAAACCTGCGCTAAATGGTTTTCCACAAACAATTCCAGCGAATTATAAACGGTAGTTTTGGAAAGAGTAGGAATTTCCTGCACCAGATTTCTGTAAATTTCATCAACGGAGGGGTGACTTCTGTGTCTTTGCAAGTAATCCAATATTTTCAACCTGGTAATGGATGGCTTTACTCCTTTTGCTTCCAGTAGCTCCTGAATATCTTTGATGGTCATTTCCTCCCAATCTTATTGTTATAATTGTAATTCTGTAATAATTACAAGTTTAATATGTACTTAATTGTATTTTACTTTTAAAAGCTTGTCAACATTAAATTACAAATTTGCTGTAACTTTTTGGGGAATTACTAAAAGCCTTGCCAAGCTTATTTTATACCATTTGAGGAGAAAGTTTATCTGGGATAGGTGCTGATAAAAATAGATGTTTTGAAGTATTTCCGGGTATTATTACAAAAAAGTTCAAAGAGAAGGAATTTTATACTTAACGTGGAATCTAGTTAAAAATAAAATTAAAAAAGTTAACAATTTACCATATTAGTTCACGCAATTACCATAATAATTAATGCAGTCACTATAAAACAAAACAACTGCTATAATAATAGTATTTAAACCATATATTAGCCTAAGTGACTTAAGATATTTTTAATAATACAGCCAGGTAAGTGAAATAAATGATATAAAGGGGAAGATTTTATTGGCTAAGAGAGCGCTGATAACAGGAGCCTGTGGCTTTACGGGTTCAAATATGCTGGAATATTTAAGTGATAAGGGGTGGGAAATCGTTGCCACCGACCTGGAAAAATCTCAGAGAGAAATTTATTATAATGAAGAGGGCGATGCCGCTCCTGTATATTTCGAAGACATAATTAATAAAGCTAACGTTAAGTTTATTCCCGCTGATCTCACCCGGAAAGAATCTCTTGAGCCCCTCTTTGAATATGAGTATGACGTAATTTTTCACATTGCCTCCCTATTTGATTACTTCGCAACCTGGGAAGATTTGTATAGGGTAAATGTGGAAGGTGGTAAAAATATTGCCGAACTTGCAGCAAAGCACAAAGTTCCTCATTTCATTCACTGGAGCACCGAAGGGGTTTTAGGAGATGCTGGTTTTGATAAGCCCAAACGCGAAGAAGATGAATACAACCCCCACAATCGCTACTGTAAGTCAAAAGTGGAACAAGAAAAGATGCTGTGGGAACTTTATCGGGAAGAGGGCTTTCCCGTTACCATTATTAGACCGGCACCTATTTATGGACCCGGGCATAAGTACGGGGTTTATAACATATTTCTCCGACTTCGAAAGCTGGGAAAAGGGATAATCCCCAGGATTTACCCCCGAAAGAACCAGCTGGTCTTTCCCAGTGTGCATGTGTTTGATTTGCTTAGGGCGGCTGTTTTTCTTCACGAAAAGAAAGAGGAGAGCATCGGCGAAGCTTATAACATTCTGAGTGATACCATTGGCCAGGACGAACTTTTAGAGTTTTTGGCTGATTATTTGGGAATGGAAAAAAAGGTTAGATTGCCAGTTCCCTGGGTTTGCTACAAATCAGCGGCAAAACTGGTGCAAAGAATTGCTCCCCGGGCGGAAGAGAGAGCCCGCAAAAAAGGGGTAAGGCCCAAATTAGATGCGGCTGCAACGCAGTATTTAACCGGTAATATGTGGTTTTCCAACCAAAAGATTAAAGATTTGGGGTTTGAATTTATTTATCCGGATCCCCGGCGGGGTTTGTGGGATTATATAACCTGGTGTAAGGAGAAAGGATTGATTTAATTGCTAATCAGTGTCTTGGATATACCCTTAATGATTGTATTGGGACTTTTATCGGGCTACCTGTATAAGAATTATTTATGGGATAAAAATCCCGACTGGCATATTTTCCTGGCAATTATTTTTGTAGGTGTGTTTTGGCTTAATTCTTTACTCACACTTTGGGAAATGGTGGGGATGGACCCCTGGTATTTTTCTCCCTACACTGTAGAAGTTAACGGATGGATAGCCCTTTTTTATGTGCTATCTTACCCCATGTGGTTCAGCTGGGGGATGGAGCGCATGTTCACCTGGATAGGCCGCAAGCCATTCGAAGGCGGAATCTCGTGGGCCTTTAAAACAGGCAAAGATGAAAGATCCTTCGAACCACCCTGGGAACAAGAGAAAAGAAAAGACCTCGACTTTTGATAAACTTGATATTGCGGAGGCAGGTTGGCTGGTCTTTCTCCACCCTGTCCCACGGTTTATGTGAGGGACCCTGCCCGTGAGAGCAGGGTCTACTTGACCGGGGCAATTTTGTCACAAATACACAGGTTACTTGTCTTACTACGCGATATTTAAACTCACCTATAACAAGGTTTCTCAGCGGCAATAACAGCCATAAGAAAACATAATAGATTAAAAGGCTTTTTCCATCACCCAATCTTGTGCTAAAATTATTTCCGGGTTAGCACAAAAAGGTTTCAGGCGATTCATTTATTACATTAAGCAAAGAGGCTAAAGGGGGGGCAATAATTGAGTTATTTTCAAAAGAACCTGGCAGTAGATTCTATCAAAAAGGGAACTAAAATATTACTGGCTGGCGCTAATGGCCTCATCGGAAGCAACATGCCGGAAAAATTAAATTATCCGGCTGAACTAGGTTTTCGTTATCAGGGGAAAAATGTTACCTATACTGAGCTTGCTTCTATTCTTAATAAGCAGCAAGGACGGAAAACACAAGATTTAATGGTTTTCATCCATGGGCTCATGGTGGATGATAGCTGTTGGTATGGCATAAATTTTAATATGCCCGGCGCTTTCGAAAACAATTTTGGAATCTCCACAGTTAACATATATTACAATACAGGACGCCATGTATGGCAAAATGGCCGGGACTTAGCTTTGGCGCTGGAGAATTTATATGGTAACTTACAGGATCCTAATTTAAAATTACACATGGTTGGTTTCAGCATGGGGGGGCTTGTTACTCATTCAACGCTGAGCTATGCATACGAAAATAATTTTAACTTTATAAATCAAGTAGATAAAGTATTTTTAATAGCTACTCCTCATCGGGGAGCGCCCCTTGAACAAATCGCTCAGGGAATGCGTCTGCTGCTAAATGAACTACCTGAGTATCTGCCTTTCAAATTTGTAGGTAAGGGATTGAAGAAAATCTTTCAAAACATAAAAATTAATGACAGGAGCTACCTATCACCGGTAGGGGACACTTCAGATTTCTTTATCAGGGAACTCCCCAGTTTTTATATCAGGCTACCCGGCTATATAGTGGACTTTCGTAGTGAAGGTATTTTAGACTTAAGATATGGTTATATTTCCGAAGAAGAATCCAGGCAAGATCAAGAAGAGGGAGGCGTTAAATCTTGTAAAAAACCCATACCCGCCCTGCCCTGGATACGTTATTACGCCTTGACAGGTTCAATATTTAACTTATCTGCTGAGGATCCTTCCACTCTTAGCAACGATGGAATGGTTACTTCTGCCAGTGCAGCTAACATTGGCCCCGACGACAATTTTTATTTCGTCGAAAACCACCGCTACAAGAGGCTGCCGGGGTTAAGCCATTTTGTCTTGCCCTATAGTGCAAAAGTTTATGAAGTTCTTTCCCGATGGTTTGAAGAATAAAAATTGTATTATTACCCTTGCCGCCATGTTGAGTATTGCGCCATCTTGGCTAGAACTTTAACAGCCCTTTCCGGAGTAGTAAAATTAACCCCTTTATATTCGCTTCCATCAAAACAGGTTACCATTCGTTTATTTTCATCACTGAGCAGGTAGACCCCGATGATGGGTTTTTTATATTTTTCCATCAGCTCAACCGTCTGTTCGATGGTCCTTTTTTCAACATTTTCCAGATACTCAGTGGTTCTGTTCACAAAAGACTCATCATAATTTTCGTTTATAGCGATGGTGGATTCAAGCATACCTTTTATCATTTTTACTCTTCCGATTATACCCATGTGAATGACCGCGTCACATTCTTCCCATTGGACCAAGTATTCAATGATTTTTCTGTAGACCTCAGTATTTATCTCGCCTACAATATCTACCGGATTTGCGCGACTCCAGAAGGGAGGAAGTAATTGGTCTATTTCTGATACTATCTCATCTGTCAGAGTCGGCAGGACTAAACCGTTTTCTTCACACAGGTCGGATGCTACTACGCCCCATCCTCCGCCCAGGGTTACAAGACCTACTCTGTTGCCCTTAGGGAGAGGAAGAGTTGAAAAAGCAGCTGAAAGATCGAGCAGGTCCATCGGGTTCTTGGCCTGAATAATCCCCGCCTGTTTGCAAGCTGACATAAATACGTTTGTATCTGAAGCCATTGCTCCTGTATGGCTGGCGGCAGCATCCGATCCGGCGGGAGTTCTTCCGCCTTTCAAAATAATAACCGGCTTTTTTTTGTTGATACGCTTTACCGAGTCAAAAAACCTGCGCCCGCTCTTTATGCTTTCAATGTAAAGAACAATAGTTTGCGTTAAATTATCGAGTTCAAACCCTTCTATATAATCTTCAATTTTAATCATTGACTCGTTACCCGAGCCGCAAAAAGCACGAATACCTATATCCTCCTGGGTCGCAAATGCCAGAAGCTGGGTGCCCAGATTTCCGGATTGGGCTAAAAGGCTTATTCCTCCGGGGTCTGGCCTCACGTGAAATCCCGTGCAGTAAAATGACAAATGAGGATTACACATTCCCATGGTATTGGGGCCTATTATTAATATTCCCGCGTCTCGTGCTTTTTTCAAAAGTTCTTTTTCAAGCTCCCGGCCTTCTTCTCCGATCTCTCCAAAGCCTGAAGTTACGAGGACTACATATTTAATTCCTTTCTTTCCAAATTCCGGAATCAGCTCAATTACTTTATTAGCTGGAACTGTAACAACCGCGAAGTCTACCGGATCGGGTATGTCCAACACTGATTTATATACCTTTCTTCCTGAGATCTCCCCGCCCCGGGGATTAACAAGATGTACTCCGCCTTCATATTTTCCCGCTATAACACCTGAGTACATCACGTGTCCCCATTTGCTTATATCATCCGAGGCACCGATGAAAGCAATTGACTTCGGAGAGAATAAGTTGATGATTTCGTCTGGGGGGATAAATTCTGTTGTTTTCTCGGAAAAGTCTTCTTCTCCCAAGACGACAAGGCCGTCAACAGCAGTTACACTGCCGTCTGCGGTCACCATTAGCGGGTTGATATCTATTTCACTTATTTCGGTGAAATCCATTCCTATTTGCGATAGGCCGGTGATAGTTTTAATAAGCGATTCCTTATCCGGCGATTCCTCCCCGCGGAAA
>SL_8KL_010_SEDDRAFT_10003656_pt1 | contig 12608 bp, 10 predicted proteins | sample SodLakKL_010_SED_4_FD_11160 | JGI IMG/M metagenome (IMG submission 11160) | reverse complement strand
AGTAAATATTTGATAAAATTCACTTAAAAGCAAAGCAACATATAAAATCAAAAGGACTCCCAGACTGTAAAAAAAGACAGCAAACAGTTTTTGTCGCATTTTTTTATCTGAAACCGGCATAAAAAACCTCCTTTAGATTTAAAAAATATTAAAAATCGAAGAAGAAGAAATATTGAGGCCCCCGCCCCAACTATTTAAAGGGCGGGGCTTGCAGGGGAAAACCAAAAAGAAAACTATTTAAAATCATTATAATCAAAAGGTATTCTATCTTCTCTAAAGTCTTTTTCAATTCTATCTTTTTCATCAGATATGTCTGTATCTTTTTCTTCTTCTAACTCTATTATATTGGGTGAAATAAGCATAACAATTTCTGTTTTTTCTGGCTCAACAACTGTTCTTTCAAATATATTCCCCAATAAGGGTATTCCACTAAGACCTGGTACTTTAGATTTTCTTATTCTTTCTTCTTCATTCATTAATCCACCAAAAACAACGGTACTTTCATCTTCTAAAATGATTTTAGAATCGATTTGTCTGCTGGTAATCCTATAATAACTTCCTGCCGGTGTATCTTCTTTTTCTCCCAGCTGTTCAACAGCTAAATCAACATCAAGAGTAAGTTCATCTTCATTATGGATATAAGGTGTTGTATTAAGAATTATACCGACATCCCGATATTCGACCTCCCAGCCAGTTTCAGCAGAACCAGAAACAATAGGAACCTGCTCTCCGATTGTTATATTTGATCTTTCATAATTTTCAGCTCTGATTTGAGGGTTGGAAATAACTTCAGTAATGGTACCAATCTCCGATAAATTTATTTCAAAAGGGTAAGTAATATAATCATCTGAATTGCCGGTTATTCCTTCTATAAGAGCCCTTCCCGAAGGCGAAGTCCACTCAACTCCCTTTTTTTGTAATTTTGTATGAGAAAACTCAAACACAGTAACATCTATTTCAACCTGATAATTCCTTGAATCCATTGTTGCTATTGCTTTTTCAATACTGTCTGATATTTCCTCCCTGTGTTTAATTACCAGCGAATTTTCACCACCAGTATAATTTTTAATTTTGTTTCCGTATTGTTCGTTGAGTGCTTCAATGGTTTCATTCACATCAGCATAAATAACTTCATATTCTTTTTCAATATATTTTATATCTAGGGTTTCTAAAGTGTTTTCAATGCTTTCAGTGTCATCTTTTCTATGTTTGATAAATAGACTATTCTCCCCGGTAACTATTCGCGGAATATCATAAAGATTTTTTAATTTTTCTGCAGCTTCATTGATGTTTACCATATTCACATCATAAATTTTTTCTATATATTCAATATCTTCTTCGATTTTAATTTCTTCAATAATACTTTCTATATTATCAAAATTAAATTCATCAGCAGTTACAAAAATAATATTTTCAGCTTCATTAAGATTAATATCTACCTGGCGGCCAAAAATATCTTCTAGACTTTCAATAACCAGGTCAATATCTTGTTCTTTTAACCTGTAAGCTCTGGTAGTAATTCTATCTAACTGCCTGTATTCTTCGTGTTTTTCACGTGGATAAATATGATAGAGTTCATCAGTTAATTGCCGGGCTTCTAAATTATTTAACTGTAAAATCAAATTTAGAACACTTTCAAAACTGGTATCTTTGATTGATAATCTGAAATCTCTCATTAAATCCATCTCCGGATCAAGATGAAAAAGTATCTTATTATCAGAAATTTCTTCAAGCTCAATAAATGCTTCCTCAAGGGTAGAACCACGCTGCAGGTTAAAAGTAATTTCATCCTCTATGTCAAAACCTTCAGCTGTAACCCAAAATGATGTCAAAACAACTATAAGCAAAGACAATAAAATAACTGTTAGTGTTTTCTTTTTTAACATTTAAATTTCCTCCTGTCCAGTTTGTATTAATTGAAATAAATTCTTAAGACTATCTTTATCAACTCTATTTTCAAAAGGTATATTGTTTCCCTCAATTGAAAAAAGGCCAACACCTGCTTTGGTGTTAGTAATATTTTGTTTTTGTGTTTCAGACACTCCTAAAAATTCAACTAACTTTTTTCTATCATTTTCAGCCTGGTTCATAATTACAGCAAATTCTGAGTTACTCAACATTGTTCTGCCATGATAATCCTGTAATAAATCAGTTATATTTTGTGTGATACCGGTTGGAACTCCCCAGTATTTCCGAATACGTTTCCATGTTTCAAACAACCATTTACTTGAAGTACCTTCAAAAAGTAAATACATCTCATCTATATATATCCAGGTGTTTTTATGACCTCTGTTTTTGTTTAATCTTTCAGTGATTGAGTCAAGAACTGCAGCCAGGGCAGGTGGTTTTAGCTGTCGCCTTAAATCCTTTATATCATAACAAACAACCCTTTTTTTGGTGTCAACATTTGACTCTTTAGCAAAAATATCTAAAGAACCCTCAACAAAAATTTCCATTGTTAGGGCTAAATCTTTAGCTCTTTGCTCTTTTTGGTTGAGTAACATATTATACAAATCGCTCAGCTTTGGCTGCTGTTTTTTTTCCTTAAAATCTTCATAAATATTTCTCATACACCTATCTAAAATTGATTTATCTTTTGAATCCAATTCTTTTTGTGATAGTTTCTCCAGGAAGGTAATCATAAACTCAATTTTATCTTTAATCATTCCTTCGCTAAAATCGGGAGTAGCCATAATATTTAGGTGGTTATCTTCCTTGGTGGTTAATTTAATAACCTCACCACCCAGCTTTTTAGCTAAATCTCCATACTCCCTTTCTGGATCAATAATTAAAATATCGTCGTTTGTTTTAAAAAAGACATTAAACATTTCCAGCTTGGCCATAAACGACTTACCGGAACCTGGTACTCCCAGAAAAAAAGCAGATGGGTTTTGATATTTCTTCCTGTTTACAGATAAAATCTGCTCACTGTTGGCCACACCATAAAAAATGCCATCATTATGATAGATATTTTTGTATGTAAAAGGAGTCAAGAATTGTACGTTTTCAGTTAATAAGGCTCTATTTTGTTTTACTTTATCTATACCAAAAGGTAGTGTGCTTAAAAAACCTTCTGCCTGTCTTAATTCAAGGTCTTCTCCTTTAAATAAATGTTTTGAGAAGATATTGTTTAACTTACTTTCATTGTTTTCTAAGTCTTCCTTGTTATCAGCAAAAATAGTAATATAAAAGGAAACAGTATATAAATTTTGGTTTTCATCCTGCAGCTTATTGAGAGTATAATAAGCTTCTTTAAGCTTTTTTTGCAGCTGTAAGGGAACATAATCACTATCTTTAGAAGTGGTTTCTTCCTTTTGTGCTTCCATATCAACCAGCTTATTTTTTACTTTTCTGATAGATTTTTGAGAATCGAAATTGTGTATATGCAGTGAAACATTTGTAGAAAAGGGTAATTTGGTAATATCGCTAAGAAAATTATCCCGCATTTCCGAAGGATAATCTTCTATAAAAAATGTTTTTTGAATTTTGTTTCCAAAATCTATTGTCTTGTGTCCTTTCTTAAATCGTAAAGGAGAAAGTTTATTTGCTAAACTTATTTGAAAATCAGTATCTATATACTTGTTTTGATTGTCAGGTTGGTTGATTGAATCGTATATTAATTTTAGTGTTTCATTTGCTGTAAGCTTAGTAAGTTCACTTCCCAATGAATCAAAAGTGTCTTTCATTATGTCATAGACCTGTTTTAATCTATCTGTTACACCTAAAGCATTTTTGCCTTTGGTGCTAATCACAATATAGTAACTTGTCTGGGAAGCTGACTCATAAACCTGGTCAATTTTATTTTTTAAATGCTGGTTATATTCATCAACATAAGTAGAATATGAATCATCTTGATCTTTTTTTTTCAGTAACAAATCTTTTGATAGATCCTGTTTATTCAAATCACTATTTTGTATAAATAATTGGCTCCTTATGGTATCACTAATAATGTTAATAAATTCTTCGTATTTGTTTAATATCTTATTTTTATCCTGTTCCTGTTCAAAAATATAATTTACATTTTCAAAACGATAAACCCTGGCATAATAATCATTTGGTAATTTCATTAAACCATTCTCATAGATGTTTTTTAGAGGAATTATATCTTTATCAAAATCCAGGAAATTATCAAAAAAACCATTTGTTAAACGGGAAAAAAACGATCTTTTATCCTGGGCGGCTTGATTTTTTCCAAAAAAGAATATTTTTTCATCATTATAAAAAGCAGAAACAAACTTTAAATGTGTTGTTAAAGTAATAACATTTGTAAGGTCTTTTTGGTCAATAAAGTATAAAACCCGGGTATTGTATCCGTTATCATTTGTAAGCTGTTGAAGCTTTTTTGTCTTTTGATCCAGCTTGTTTTTACTGGAAGCTTTAACTAATAGATTAATTTCTAAACCTAACATACTGTAATCTTCAGCTTTTTCAAGCTGTGTTAATTTTTTTTCATTACCCAGGGGATTTATCATTTGTCTTTCATTTTCAGTTTCAAGTTCCTGGCGCAGTGAGTTATAAAAAGTAACCTTTTTTTCTTCTTTAGGAAAGGTTACTTTAATATCCAAACAGGCTAATTCTTTTATTTTATCTAATTGAAGATCATCAGTATATTCTTCTATTTTTAAAATCCTATAGAAAGTGTCATTACTTACAATATGGTCTTTTTTATATTCTATTTTTGAAGAATATTTATTAAAATATTCTGGTATTGGTCCTGTGGTTGATATTTCTTTATGTTCTAAAAAATAAAGCAACTGTTTGCTGTATTCATCAACAGAAAGTCGTTTTACGTTTAGATCATCCATAATTTGTTTTACTTTTTGGCTGTTTTTAAAGTCTTTGAATTTAACTACTAACAGCAGTTTTTCATCAGTATAAAAAAACTGCAGAACATAATTTTTAAGAGGGGAATAATTATCAAGTGTTCTATAAAAATTTTCTAAATCAAAGTCTTCTTTTTTTATTTCAAAAGGTATAATAAAATCATTTTTATCCACCCGAATTGTGTTTTCTCTGATTGCTTCAAAAGGATTTCCCCTTAATTCCTGGGCTTTATTTAACTCTTTTAGATTTTCTAAAAGGTTAAACATTCAAACTCCCCCCTTCTTGATCACGTTTTTTATATTTTTTTTGAAAAAATGTCTCAATTATTTTTAATAAAAGAGATTCAAACATTAAACCTTTATATTTAAAAAAACCAATACCTCCAATTATGGTCAACAAAGAGTAATTTACAATATTTCTGACAAGTTGGGAAAAACGCATTAATGTCATCTGCCTATTAATTAAAAAGGGCAAGGCTAAAGCACCAATTATTGCTACCCACTGCCTGTAAGTAAAAAACTTAAATTTACTTTTATGTTCTCTAATATCATGTGGTACTTTTATTTTTTTCATTTAGTATATTATCCCTCCTTTATTTTAAAGCCAAGAAAGCAAAAAGAGCCTTTGGCCCTGCTACAATTGCAATAGCCAAAACCACAACCATAAATATAAGGACAAAAATTTGGGAAGCCCCACCACCAAAAGCGGAAAAAATTAACTGAAAAGTCGCTTTATAATATGCTAACAGCAAAATAGTTTTCATTACCTGAAGGATAAAAGACTTTCCTATACTTGCGGTATGTGGTGAAGCAAACGTTGCAAACATTATAGGAGATAACCAATGTAATATTGCCAGTTTTAATTCTCTCACAAACACTAAAGCAACTGTAACTAAAGAAGCACCATAAACAACTAGAGCAGCTATTGTATAGATAGCAGTCATATAAGCTATTGTTAAATATGCTAAAATACTATCATCCAATTCTTTAGCTTCCTCTACTATAACGTTATGGTCAACCAAGGTGGTTGAACCTCCTGTAACAGCATCTACAAGGCCATGGCCAATATTAAATACAGTATCAGTGTTATTAACCATTACTAAACCCACCGCCATAAAAATTAAAACGGGAAAGGCTGTTGCTAAATTAAGTCTGCCAAAATTGCGTAGCTTACCATACAGAGTTACAAAACCAAAGAGAACAATTAAATTTCTACCTGCTGCGGCTACATTCTCTCCCGGGAGAGCATTTCCCATTGTAGAAGCAAAATTGCCAGTTATATGTTCAAACATAATACTTGCATAATATAATATAGCAATCGGGAAACGCAAAGGCCNAGGAACCTCTTCATAGTCGCCCTCACCTCTTAAAATACCTCGAGCATATTGCGTTGCATAAACATCTGCCCCCACAAAATCTTGAAGGTCATCAACCATATTCCCCCCTGAATTATCTCCTTCTGCTGTTACAGTATTATGATGAGAAGGAAGAACTAAAATAAATAAGAGAAAAAATATTAACAATAAACGGAGGTATTTTTTTTTATTCAATTTATTGTCCCTCCTGTGATGTTCTTTTTTGTTGGATTTTTCTAAAGGACTTTTGTATGCTTTTAGAAATACCACTAAAAGCCACATCAGTAAAAGTAAAGAATTTTTTAGCATTAACTAAAACAAAAAAATATAAAAGTGACAAAGATATAGAAAGTATAAAGTTTTCCTGTGCCATATTTGTAGTTGCATTCATTAGCAAAATAAAAAGAGTTATATAAAGGTCTATTGAAAAATATTTTTTTAAAAAACCAAAACCAATATCATATGTATTGTGGGAACCAAATGTAGCTATACAAAGTGGTGCCAGTAATTGTAAGAAAAATAACTGGATATTTCTTAAATATAATAAAGCTGTGGAAAAAAGCAAAATCATGTACATTATTAAAATCAGTAATGAATAAAAATATGCAGTGGATAGCTCATATTTTAAAGGAACTCCTTCAGGATGGCCACTACTGATAGAGCTTTCTATTATATCCATCGAAATTATTCGATTTGCCCCTGAAGCTGAATCAACCAGTAAAGTACGTACATATCGAGTAAAATCAAAAAACAAATGGTAGTTTTCCAAAATATAATACCCTGCAACAAAAAGTAAAATACATTTTAATATTCCTGAAGGAGTTATTTGTTGAACATCTGTCATTAATGAAATAAAGTTTACACCTAAAAAAATAAATAACAAATTCTTAGCAGCTTGTACAATTAGTTCGTGATCAAAAAAATCATATGCAGGGTCATCTAAGGAATATCCTCCTTCCTGGACATTACTCCGCAAACTTGCAAAAACACTATTTACATGCCCGGTCATATAATCCAAGAAAAAAAGAACTGGTGGGTTATCTTCTTCTTCATATTCATGGGGATTTACGAAACGTTGAGAATTTACAGGAAAAGATATTATGTATATTAAAATAAGTAGTATTATAATTAATAAAATAAGCTTTTTAGATGACATAAAAACACTTCCTTAAAAAAATTAACTGCCACCGTTTCCGTTTCCGCCAGCTCCACCGCCAACAAAACCTGGCAAAACTTCAGCTATTGCAAATAATACTCCGGCACCGATTAACCATTTAATAGCACTCGCTTTTGCCTGAGGGTTGTCCTCTTTAATGGCAACAACACCTGAGAAGACACCATAAACCATCCCTAGCCCTGCTCCAATTTGAATAGGACCTGTTACCTGTTCTACCATTTGTGAAACTGCAGAATCAAGATCTGTTTGTGCAAGTACTGGTGCACTACAAAGCTTGAGCAAAAGAATTAAAAGACACATTTCAACTTTTCCAATCAAACCATCAGTTTTTTTGACATATTTGAACAATTTTATCTCTCCTTTTGATTTATTATGTTTGTTTTAGATTATTGTTCTAAATTATACCAATTTACATAAAAAAAATCAAGAAAAAATTTCAAGCAAATTATAAAAAAAACCAGAGTTTTTTACCTCTTAGGCATTGGGGAGTCCATGGTTTTTGAATCCTGGATCGGGTCTGCGACTTTTTTTAACATTGTGTGCATTTTTACTATTTTTTGTTTGAGAGCAGCTGCTTTATTTGCCAGTTGCTTTCTTTCTTTTCTGAACTGTTCTTCTTTAGATTTCGATAGTTTCTCTTCATTTGTTTCCATTAATTTTTCTTCTTTTGTTTTATCGGTTTCAGAGGATTTGCCTATATCATCTTTGTTTGGATTGGTTCTTAATTGGCCATCTTCGGTCCGGACCTGGTGAATATCATTTTCTCCATCTTTACAGGTGTCTTTTATGTTACTTTGAAGTTTTTTGAAGCTATTTATTTCAGCTAAATACTTATCAATTTTTTCTAACCGGTTTTTGGTGTTTTTGTACTCTTTTTTTGTTTCATTTAGCTGCCTTTTTAAATTTACTGCCTTTTCTTTGTCATTTGCACCAACTACTTTAACTTCATTTTCTTTAACCATTTCATAATCAACTCCTTTTTTCTTTAATATTTTTGATAAATCTTCAGAAGCAGTTAAAGTTTCATCATAAACTTCAACTAACTTATTTATGTCATTACTTTTTAGGCGATAACCCTGTACTTTGGCCTGCTGAACCATATCTGCAGCCAAAAGTTCTTTACCACTTTCCATTACTGTTAAGGTTATATCTTTATCAATCTTATTTTTTTCCACATTTGATATCATTATTTCTTTCGTTTTTTCATATGTTTTTGGACCCTGATATGTTCTGTCTGCTGTTATTGCTTCAAATATATCACAGGAAGTTAATGTTTTTGTCTCCCTGGACAGCTGATCTTCTGTTAATCCTTGAAGATAACCACTTCCGTCAAGTTTTTCGTGATGATGATAGGCTGATTTTATTTCCTGTGGGCTAAACTCATTGAGATTTTCCATTACAGCTTTTGAATGCTTTACATGAGGGTTTAAATATTTTTTTCTATCTTCAGAAGTAAAATTACCCTCATGTTCAAATATCCAGGGTTTAAAATCTAGTTTCCCTATATCGTGAAACAGGGCTGCTCTTTGTAAACTTTTATGATTTTTGATGGGCAAGTTTAGCTTTTCTCCTGTTTTAGTTGCCAGTCTGGTTACTCTTAGTGAATGAGTTTTATAATCGGGTAAAGTATTGAATTTATATTGGCTTTCAGGAGATATTTCTAGTCTTTTAAACATTTCCCGCTTATATGCTAAATCCTGAGGGAATAATATCTCTTTTTTGGCCATGATTTAGTCTTCCTTTCTTTTTTTTCCTACTATCCTTTCATAAAGCTCATCATGCTTAACCCAAAATTCAAAAAGATGATCAAAATCAGTTAGTGCTCTTCTAATAATACCTGTAAGGGTTCTAAATCCATACTCAGGATGGCCCATGGCATAAGCTTCTTCATATACTTGACTTTCCTCTTCTGCTTTATATTTAATTACATTATTGATTAAAACATAAATGTCTTCCTCAGCTTTATCACTGGCATCAACTTCTTTTAACTCTTCCTCTAAATGATCAAGAAAACCCTTCATGAATTCTTCAGGTATATCAAATTCTTTTATCTTGTCTCTTTTTAATTTCATTTTATAGCCCCCTTTCGTGTTCTCTTTCAATGTGGCGGACTTTATCAGTTACTTTGGACTCGGTTTCTCTTAGGTGATCGCGAACAAGTTCTATTTTGTTTATTATCTCACTCCTTTCTTTTTGAAGGTTTTTTGTTTTTTGTATTTTCTCTTCTAGCTCTTTAAGATTTTTTTCCTTGATTGCAATCTTTTGTGCTATTTCAGACCTGGAATCACCACCTGTAAGGCTTAATTTTGCTAAAATTCCTGTTTTGCCCTTCTTGCGATTTAGTTCTTCTAACTGTTTTTGGAGTCTGCGTTTATTCTGCTGCATACTGTTTAAATTTCTACCGCCTGACAGCTGTTTTATTTGTTGTTCAACTGCTGCTTCTTTATCTATTAACATTAATTTCATCTTTGTATATTTAAATGCTTCTTCACTTTCTTTGCTTCTGAACTTAATTTTTTGTAAATGATTTTCTTTTTTATATTGAGCTTTTACTTTATAGCCATTGTCCACTTTCTTAATATCTTTAATTGTAAAGCCATTTTCTGCAGCAACTGTTTTGATTTCTTTTAGTTCATCTAGCTGTTTTGTCAAATGTTCTTCCCAGTTTTTATATTTTTGTGTGTCTTTTTCTATCTCATTTATTACATTTTTTTTATTTTGTGCTAACCCTGCCTGCAAAAAAACTTTAGTTATTTTTTTGAATTTGTTTAAATCTCTATCAAGTTCTCCGGTTATATCTTCTGAACCAAAGCCCAGGGCATTTTCCATTTTTGTATTTAATAGTTTCAGAATCTGTTGTATTTGACTTACTTTATTCCTGATATTTTTATTTTTATTTTTTAACTTATTTACTTTATCTATTTTATTTTCTTTGAAATATTTGTCATAGATTTTTTGACTTAGTTTATCTTTCCAGTTTTCTGAAATTGTTAAATCTGAATTATTTTTTTCAAGTTCTGTTACTTTTTCTTTTATATCGTCTGGGCTTTCTATTTCCAGAAGAGTTTCGCGGGGAAGTTTGTTAGATATATGTTTTTCAAGACCCTGAAAAATAATTGCAGCTTGACTGGTATCTGCTATTTCTTTTATATCTTCTATATTTGCTATTTTAAGGTCTTTTCTTAAATTCTTTTGACTAATATATTTTCTTTCTTTGATATTTTTTAATATCTGTTGTTTTTTAATTTGTTTTAATTTTTCAATCTGTTTATTGCATACCTGGTTTATTCTTTTTTTATTCATTTGCTTTTTGAAGTTTTGATCATAGTAATAACCACGGTTTTTAACTACTTCTTTTATGGTTTGTGCCGTTATGGCTTTTTTTATATCCACATTATCATTTTTCAGGGTTTCTTTTGTGAACTCCTTGTATTTTTCTGATATTTTTTGTGATGTTATCGCTTTTTTTCTTACTGTATTTATTATTTTTTCATATTCTTCATTTTTTATCTGGTTTTCTGCTTTAATATATTCTTTTGGTTTTTTTATTTTAATCTCTGTATTTAACTTTTCTTTTAAATTTATCTGTATCTTACGAGCAAAATCATAGCTGCCGTCTAATTCTAAATAACGATTAATCTTATTTTCTATATTATCAAGACGGACACATTTATCATTTCGCCTATAACTATTTAATTGCTGTCTTATTAACCGGGAGTCATCATGTTTATTAAGTACCCAGGAAAATGCTGATAATCTGTCTTTTAGGATCCGATATTCGTTATAATCTTTATTTTTTTGTTTTACTTCAAGATTATGACTTGCTGTTATATTGTGTTTTTTTAGTACATTATTGATTTCTTTTCTGAGATAACAAAAGTTTTTACCAAAACGTTTATTTTTATCAAGAGTGATATGTAAATGTGGTTTGACATTGTAATTACTTTGTCCGTGTAAAGCTTCATCTCTGGATTTTGTATGTATTGATATTATACTGTCGTTAAGTTTTTCTGTCTGTTTATATGTTTTTTGTAATTTTACTCTAACTATTTCTTTTCCCCAGCCATCCTGATCACGTTTCCAATCTCTAATTGTTATTTTTTCTGAGTATTTATTATTTACAAGTTCTTGTATTTTAGCTTTTTTTTGTGAAGCAGATAATTTATCAAAAGATTTATCTACACGAAAATTTTTCCCCCAGGTCTGCCTATGAGGATTTTCGATTTCAATTTGTGCTATATCTGCTGCCACCATTTCAAGTTTTTCCACGGCTTCTTTTTTTTCATCAAAATTCAATTCTTCAAATGAAAATTTATAATCTATATAGTCTTTGTGTGTTCTGTCTAATAACTCATTTTTTTCTTCTCCATTGACCTGTATAGTGTCATTTTCATATTCAATTTTTTGTAACCTTTTACCTTGTATTAGGAAACTTTTCTCGTCGTGGTCAAGAATATATGCTCCAAGTTTTGTAGCTGGCATTGTTTATTTCTCCTTTTTTTGCGGTAGCAAAAAAGCAGTTTTTTTGATTATGGGTATGCAAAGTTTGGTTTTCAACTTTGTATACCATTGCTCATTTATTTATTTCAATTTCATTATAATATTTTCTGACATTATTTGCAAATAGCATGCCCTCCAGGTGCATCTTTTTTGATTAGCGATCCTTCATATTCTTTAGCTAAATTTCTTTTTCTTAATAATTAATCTTATCGAAAAAAAGTTCAAATGCTTTCCGGGCAATTTCTGATTTTGAATAACCAGTTTCTGCACTGAATTTTTGCGGTTTTTTTGTATATCATTAGTTAAGTACAAATTTTCTCTGTGGGTGTTATTGCCTTTTTTTTCAGTTTGCTTTTTCACTTCATTTTTTTCTTTTTCATATCTTCAAACATTTTATCAATACTTTTTTAGTCAATTTTTTCCACCACCTTTTCTATTACATTATGAAATTGTTTTGCAGCTTCTTCATCATATTCAAAAACAGTTTTGCCATGTTTTCCTGATTATAAATTTTCTAATTCCCTTAAAAATTGCTTTATTGCAATATTAATTAACTCTGATCTCGATATATTTTCTCTGTCTTTTATTAAATCTAATCTGTTTTTTAAATCTCTCCTTAAATAAACATTGACCCTGTCTTTAACTGGTTTATTTCTATTTTTTATTTCTTTTATTATGTCTTGTGTTGCGTCTTGTGTTATGTCTTGTGTTGTGTCTTGTGTTGTGTTGTTCAGTGTGTTATTTACTTTCTCT
>SL_8KL_010_SEDDRAFT_10003654_pt1 | contig 12608 bp, 8 predicted proteins | sample SodLakKL_010_SED_4_FD_11160 | JGI IMG/M metagenome (IMG submission 11160) | reverse complement strand
TCGCTGGATTCGGTATTTATAGAAATGAATATTTCCACTGATTATTTAATTGAAAGCTTATATGCCAATGAAGAAAGGTTTAATGAAATAACCAACTTCCTGTTTGACTTATTGGAAAGCCGCAGCTTATATCAAGCTTCAGAGTATTTAGCCATACAAGCATTGAATCAAAATGCATGTACTCTTAATGACAACCTTGCAATGCAACTGGAAACCTATCGCGCCATGAAAGTTGGCAGCATTGCACCTGATATTGAATTTAAGGGTGATGTTGTAAAGAAAGGGGAAACGGTAAATGAGCCTGGATATCTATCGGAGCTGGAAGCGGATTATTATGTGGTGGTTTTTGGAGCAACGTGGTGCCCGGGCTGCATAGATGATTTGCCACAATTAGCATCGTTGTATCCAAAATGGAAGGAAAATGGAGTAGAAATTGTTTATATCTCTTTGGATACGGATAAAAACACCTTTTTAACATCTGCCAAAAACTTCCCATTTATCAGTATATGCGATTATCAAAAATGGGATACCAAGCCCGCACAGGATTACTACGTATTTGCCACACCACTGATGTATTTACTGGATGCCAATCGTGAAATATTGCTGCGGCCCAACTCAGTAAGACATATAGATTCATGGGTGGATTGGTTTTTGGTGCAGGGGAATAGGAGATAAAAACATCCACAAACCGGACTAAAGTTCACCCTCCCTATCCTTTATCAGTTCTTCAATATCCGTCAGCCTGTACCGCTTCAGGTTTCCTAATCTGATCGGGTTTGTAATCGCTTTTTTATCCCAATGGTACAAAGTAATGCGAGATATGTGTAGCATCTCACATACCTGTTCGGTTGTTAGAAGTTTGTTTTTCGAGTCCTGGTTTTTATCAGGCTCTTTGGGAATGCTGTTAACAATGTCTTCCCCGAATTTTTTTAAATCATAAGGGCTTACGGATAAAGTAATATTCGCCCCTGATTCTATTAGATTTTTAATGTTAAGCTCAGAGTTGTCCATTTTGTCTCCTGTTTTAATTTTAATAACTATCAATCTTTAAAAACTTAGTCTAAAACCTCTCTTTTGTTTATTGCCAAAATTAAATCTAAAAACAAGTGGCAAAACTCTAATCTTTGGCTAAATCTTACATTACTCTCTTTAGAATTAAAATGTTGAGTTATACATTAAAATGTTGACTTATACATTAAAATGTTGACTTATAAATCAAATTAATTAAGCATGTTACGCAAAAAAGCCTTTAAATCGAAATTTTCCGGTTAATTTTTAAGGTTTTCAGCATAAAATTTCCTCAAATTTTCATTTTGGAGAGATATTTTAAAAGATTTCCGAGGTTATAATATGGTTTTTGCAGAGTGTAACGACAAAATCCTGATTAAAATGGGGCAACTGTTCCGGGTAGAACTGAAATTTTTCATCTTTGACTCAATTGTTTACTTCAATGTTTTCTGACTTATCTTGTTGTTTTGTTATATTAAGAAATGTACATCCTTATTTGCTATTTTTTGTACATTGCTAATTGCTGAAAAGTGTGCATTGTTATTTACGAAAAAGTGTGCATTGTTATTTACCGTTTACATTTGACCATAATGGGATCCATGGGTTAATTTTTTTGCCAAAGGTATTCAATCGCCTCGCCCAGGTCAATCGTGTCCGGATTTACAATAAGCGTACAAACATCGGCTGAGCCTTTATAACTGATTTTATATCAGTCATTTGTGACATTAACGCGTCCGGATTTACAATTTTCGTCTCACCCATCGTTTTACCTGCTTTCCGGGCATGGCGCACCCGCTGCTTCTGCCGGTTTTCAATTACATAATCAGGATGTGATGCCCGGTAATCACGTTGGTAACGGGAACAGACCAGGGGATCGCCCCGATCTGCAAGAGCTTTCTTCCTCTCACGTGAACGCTGGAGCTTATTTGACCGAAATGAAGAATTGGTTTTGTATTTGTGTCGATCAAAACTCAGCTTGCGCGCTGACTGGCAGGTCTTGTCCCCACAATAATGTTGATCGAGATGTTTGAGTTTTTTGTTCCTTAGAACTTGTTCTCCAAAATATAAACCATCAAAAAGCTTTGCCATTGGATCTTATCCAACGACTCGGTGTCTTTCGAAATATCAATAAACAAAACAAGACAGGGCTGGTTTGTAATTTTGAATATATAAACCCTAAGCCCCAAACACTTTATCTAACCTTTTAATTTTTTCTTTATCCGGTTTTTGGAAATATACGCCGGTATTTTTGTTTTGTCGGCAGCCACGTAGAAATAGCCAAAAACCCCCTCCGAAATGTTTGTCAAAGTCATATTCGGGAATGCATAACCTAAGGTAACGGCATAAAGCAACTGCATATATCGTGTATTGCAAATCGTAGCCGTTGGCTTCAATGGCTTCTTTCATCTTTTCATTGTCATAAGCATCAAGTGTATTGCCAAGATAGTTTGATTTCCAGTCAAGCACATAATACTTGCCATTATGTTCAAAAACAAGGTCAATAAAACCTTTAATTATTCCCTGTAATTCGTAGTTATCATTAACAGCCTCTCTGCCCATTATGTCATTTACGACTGAAAGGCTGAATTTGTCTTTGAGGCTAAGGTGGTAAAGTAATTCATCCAAACGTTTTGATTTGTCTGTTGTTGAAAGTTTAAACCCGTTGAGATCTGAATTCAGAACATTTTTCATCAGCTCATTATACAAATCCATATTGTCGTCCTTTAAAAATCGCGGATATGCAGCTTTGTTATCTTTCAAGTAATCTAAAAAATCATAAGAGCCAAAGTCGGCATGTTCAAACAGGCTGTGCAGAAAGGTTCCCGGGTCTGCACCACGTGGCATGTCCTTGTAAACAAACTTATCATAGCCGCTCAATTCAGTTTCTTCTATACCAGGAGCAAATTCGCTATGCTCGGCTAAACGGCTGTAACTGGTTACTTTCCAGGTTTTGTCAATTTTTACCGGATCAGGTTTTTTATAATTCTCTGTAATTTTTGTTGCTGAATATCCTGAAGTTTCAGGAATATGCATTGTGAAGCTGAGATCACCATTTTCACTGTTAATATTGTTTCTCACATTTTGTAATACTTTAATTATTTCTTTATTGCTGCTAGTTCCCTTTGAAGAGCTGATAATGTCTGTTTTATATTTTCCACGTGTAAAAGCAACGTATAACAAGCGATACTCTTCAATTGTAAAAGGGAATTTTGACTTAAAGTTAGCTGTAATAACAATATTAAACTGCAATCCCTTGCTTTTATGCACTGTCATGATTTTTACAGCATCCTCATCCGACTCAAGCCTTTGTTCGTAATGGCTGCCGGATTCCGATTTTTTTTCTTTTTCCCGCTTCATCCAAACCGGAATAAACTCCGGCTTAATCTTACCATAAGTGACTTTTTGGTGAACAACATCAATTAACTGTAAAACATTAGCCTTTATTCTGTTATAGTTGTTTCCTGTTTTTTCACGCACCCATTGTTCGTTATGATAAATGTTAATTAATTTGTGTAGTACAGGATATATGTTATTATTATTACCGGCAATTTCCTGTTTTAGTTCTTTTATTCTTTCAATTTCAACTGATACATCAAGTAATTCAATATCTTTTCCTGTATAGCTGATAAATTTGTCAGTGAGAACAGAAATAAGTTCAGTACGGCGTGGATTATTTAACAATGAAACCAAATTGCAAACAAAAGTTGCCTCTACTGTTTCCAGAATATTTGTGTCATCAATAATGATAGTTGGAACTCCTTTATCAACAAGCTTTTCTTTTAAAGCAGCAGCTTTTGGGTTAGTCCTTACTAAAACAGAGATATCAGAAGGTTTGATTATTTGGGTTTTTCCTTCTTTTTCAAAACTCCCTTTTGTAATATAAGCCAATACCCTGCTTACTATTTTATTCAAAATGCCATCTGCGTTAAGATCTTCAATGCATATTGATATTGAGCTCAGTTTATTATCATTTATTCTGGTTATTACGTTTTTGTTTTTACAATCAACATCTCTGTATTTTATCAAATTATGGTCAAATGGATCATTTTGAGCATTGTAAAATGTATTTAATGCATTAATAATTGATGGCGTTGATCTGTAGTTTATGTTCATTGTGTGTTTAATCACATCCTGAACTTTCAAATAGCTTTCAATATCAGCACCTCTGAAGCTATAAATTGATTGCTTTGGATCTCCAATATAAAGCTGTGGTGTGTCAGGGAAAAGTTCACTGAATATCGTAAACTGAAATTTGTCAGTATCCTGAAACTCATCTATAAAAACAGCCTTATATTTATTCTGCAAACAGTTAATCAGCTCCTGTTTGTTTTTTCCTTTCTCTGCAATTTTGTAAAGATTGATGATCATATCATCGTAACTTAAAAGAAATTTATCCTTTTTTATTGCTATTGCTTGTTTAGCAAGAGCTTTAACAGGTTCTTCAAGTGTGGAAAAATTATTTGACTTAATTGCCTCTTTTATTTTTACATATAAATTTTTTCGTGTTATTTCATCTAATTCATCTTTGCTTTTAGTGGTGCAGTTTTCTCTCCAGTATTTATTTATAACCTGTTCAATTATTTCAGATTCATCTGCCAGAACATCCAAGCCAAAAGCTTGCCCTGTTTCAAATGCAAATTCATTTAGTGTTCGCTGACAAAAGCTGTGTATCGTAAAAACATTAATATCATCCAATGATAAGACAGCTCTTTTTAACCTCTCAATCACTAAATTTTCATCTAGTTCATTTTTACTTACAATCTTTTTTATTTCATCTTCACATTCCGATTGGTATTTTTTAAACATATATGCTTCCCTGACAAACTTCCTTATGCGTTCAGCCATCTCTGCAGTAGCTGCCTCCGTAAATGTAACCATCAGAATGTCATTAACAGAAACATCTTCTTCAATTATAAACCTGAGAGCCATCAATCCAACAGAGTAGGTTTTGCCGGTGCCTGCACTGGCCTCTATGAGGTTTTTTCCGGCAAGCTCAATAGTTGCGGCACAGAATGGGTTCGGTTTGTTTGTTGTGTTATTCATGTTATTTTTCACTTTTTACTTTTTATCAAGTACTTACGAAAGATTATAGTTTTCGTGCAGACACTACTTAGTAATTTCTATGGCACCATCCATAAAGTGATTCATAAGTTTTTTATACAATTTTTAACTATATCAATATTAATAATATCAGAATAATAGTTTTGCCGATCATAGATATCCTGCTCCGTTATTAATTCAAGATTAACTGCCAGTTCATAATGTTGTGCTTTATATCCGAAACCTAATAATTCAGATAAATCAAATGCCGGCGGATTTGTATGAGAATCCAAAAAGCACTTCACCAGCTTTTCTGTTTGTATAAATGCGTCTTTTGTTGATATGCAATTATTTGAAAAAACAATATCTGGTTTTTTCTTATTTTCCTTATTTTCAAATAAAATCAGATATGTATCTACATTCTCTCCCAATGCTTTTACAAACAAATGACGTATCCATGCCTCGATGATATATTTAGCTGCCGAACTCCACTTAGAAGTGCAATAAAAAACCTGCCTGTTGTCATATATAGTGTATTCACCCTTTAATTCTTTGCCGCACACCGGCAACGATTTGGATTTTTCTATCTTATTACTGCATTGTTTCAGGCTTATATACCTTTGTCTTATTTCTTCAATCTCATCCTCTGTTTTTTGAAGTTCCTCTTCACCTGCTTTTGCCAATGGTAATAAGCCGGTATGCTTTTGCTTTCTTAAATACTTTTCTCTTTCTACTTCATCGGGCTTTTCCATCAAAAAGGATTTTATTTGATGTTTTGCTAGTCCATCATCTATTTCAAAAGGTTCCTGCTCATCCAGCAGCACTTCCTCCTCATAAGTGTAATAACCTAACTTTTGATTGATATAAAGTTTTAACGGGTCTTTGTAAAAACCGATTAGCTTTTTTATACTGATTATGTTATGGGTATCTTCTATTTCGGGCAGATCAGCTACAACAGTGCTTTTTTCTCTTTTCTTTGTTTTTTCGGCAACATCGTATGAAACCAGCCGGGGGAAGGCCGGATTATTATATTTATAGCTGAAAGTATGAAGAGGATGCTGCACCCATATTTTACTTTCATGCGACAGTTCTTTTTCGTCAATCTGAAGGTAATCAATAAGCTGCTCTGTCAGGATTGAAGGCGGCCGTGTGCTGTTATCCTTTGCGCTCCGGCCAATATAGCTTAAATATAAATACTTTTGTGCCGAAAGTAAGCTTAGCAGAAAAATATATTTATCTTGTTCCTTAAGGTCAGGGTCGCCGGGGCGGCTTTCATTCATAAGGTTGAAGGATAGCCTTGAATGGCTTCCCGGAAGGTTGTTGTAATTCATTCCCAGTATTGCCACCAGCTTATGCTCAAGCCCCGCCATTGCATTATAGGATGCAAATGTAATACCACCGCCGGGTGTTCTGCTTTCGCGAATCTGTGAACTGATAAAACCTGAAAATATTATCATGAATGCTTTGTATGATATTTTTTCAGTATCTCTCTCCATGCCTGAAACAAATTCACTAACTTTTTTCTGAAGATGTACAACGGTATCGGTAAAATCTTCCGTTTCGTAATCCCTTTCTTCATCCTTTTTGATGAGAAAAGCAAATATGACATCACTATTTACGTATTCTGCCCATTCATTTAAAGTTCTTTCATGCCTCCTTTTTTCAAGCATATATATTAAATTATCCACGAAAAATTTGAACCGGCACAGCAAGGCAAGATCACTCCTGCCTTCAAATCTTCCTGCCGGATATATATCCTCTCCGGCAGGTGCATCAAATGTTTTGCCATGACCTTGGTATTGCACATTTTCACCTAATGCGAAACTATATATCAGCCTCATCAAACCATATTGAAAACTTACTATATAAGTTTCATCTTCCGGATTTCCGCTGCCATTAATTCCGCACCTAATATTTACTTCTTTAAGCCATTCGCGTATCTTTTCAAGGTCATTTATGCCGAAAACGCTTGAAATAACAGGATGTTCGAGCAGCTGGGCTATTGTTTCCGAAGTAAAGTCATCCTCACTGATCTCCAGCAGGTTGTTTAAAATACCTGCCGGGGTGTTTTGTCCGCTAAAAATCTGCCGGTCAATTGAATAAGGGAAGTTATACTCATTTTTGTTGCTTTCAAATACAGATTTGATATACGGTGCATATTCTTCAAGCTCAGGGATCAAAACCAAAACATCCTTTGGCTTCAGTCCATTATCCAATTTTGACAGATCAAGCAGATAATGATATAAGGCTTCAAGCTCCCGTACAGGAGTATAAGCCGAATTTATCTGAATACTCCTGTCAATATTGTTTTTATCGAACAACGCAGTTTTCACCCCTGTAACTATATCGCACTGTACTTTTCCCAGCAGAGTGCCAGAGAACCCATTATTTGATTTTAAATATTCTGTAAAAGGTGTTTTAAAAGTTTCATTTAAGGCGTTAATGGTGTCTTTGCCTTTCTTTGCAAGATATTCTATGAATTCATTATTGTTTTCCGCTATGTTTTCGGATGGCGATAGCAAAAACAAGTATGTTTCTGTAATCCCTGACAGCTTTTTTATTAAACTGATCTCATTTAGTGACAGGCTGGTTATACCAAAAAAGAAAACCCGGGGCAGGTTTTTTGTTATTGATTTCTGAAGCTCCGGCTGGTCAATGCTTGTTTGAAAATTAACCTTTTTATAAAAACTTTCATTTAATTCACTATTCGAATTGATAATTATTTTCCATAAAAATGCCTGCCATTTTTCGTGATGGTTTTCAGTTGTAAAGCCTTCTTTCAACCATTCTGTCATCATTTCACGACGATGTTCAATATATTTTGAAAACAAATTTTCAATTTGAATAGCCAGCTGCATTCTTTTGATTTCATCACTTTCATAATATGCTGCAATCGATTCAAACCTGCTTTTAAAGGCATCATCGTCAAGGCATTTAAAAATATTGTACTTTATAATGTTTGGGATGCTTGTTTTATATACAGGTAGACCGGTTTTTTCAATAAGAAAGTCTTCCAGTTTGAATAACGGAATGAACTCAGCCCCTCCAAATATTCCTTTAAAACAGGCAAGATCAACAGGTAATTTGCCGCGCATACCTCTTGACTGGTAAAAAATATACTCGGTGCTGAACACAGATTTACTGCCGTCAAACAAAAACTCTGATAGTTTCTTTGTTAAGGCTTCATAGCTATGTGATTGATATATCTTTATACTCATATAACCTGTGGTTTTTGTTTGAGCCTCTCAGTGATTCCGGAAACTCGTTTTACTTTACGGGATATTGATTTTTTGATAATTTCATCGGTGCTATATACAAAACACTGTTTTTTGGCGCGGGTAACAGCGGTGTACAAAAGCTCCCTGCAAAGCAGCTTGTTTTGTTCATTAGCAGGTAGTACAACGGCAACTTTTTCGTATTCAGAGCCTTGGCTTTTATGTATGGTCATAGCGAAAGCCGTTTCATAATTTGTGATATACATCAGGGGGATAGCTTTAAGTTCATTGTTGATGTCAAAAAAAGCCATTTTGTTACCATTTTCGTCTTTTCGAATAAGGCCAATGTCGCCATTGAAAATTCCAATCTCGTTATTATTGACAGTGATAAGCACAGCTTGATTTTCATAAAACTCACCGCTGCCTTTTTTAAATCCCAGGTATTTTTCAATCTCCATGTTTAGTGCTTTTATGCCATATTTGCCTTCGCGAACTGCACAGAGAACTTTTACTTTGTTCAGCAACTTTAATGCTTTTAGTGTATCCTGCTCTTCGATGTATTCTTTGTATGTATCAATCAGGAGAGTAAAGTCATTTTTTGATGCTGTAAGACGTGCCTCTTCAGGATTAAGAATTTTCAGATAGGCATCTGTGTTATAATGTTGCCTGTACTCAGCAAGGTTATCATCAATACTGTTAATCACTTCTTTGCTGAACTTTCCAATACCTTCTGCGTTATCAAACCTGTGGCTGAACTCCAGCTCGGCTATGCAGTCTGTAAGCATGTTCTTTTCGCTTGTACAATGCTCTTCAGTTAGCTTATACCCCGGTATAAACTCATTAAGAAAGCCGGCATACTCCTTGCTGAAGCTGTTTTTCGAGTCGGCACGTGTATGGCAGAAGTCACCAAAAATTGTTCCTGCCTCCACTGAGCTAAGTTGATTTCGGTCGCCCAGCATTATCAGGCGTGAATCGTCTGGCACGGCGCTCAGTAGCTTTGCCATTAATGCAGAGTCTATCATTGATGATTCATCAATAATTACTACATCAAAGGGTAGGGGGTTATCTTCATTAAAGTAAAACTCACGGTATCCGCCCAAAAGGCGATGTATGCTGCTGGCTTTTATCTCGCGGATTTTCGTTAGTATCTTATCGTTTACGTGTTTATTTGCAAAAGCTTTTAGAGTGTCGTTAATCCGGGCAGCCGCTTTTCCGGTGGGTGCAGCGATTGCAACTTTCATGCCGGGTGATGTTGAAAAAAGCAGAGCAAGTAGTTTTGATACTGTAGTGGTTTTTCCGGTACCCGGGCCACCGGTTATAATTGAAAAATTATTAAGAAAGGCACCGATAGCAGCAATAAGCTGCCAGTTGTCGTTTTGTGCATCGCCCGGCTGTTTTTGGAAGAGATTTTGAATCAACTCCTTTTGCATAAGCAGCTCCTGCAAAAACTTTTCCCTGTTTTTGGTGCTTTCAGATAGCAGGCTTTCAATTTTATTGAGTATTGTGCTTTCGTATTTGAAGTACCTGTGCAGGTATATTTTATTGTTGTAGAGCACAAAAGGCTGAATTTGATAATTGCTGCTGTCAGAAATAACAGAAAGCTGAGGGCTTCTTGAAATTTTATCAATATTGATGCTGTTTTCTTCCTTATCGTTAAGATCTATGCAGATATGCCCATCGGTAAGCTTATCGGTAAGCAGCTTAGCCACGGGGCGAATATCAGGCTCGAAGCAGTTGGCAAATATTTGGTTAATTTCCTGCATAATCTTTACTAATTTAGATTTGTTTTTTTACTGATAATCCATTATTCGTTTTTGTCCTGATGATAAACTTGAAAGTTTCATCGTTTAAGAATTACTTTTAGAAAGAGTGTTGTAGTATTTTTTTAATATATTACTGGCTGATTTAATGAATTCATGTTTTTCTTTCCAATTATTTAAGTTAAAACTAATTAGATACATCACACTAGAATTGTCATTCTTTTTTTTATCTTTCATTATAAGATTAGGACTATTAGTTTTGAACTTAATATTATCATCGGCAATTATATTTCGCACTAATTCTTTATTATCATTAAGCAATTCTTTTCTTATATGCTTAAAAAACTCTATATTATAAAAATTGTACCTAAATCCTAACTTGACTACATCACCATCAATACCAAAATATGGTCCTTCTTCAAACCCTTTAAATCCTTTAAACCAAAAGACGACACTTGGTATAGGCCTAGAACCACCATCATTCTCGGATATATAACATATTTCTTCTTTATTAATTTCCTTAGAAATCAAATGCTGTATATGCATTAAATACCTAAACCAAACATCTCTTTTCCTATCAAATAGAAAATTCATATTAATAAAATCATTTTCAACAAAAAGTTTAGTTGAATTAATTTTTTCAAATAAGTGATTCCATGAATTATCCATGTATTCAATATATTCTTCCAAAAGAAATTTTATTTTCTCATGAGCATAATGCTTTTCAATGTTTTCCTTTAGATAACTTATAAACGTCTCATTGCTCTTATTGGTAGAAAAGTAAGGGTAAATAATCCAATTATTCTGTTTGCAATATTCTTCAACATCAGATGGAACTTGCTCTTTAAAGTAAACCATCAATATTTTATTATCTGGTATATGATTTGGCTCCTTAAAGTAGGTGTCATATAACTCCAGTTGATCTTTACTTGGGGTTGATTTGAATTTGTTTTCAATAATAAATAGAATAATATCTTCTTTACTATAACCAACTAGATCGAAACTTATCCGTTTTTTATTTTTTGTTGTTTTTTTGACTTCAGTTTCTATTTTAAAATCTTTATTAATGTCGAAAACATTCAAGAAATCTTTATCATTATTAATTACTAACTTAATAATTGAAGAATGGATTAGTTCCTTATCTGCTACAGAAAGTATTTTAAATATATTAAAATTTGCTTTTTGATTCATGTTTTTTATTTTAAAATTTATTAATAACTAAATTTTAATCACAAAGTTCCAAAATGAGTTTTTTACCACACCCACGTCAAAAACATGTTTTGTCGTGGGGTGTGCTTGGTGTTGCTTTAGGGCACATTTATCATCAAAGTAGAAGTTTTCTACCACGTTCTTTTATTAACTCTGCAACATGTGTCATTTTTTCTGAAATTATATTTTCAAATTCATCATCAATGTTATCAGGAATTTCACAAGTCTGGGTTAACATGATTTTTTACAGATTAAGCTCCTTCTTAATAACACCTTTAAGTTTCTTAGGGACGCAATTTAATACCTTACTATTATATTTAATTGCTTCAATTAAGAATTCTTTATCATCTCTAATATGTTTGGAGGCGAATTCTAATGCAACACCATCATTTTTCACCGCTTCCATCATCACCTCTCTGTCGTTATAAAGCTCTTCTGATGCATATTCTATTGCTCTTCCATGATTTTTTACCGCTGCTAGCACTATTTCCCTATCTGCTCTTAGCTCCTTGGAAGCGTATTCTAATACCCAGCCAGCAGTTTTGACTGCTTCCAGTAATACTTCTCTGTCGGATCTTAGTTCTTCTGTTACGTATCTTAATGCTTGGCCATTTTTTTTAACTGCTTTTAATACCACTTCTCTGTCAGCTCTGAATGCCTTTGATGCAAGTTCTATTACAAACAAGTCGCTGGCTACTGCAACAAGCACAACCTCTTTATCTGCTTTAAGTTCTTCAGAGGCGTATTCCAAAGCCCCGCCATGTTGCTGCACTGCTGCCATCACCACCTCCCTGTCGGCTTTCAGCTCCTCTGAGGCGTATTTTAATGCACGGCCATATTTCTGCACTAATGCCAGCACCACTTCTCTGTCGGCTTTAAGCTCCTCTGAGGCGTATTCTAAAGCACTGCCATCTTGCTGTACTGCTGCCAGCATAAAGTCTTTGTTTGCCACCCATTTGTTATCGATTTTACCGTTACTAAAATCCCAATAACTGAAATTATTCTCAAGATAGTCTATCTGCTCCGGGGTGAGATTTGTGGTTTGGTCCTGTTCCTCTTCCGGCTCCTCGTCGCCAACGCTTTCCTCCGCTGCGCCAATGGTTAGCTTCCGGCTTAGCTCGAGATTTATGGCGGCAAGCCGGGCAAGATATTCGGTAATCTTTTTTAGGTTATCCTGATCAAGCACATCATCTGCAAACTTTACAGTGGTTTTTATTGATGCCATGTACTTGTCTTTTAGCTTGGTGGAGGCTTGTGCTTCTTTATCAACCTCAAAGTATTCTTTGGTAAGTTCCTTAACCTTATCGGCATACTCCTCAAGCGTAGCCTGGTTTTCTTTGGCATAGGCATTTACATCTTTTGGCCAGCGCTGGGG
>SL_8KL_010_SEDDRAFT_10003652_pt1 | contig 12609 bp, 9 predicted proteins | sample SodLakKL_010_SED_4_FD_11160 | JGI IMG/M metagenome (IMG submission 11160) | reverse complement strand
TGTTTTTGTTTTCGGGTGGATGCGTTCGGTGCCGGTTGTTGTGTTCTGTTTTTGTTTTCGGGTGGATGCGTTCGGTGCCGGTTGTTGTGTTCTGTTTGTCTTGTCGGNTGGATGCGGGTGTGTGCCGTTTGCGGGGTTACGATTTTCAGAGGGTCATCACCGACTGGATGAAGCGCAGCCCGCGGTCCTCATAGCTTTCGAACATGTCGAACGAGGCGCAAGCCGGGCTCAGCAGCACCACATCGCCGCGCTCGGCCTTCATGTAGCACTTGCGCACCGCGTCCTGCATCGATTCGGAGAACCAGATGACCGGCGCCACGCCCTGCAGCTGATCGCGGATTGCCTCACGGCCTTCGCCGATGGCCACGATCAGTTTCACTTTCTTGCGGATCTCGGATGCCAGCTCGCTGTAGTCGTTGCCCTTGTCACGTCCGCCCATAATCAGGATCACCGGCTTGGAGAAGCTTGTCAGCGCATACCAGACAGCGTTCACATTGGTCGCCTTGCTGTCGTTGTACCACGTGACGCCATCAACCTCCCGCACTTTCTGCAGCCGGTGCGGCACGCCCTCGAATCCACTCAGGCTTTCGCGGATGGGACCCTTGTCGATTTCGCAGATCCGCGCCGCAAGCGCCACGGCGAGGCCGTTCCGCAAATTGTGTTTTCCGGGCAGGGCAAGTTGCTTCATGGGCAGTACCTCTTCGTTTAGTCGATCGGTCTTAATTCGAATGACGCCGTTGCGCAGGAAGATTCCGGGAACCTCCACTTCGCTGGAAAACGGCAGCAGGATTGGCGTGTCGGGACGGCCGGACATTTTCCGCACCTGATCTTTCACCACCGGATCGTCAAATCCGTAGATCAGTATGTCGTCTTTGGTCTGGTGTCCGGGCAATTGCATCTTGGATGCGATATACTCCTCAAACTGGTTGTGGTACCGGTTCAGGTGATCGGGCGTGATGTTCAGCAGCACGGCCACGCGTGCACGGAAACGGTCGATATGATCGAGCTGGAAACTGCTTACTTCCAGGATCACGTCCACCTCCTCCGACGTCTGTTCCACCACTTCGGAAAACGCCGTGCCGATGTTGCCGGCGAGCAGGCAGCGGCGCCCCGCCCGCTTCCACACATCGGCCAGCCAGTTGACCACCGTGGTCTTTCCGTTGGATCCGGTCACGGCAATAATACGGCTCTTGCAGTACCACGATGCCACTTCGATCTCCGAAACAACACGCTTTTCCGCATTCCTCCAGGCGCGCACGATGGGCGCATCGCCGGGAACGCCCGGACTCAGGACCAGCAGGTCGCCGGCATGCGCCTTGTCGCTATGACCCTGCTCCTCGTAGGGGATGCCGGCCTGTTCCAGCCTGGACCGGTGCTCTTCCGAAATCTTTCCGATGTCGGATACGAACACGCGGGCGCCCTTGCGCTTCAGGAGCATGGCAACGGCTACACCGCTCCGGGCAGCGCCTGCAACAACGATATCCTGTTGTTCAACTCGGGTCATGCGGCTTTTTATCGCAGTTTGAGGGTGATGATGGTGAAGACGGCCAGCAGGATCGCGATGATCCAGAAGCGGACCACGATTTTGGGCTCGGCCCATCCTTTTTTCTCGAAATGGTGATGCAGCGGGGCCATCCGGAAGAACCGCCGGCCTTCCCCGTACTTCTTCCTTGTGTACTTGAAATAGCTGGTCTGGATGATCACCGACAGCGCCTCGACAAAGAAGATGCCGCACAAAATGGGCAGCAGCAGTTCCTTGTGGATCATCAGCGCCACGGCTCCGATGCCCCCGCCCAGCGCCAGGGATCCGGTGTCGCCCATGAAGACTTCGGCGGGATAGGAGTTGTACCACAGAAAACCGAAACAGGCCCCCGCCATGGCGGCGCAGTAGATGGTCAGCTCACCGGTTCCGGGCAGATAGAGAATGTCGAGGAAGCTGGAGTAGTCGACGCGGCCCGAGACGTACGCCAGGATGCCCAGCGCCAGTCCGGCAATGGCCGTGGTTCCGCTGGCAAGCCCATCCAACCCGTCAGTCAGGTTTACCGAATTGCTGACTGCGGTGAGGACGAAGATGCAGACCGGGATGTAGATGGCCCAGCCGAGCGCCTCGCCCAGGAACGCATAGTCGATGTTGGCGTCCTTGACGAACGGGATGGTGCTGAGTGTGTTGTAATCCTGGAAATCGGGATAGAAATAGAGCACCGCGCCCAGCACCGCACCCACGGCCACCTGTCCGATGATCTTGAACTTGCCGAGCAGCCCTTCCTTGTTCTTGCGGATGATCTTGATGTAATCGTCCACGAAGCCCACCCCGCCCAGGGTGACTGTCACCATCAGGATCAGCCAGATGTAGACATTGTCCAGCCGCGCCCAGAAGAGCGTGCCGGTGACTATGGCCAGCAGGATCAGCAGACCGCCCATGCTCGGCGTGCCTGCTTTTTCGATGTGGTTGTCCAGCCCGATATCCTCCCGGATATTTTCCCGGAGCTGCATGCGGTTGAGCAGCCTGATCACTTTCTGGCCGAATAATACGGACATGAAAAAGGCCGTCAGCGCAGCCAGCGCACTGCGCACCGTGATAAAGGTGAACACCCCGAAACCCGGGGGGCTGAACGTCTGGTTGATCCAGTCGAGAAGGAGATAGAGCATCAGGTCACCTCCTTCCGGCTTGTGGACTGTTCAGAAGAATGTCCCGCGGACTTATTCCCGGCCCGGCGGCCTTTCTTGTGGATGCGCCGCTCGATCCATTCGGTGAGCGCCTTGCCGGCAATCTGCCGGTCGTCAAACTTGTGCCGGCGCCCGTGCACTTCCTGGTACCGCTCGTGGCCCTTCCCGGCCACCAGCACCATGGTGCGCGTATCGCCTTCCAGAATGGCGGACCGGATGGCCTTGCGCCGGTTGGCTTCCACGAAAATCTTGTCGCTGCGCACCACCCCTTTCCGGATGTCCCGTATGATGGCATCGGGGTCCTCGGTGCGGGGATTGTCCGATGTCAGCGTGATCACATCGGCGTATTTATCGGCAATGCGCCCCATTTTGGGCCTTTTTGACTGGTCACGGTCGCCGCCGCATCCGAACACCACATGCAGCGTGTCCCCCTTGCCCCGCACGGCGGCAAGCGCCTGCAGCACATTCTCCAGGGCGTCGGGGGTGTGGGCGTAATCCACGAAGACCTTCGGGGCGGATGTGTGTACTGCCGGATCTTCGTACGGTGCATGTGTTTCCGGTCCGGTGCCTTCGCCGCGAGGCGCATCTGTGCTTTCATCCCGGGGTGCTCCTGCGGCATCGCCGCGGGGCGGATCGGCGACTTTGCCGCGGGACAAAGCGGCTGCCTGCGGGAATACCCGCTCAAGCCGTCCGGGCGCGCCGGGGGCCTCTCCCAGCGCCGCCGCCACGTTGCTTTTGGCACAGCCCAGCGCCAGGCAGATCAGATAGGCCTGGGCGACGTTATAGGCGTTATAGCGGCCGGTGAGCGGGGTGCTTGCGATGGCACCGTCCAGGTCGAGCACCAGTCCGTCCGGACCCTCGTCCAGGATGCGGAAATCGCGGTCTTCCCGGAAGCTGAACTCCCAGATATCGGCGCGGCATCCCTCGGTGATCCTGAAGGATGCGGGGTCATCGCGGTTGATGACGGCCACGGCCTTGTCATCCAGCATGGTGAAGAGGCGTTTCTTGGCATAGATATAGGAGGCCATGTCGCGGTGATAGTCGAGATGGTCCTGGCTGATGTTGGTGAATGCGGCCACATCAAACCGGATGCCGCCAACGCGCTGCTGCTCCAGGGCGTGGGAAGAGACTTCCATGACGGCAAACGCCGTGTCAATGGCGGCCATCTCCCCGAGGGTCTCGGCCAGGCTCACCGCGTCGGGGGTGGTGAGGAGGCTTTCGGTGACACGGTCGCCGATGCGTGTTTCGACCGTACCGAGCAGTCCGGCATTGTAACCGAGCTTGCGCAGGACCTGGTAGACCAGCGTGCAGACGGTGGTTTTGCCGTTGGTGCCGGTCACGCCGACCATTTTCATGCTGCGGGCGGGATGACGGGCAAATGCCTGGGCCAGGTCGCCGATGATGGCGCGGGTGTCGGCCACCTGCAGAAACAGCAGATCGTCGCTGATGAGATCTTCCGGGATGTGTTCGCAGATTACCACGCGGGCGCCTTTTTTGATGGCTTCGCGGATGTACAGGTGCCCGTCGGATGCGGTTCCTCGAAGCGCAACGAACACGTCGTTCTTTCGCACGTCCCGGGAGTCGAGCCGGAGCCGGCCCAGCGGCCCCTCATGGGAGCCGTGCTGCTGCAGCGGGTGGATGATATGGAGCAGCTCTGCTGTCTTCATCATCGCCCCCGGTGTGATAATATGGTGGGCAGGTCACGGGCCCGGCCGCGTATGGTGACGGTCTGCCCGGTCCGGTACTGCTGTCCGGCCAGCGGGAATTGCGCATACACGGTACCCGATCCAACCATTTCAACGTCAAAACCGGACTGGCGCAGCCAGGCAGACGCTTTTCTCATGCTCATGCCCCGCACATCGGGGATGGCGGCATGGCGGTCGCTGATGCGGGTGGTGTCGCTGCTGATGGTGCGCGAGAGCGTGATGCGAAGGGGGTCGGAACGCTGGATCTGCTCGCCCGGCGCCGGTGCCAGGGCAACCACATAATCGCCGTTGCCGGTGAAGCGGTGGCGGATGTTGTAGTCGCTGAGCACGGCCTGCGCCTCATCGCGATGCATGCCCCGGATATCGGGAACGACAGCAAGCGGGAGCCGGAGCTCATCCTGCGGCAATCTGAGGTGCAGCTCATCATCCAGCCCGACAAGCCGAAGCGCGACGTTGCGGAAGACAGGTCCGGCGATGAATCCGCCGTAGTAGCTGAGCCGGGGTTCGTCGATCATGACCAGGGTGACGTACCTCGGGTTTTCCGACGGAAAGAACCCTGCGAAGGAGGCGATGTAGCGGGCGCGATAGCGGCCATCGATGAATTTCTGGGCCGTGCCGGTTTTTCCGGCTATGCTGAAGCCGTCGATCCGGGCATAGGCGGCCGTGCCGGAGTCGGAGACCACGCTTTCAAACACCGGGCGAAGCTTTTCGATGGTCTCGGGACGTATGGCACGGCGGATGGTTTCGGGCCGGTTCTGGTGTACCACCCTTCCCCGCTCATCGAGGACGCGATCAACGACATGAGGCCGCATGATCACACCGTCGTTGGCAAAGGCGGCGTATGCCTGGGTCAGCTGCATCAGGTTGACCTGCACTTCGTAGCCGATGGAGATCCAGGGCTTGGAGACCGCTGACCATTCGTATGGCTTGCGAAGGCGGCCGGCCTCCTCCCCGGGCAGATCGATATGGGTTCGCGAACCGAATCCGAGATTCCGTGCGTACTGGTAGAGCATGTCGGACGAAAGCCGTCCGGCCACCTCGGAAGTGGCGATATTGGAGGACTTCTGGATGGCTTCGTGGAAGCTGACCTTCCCCAGCGGATCATGATCGCGCATCATCTGGCCGCTGATGAGACGGCGGCCGTCCCCGGTGTCAAATGTCTCGTCGAAATCCACGAGCCCGTTCTCCACCGCGGCCACGGCTGTGACCAGTTTGAACGTGGATCCGGGTTCGATCATATCCGATATGATGGTGTTGCGCCGGTTCCCGGCAGGGGAAGATGCGGGGTAGTTGGGGTCGAAATCCGGGTACGACGCCATGGCCTTTATGGCGCCGGTCTTCGGGTCCATGACTATGATGGAGCCCCTGCGGGCGAGGGCGCGCTGCACACCTTTTTTGAGCTCTTCCTCGGCGATGGCCTGGATGTGCGCATCGATGGTGGTAATGAGGGTATGGCCCTGCTGCGGGAGGCGGCGCGGTGCGCCGACATAGGCCCGGATGCGGCCGCTGCGGTCCCGCCGCACCTGCCGCTGTCCATCCACCCCGCTCAGATGGCTGTTGTAGGATGATTCGAGACCGGACATGCCGGTGAGTTCGTGGTTCACATATCCGACCACGTGCGAGGCCAGGGTTTCATAGTTGTACCGGCGGCGGTACTGCTCCTCGAGGATGACGGCCCGCATTCCGAGTGTGCGCAGCTGCTCGGTCGCTTCGGCGCTCAGGTTCCGCTCCAGCACGATGTAGCGGGAGCGCGGATGGGCAGAGCGGATGCGCTGCTGATAGCTGGCGGGGGTGCCGTCGGCCACGGAAGCGAGCGTGCGCGTAAATGTACGCAGATCATCGGAACTGAAACCGGGGAAATGCGGATCCACGGCCACGGTATAGGTGACCGTGTTGCCGACCAGCTCACGGCCGCTGCTGTCCAGAATCAGTCCGCGCTGTGCCGGGATCGGGATCACATCCATGGCCTGTGCATTCCAGAGAGTGCGCAGCTGTGAACCCTCGAGGATCTGTATCCGGACAATCTGCAGACCGATGACCAGCGGGATAAGGAGCATCAGCCCGAATACCACAAACATGCGGTTCAATATGAACTCTTTGCTGTCTGTCATGGTCAGCGTTCGATTACTATCACGGGATCGGCAGCCCCGCCTGAGATCATGCCGAGGGAAGCAGCGCGGTTGTAGACTTCGGCCGGACCGGTCATGCGGTCATAGTTGCGCCGCACTTCGGTGTTGACCCGGTGGGCGCGTTCGTACTCCCTGCGCAGCTGCTGCACCTCGCGGAGGGTGTTCTGTGTTTCAAATACGTGGGTCAGATATATGGACCCGGCAATTCCGAGCAGTATGGACAGCAGGATCAGCTTCCAGGGCGACCATAAGGTTATCCGGCCGGTCTTCTTCCGGGTCTTGCGTCTGTTGGTACGGTTTCCGGTGCCATTTTGGCTGCCATTGCCATTGCTGGTGCCGCTGCCATTGCCGCTGCCATTGCCGTTCTGGGCTCCCCGGCCGGGATAGCGTGAGGGCATCGGGACGGATGCCGGAGTCCGGGACTCCCTGGCGGCAGTGCCGGAACGGTAGATGGTCCTGGCGTTTTTGGTCAGCTGTGTCTGTATGATCATGATGAACCTCCCTTATGGCCGGATTTGCCCTCAACACCGGGCTCAACCATATGCCGAACCGCGGCACGCAGCTTGGCACTGCGTGCACGCGGATTTTCGGCGACCTCGTTTACCGAGGGGCTGACCACTTTTTTGGTCAGCATGCGCAACGGGGTAATGTCGTTGCCATAAAAATCTTTGACAGGGTTGCCTTCGAAATTGCCGTAGCGGAAATAGTTTTTACAGAGCCGGTCTTCCAGTGAATGATAGGTAATAACCACAAAACGGCCTTCCTCCCGCAGCAGTGCCGTGCCCTTCTCAAGCGCCCTCTTCAGCATGTTCAGTTCGCTGTTGACCGCAATGCGGAGGGCCTGGAAAATGCGCGCGAGGGATTTGTTGAGGAACCGTTCCGGGACGACCGAGGCCACCGTGTCGCGGAGCTGGCCGGTGGCTTCGAGCGGACGGTCGCGGATGATGGCCCGGGCGATGCGAGCGCTTTGCCGCTCCTCGCCGAATTCAAAAAAGAGATTCCGGAGCTCCTCGTATTCATACTCGTTGACGATGGTCGCCGCAGTCAGGTCCTGCAATGCGCCCATGCGCATGTCAAGCGGACCGTCTTTCTGGAAACTGAACCCGCGCTCCGGCTGATCGATCTGGTGCGAGGAGACGCCCAGGTCCAGAATGATACCGGACAGGTTTTCCTCCGCTTCTTTCGGCAGGAGCACGTCCATGTAGCCGAAATTGCCGCGTATCAGCGAGACACGGTCCTCATCCGCAAACCGTTCTGCCGCCACGCGCAGGGCATCATCGTCCTGATCAATACCGAAAAGCCGTCCCTTGTCCGAAAGTTTTTCAAGGATGTGCGCACTGTGCCCGCCGCCACCCAACGTGCCGTCTACATAGATACCATGCGGATCGGTAACCAGATATCGTACCGCTTCATTCAGCAATACGGGTTTGTGATACGTGACATGGGTCATTGTTCAGAACCATCTCCCATTACATTTTCGAACATTTCACGGTAGGTATCGGGGTCGAGTTCCTGGTCGGCTTTCTCCAGCATCTCCGGCGACCACAATTCAATGCTGTCTCCCATCCCGATGAAGATCACTTTGTTGGTAATATTAGCCCATTCCATCAACTTGGGAGGAATGGCAAGCCGGTTGTGCTTGTCGAGTGTCAGATCATCGGCTGACCGGAGGAAATTGCGCAGTACGGTCCGGCCTCTCTGCTGGAATTCATTGATGCGCGCAAGCCGGTCCTCCACTCCCAACCAGTATTCGGCCGGATAAAGCAGCAGACAGCGGTCCAGCCCCTTGAGGATAGTGAAACTGTCCTGGCTCTGCGGCGGCAGATATTTGCGCAACCGTGCCGGGAAGCTCACGCGACCTTTGCTGTCTATGGAATGATCGTATTCGCCTTTGAAGCTTGCCAAGGTTCTGCCCGTTCTGATGAGACCGTTTTTTTTGATTGCATACGGCAGAAAGTTGCACATTTTCCCACAACTTCCCACCTTGACCCACAAAGTAGCTTATTTTGCAACTACATGTCAAGCAAAAAAGGATTTATAAACGGATTTTTTTTAATGTTTTCATGGACGAACGAACAGAATTACCAATAAAACTAGAAAGAAGTGGCTCATGCACGTCTCTTGATATATGTACAAAATATGTTATGAGATAGTGGGACAATTTCCCACACAAAAAAATCCGCGGACTGACGTCTGGCATCAGGAGGCAAATTGCGATCAGATCAGCAGCCTGCGGCTGATTTTCTGGATATCGGCCAGCACGCCTGAGGCCGTGACTTCCTTTCCTGCGCCGGGACCCTGTATGATCAGCGGGCTCCGGGCGTAGCGTTCGGTGCGGAACGATAGCAGGTTGTCTGTTCCGGTGAGAGTGCCCAGGGCCGATTTTACGGGCACGGACTGCATTCCAACCGTTATTTTCCCGTTTTCGAGATGTCCGGTATATCGCAGCACTTCATTTCTCTCCCTGGCTTCTGCCACTTTGGCTCTCCAGTGCTCGTTGCGTTCCGGGAGTTTTTCGAAAAACTCCTCGCGTGAAAGGTGCCTGAATTCTTCCGGGATCAGGTCCTGCACGGAAATATCCTCCCGTTCAATCCGGAAGCCGGCCGTACGAGCCAGTATCATGAACTTGCGGGCGACATCCTCCCCGGAAAGGTCGTCGCGCGGATCGGGTTCGGTGACCCCCAGGTCTTTTGCCCTGAGGATGATGCGGTCGAACGGGACCCCTTCCTCCAGTTTGGCAAAGAGATAGGTCATGGTCCCGGAGACCACGCCGGAGATGGAGCGTATCACATCGCCGCTTCTGCGCAGGTCCCTGATCGTCTGGATTACCGGCAAGCCGGCTCCCACCGTGGCTTCGTAGAGATAATGCGTATTTTTGTTGACCGTGTACTCCATGAGGGAATCGAAGAACTCCTGCTCGAAGCTATTGGCGCGCTTGCTGGGGGTGACCACATGTATTCCCGCCTTCAGCAGTTGCGGATATTTCCGCGCCACATCGGGATTGCCGGTGGCATCCACAAAAATGGTGCGGTAGGGGTACTCTTTGGACAGGTGGCTGATGATGAAGGGCCAGTCGGTTTTTTGCCCCTGGCTCACACGTCCGGCAATGTCGAGCGCCGGGATTCCGGAAGGGTGCCACGCCATTTTATCCGTATCACAGGCCCCGATGATGCTCAGATCCACTATGGGGTCATTCAAATCGTACAGCAGCTCCAGGAGCTTGCCGCCGACCGCACCAAGTCCGGCCACAAACAGGCGCACCCTGTGGGGGTGGATGCAGAAGTGGTCGTTGAGCAGGCGCACCGCCCTCTCCGCCTCCCGGTTGTAGAGCAGCAGACTGAGGTGCCGGTTGGCCAGTCCTTTGGCCATGGCCAGCGGGGCGATGCCGTTTTCTCCGAGTACGGAAAGCACGGCGCCGCTGATGCCAAGGTCACGCTCCAGTTTTTCACCGATGGCGGTCACCATGGACACCTGATCGAGCATCTGCGGCGTATCAATCCGCCCGGTGTCAAATTCCGTGGCGAACTCTTCAAGCAGCGCGACCCGGGCCTGTTCCATCTGGGCGGCCTGGACCACCACGGTGATGCCGTAATCCGATGAAGCAGCGGTATTGAACAGCACCGACACCTTTCGTTTTCGCAGCGCCATGAGGGTCCGGTAGCTGAACTCGTGGATTTTGTCGAGCCCCTTGCTGCGAAGCGCAATCACAATGATGTTTTTCTTCACGGAAACCGATCGCAGCCGTCCCGTGGTGGATTCATAATCGCGCGTGATGATGGTCCCGGTGGCATCGGGCTGCAGTGTGTTTTTTATCAGGATCGGGATGTTGCGCGCCTGCAGGGGCAGCACGGTGCGGGGATGCAGCACCTTGGCCCCGAAATGGGCCATCTCCGCCACTTCGGAGTAGTGGAGCTGCGGGATGGTCACCGCGGTGGGCACAATATCCGGGTCCGCGGTCAACACCCCGTTCACATCCGTCCAGATCTGCACTTCGTGCGCATCCAGCGCCTCGCCAAGCAGGCTGGCAGAATAGTCGGAGCCGGACCGGCCGAGTGTGGTGATCTCGTTTTCCGGAGTGGAACCGATGAAGCCCGTGACGATCGGCACGGATCCGTTCATCGGAAGCAGGGCTTCGCGGATCTGCCGGACGGTGGTGACCATATCCACATCGGCATCGCCAAAGCGGTTGTTGGTCCGGACGAGGCGGTGCGACTCATGGGCCCTGGAGGGCGTTCCGGAATCGATCATGGCCGCTGAAAAGATGTTGGATGAGAGCCGTTCCCCGTAGGAAAGGATGCGGTCGCTTTGACGGTCCGTGATGGCGGACTGTCCCTGCAAGCCGGACAGTTCCGTATCCAGCTTCCCCAGCAGCTCATCCACCCGGGCCGCTTGCACGGTGACATTGCCGTTGGCGGCAAATGCCCCAAGCGTACTGTGATGCCGCCGCACGAGCAGGTCAAACCGCTCCCGCCAGGCCTGATCGGAGGTGGATGCCAGGTGCATCAGCGCAATAATCTCATCGGTGACGCCGCCCAGTGCTGATACGACTACGGCTACGTCGGCATCCTTTCGCTGCCGGTTGACAATGGTTACGGCATTGCGGATGCGGGGGGCATCATAGAGTGATGACCCGCCAAATTTCAATATTCGCAGCATTATGATTCAGTAAATACCAGTTGGTGCTTTTGTGTGAGTTCGGGTAAATGTTTTTTAACGAGGGATTGAATGGCATCAAATTCTATGAGGAAGGCATCGTGCCCGTTGTCGGAGGAGAGTTCGACATAGCGGGCATTGCCAAGCAGCGAGACAAGCTCTTTCTGCTCTTCAACGGGATAGAGAATATCCGAGCTGATCCCGATGACGAGCACCGGAATGTTCAGGCGGCCCAGTATGTGTTCGAAAGATCCGCGTCCGCGCGACACATCATGGCTGTCCATGGCCTGCGTGAGGCGCACATAGGTGACCGCATCGAACCGTTCGACAAGTTTTTTACCCTGGTAGTTCAGGTAGGATTCTACCTGGTAGCAGGGTTTGTCGTGCTGCGGCTCGCGTCCGAAGCGCCGCTCGAAGGAACTGGCGCTGCGGTAGGTGATCATGCCCATCATGCGTGCGGCTGCAAGTCCCGAGGCAGGCGGATCGTCCGGTGGATAGTGGCCGTCCCGCCATTTGGGATCAGCGAATATGGCCTGGCGCTGCGCCTCGCCGATACCGATAGCCCATGCCGAATGCGCCTTGCCCATGGCGATCAGCAGCAGCTGTTCGGGACGGTCATCCATGATGCCGAATTCCAGCGCCTGCATGCCACCCATCGAGGCGCCGATGGCAAACCGGATGCGGCTGACTTCAAGGTGGTCCAGCAGCCGCTGCTGCACCCGGACCATGTCGCGGATGGTGACCTCCGGGAAGTTCCCGCCATAGCGTTCACCAGTGCGCGGATCGGTGCTGAGCGGACCGGTGGTGCCGTAGCAGCTCCCGAGAACATTGCTGCAAATAATATAGTGTTTCTCGGGGTCCAGCAGCCGGCCCTTGCCGAAAAATCCGGCAAGCCACTCATCGGCAGCGGCATGACCTGTAAGTGCATGGAAAACCACCACGACATTGCTCATGTCGCGGTTCGGAGTCCCCCAGGTCTGATACGCAATTTCCAGTTCAGGGAATTCATATCCCGACTCGGTCACAAAAGGCTGCCGGTCGTGAAAAATAAGATTTTCTTGTTTTTTTGACATATTTCGATTGATTCATATCGAATTTCTCCTCATTTTAAATCCGTTGTTTGTCTGTTACTGAATCTTGGGTTATGGTTGATCCGGGATTTGGTTGTTGATTGAGAGCCTCCGGTTTTTACCGAACCGGAGGCTCTTTTTTTTTGCCCTCTACCGGACAGATTTCTCAAAGGCCAGCTCGAAATCATGGATGATATCATCGATGTGTTCGAGTCCGACCGATACCCGGACCAAATCCTCGGTGACACCTGACGACCGCTGTTCCTGATCGGTCAGCTGCTGGTGGGTCGTGGAAGCCGGATGAATCACCAGTGTCTTGGCATCACCGACATTGGCCAGATGGCTGGCCAGCACGGTGCTGTCAATGAACTTGCGTCCGGCCTC
>SL_8KL_010_SEDDRAFT_10003651_pt1 | contig 12610 bp, 14 predicted proteins | sample SodLakKL_010_SED_4_FD_11160 | JGI IMG/M metagenome (IMG submission 11160) | reverse complement strand
CCGACGAGTACCTCACCTTCGACGGAGCGAACCAGCAGCTCGCCTCCTCGGACTCCGATAAGACGCTCGGCGTCGACGACGCCGTCCGCGTCCGGGTGGTCACGAAGAGCGTCGACGAGCGCAACCCCCGCGACTCGAAGATCGGCCTCACGGCGAAACAGCCCGGGCTCGGCAAGCACGAATGGCTGGAGAGCGGTCGTCGCCGTCGGGCCGAAACCGGCGCGGCCGGGGAGGACGACTGATGGCGGAGGACCGACTCGCCTGCCGGGAGTGTCACCTCGTCAACGACCCCGACGCACAGACGTGTGAACACTGTGGCTCCTCCTCGCTCACCGAGGACTGGGCCGGCTACGTGATCATCACCCACCCCGAGGAGAGCCAGATCGCAGCGGAGATGAACGTCACGAAGGCGGGCTCGTACGCCCTGAAGGTCAGATAGACCTCAACCGCATCCCCAGCCCATGCTCACGCTCCCCGACTCCCTCCGCGACGCGTTCAAAGAGCCGCTTGGCCCCGTGACGACCGACACCCGAGCCCTCCTCGCGGCCGCCGCCGACACCCGAGCCGAACACGACGCGCCGGACGCTCCGCTCGTCGCCGTCGGCGACGTCGTCACCTATCACCTCCGGGAGGCGGGAGGGACCCCCGATGTCGCGCTCATCGACGGACGGACCGAGCGCGAAGCGGTCGACGTCGCCATCGCCGACTCGCTCGCGGCCGCCGAGGAACGTCGTGTCCACGTCGAGAATCCACCCGCCGCGCTCTCCGAGGCGCTATTGATCGCGCTCCGTGAGGCGCTCGCGACCGCGGAGGCGACGATCATCGAGGTCGACGGCGAGGAGGACCTCGCGGCGTTGCCGGCGATCCTCGCGGCACCGGACGGCGCGAGCGTCGTCTACGGCCAGCCTGGCGAGGGAATGGTCCGGGTCGCAGTCACCCCCGAGCGCCGCGCGCACGCCCGTGAACTGTTCCTCGCGATGGACGGGGACGTCGACGGCGCGCTCGACGCACTCGGGATGGACGGCTGAACCTGTTTTGGCGCGGGCGAATCGGGTGGGTGAGGCGGGTCGACCCCCCGTTCAGTTCCCGAAGATCCGGCTCAGGAGGTATCGCTGGACGAGTCCGGTCCGCTGTTCGCCGGCCGGCTGCACCATCACCGCGGTGCAGTCGACACGGTCGACGAGTTCGTCGCCCGGGCGACCGAGAACCGACCCCGCGATCCCCCGGCTCTCGGTCGCCGTGATGAGCAGGTCGGCCGGCGTCGCGAAGCGCGCGAGCCCGGAGATGCGATCGTCGGCCTCGATGATCCGGGAGCGGGCGGGAACGGTCAGGATGCGCATCAGCTCCGCGTGGTAGTCCTCGATCCGCTCGCGTTGGGTTTCCGGCGGGTCCGCCGAGACCGCCTGCAGGAGCGAGATGGTGGCACCCGTCTCCTCGGCGATGGCGTCGGCGATAAGCAGCTTCAACGGGTCGTATGCGCCCCGCTGGGTGACGACGGCTATCTCCGCTAAGGTCTCGTCGCCGTCGAAGCCGCGGTCCTCGACGAGCGCGATGCCGCAGGGAACCTCGCGAAGGAGTTTGGCCGTCTCACCGCCGAATAACGCCCGGTGCAGGTCGGCGGTCTGCCGCTCCGCGAGGACGAGGTCGATGCTCTCGTGGGCCGCGTACGCCGCGACGGAGTCGACAACGTTCTCGGTGCTCACGACGTGGCGTTGAAGTCGCCCCCGTTCGGGGTCTTCGACCCGAAGCGGTTCGTCCGGCGGATGCGCCAGCCGCTCGGTGCCGCCGTCGCCGCGGGACGTCGTCGAGTCGTTATCGCGGGTCCCAGCGGGCTCCTCGGCGGACTCCATGGGGAACCAGCTTGGCGGCTCGTCGCCGAAGCCAAGCCAGTCGCCGAGCGTACCCGTCGGCCTCTCGAGTCGGTCGGTGTGGGCGGTGAACACCCGATGCGGATGTGAATCGAACCGAACCACGTCGATGAGGCCGCCGCGCAACCGGGAGACGTCGAGCCCGATCCGGGTCATGTCGCGGGCCGCCTCGGGCGTCGTCGACTCGGTGAGCGCCACGAGCACGTCGGTGCCGTCGCGGCCTTCGAACGCCTTGCGGGTCCGCTCGACGGAACGCTCGGCCGCCCCACGGCGGACGGCGTCGCGGGCGGCTCCCTCGCTGTCGACGTGGTGTCGCGCGTAGAGGAAGTACCAGGCTGCTGCGAGCGAGGCGATCCCCAGCGCGCCGAGGGAGGGGACGAGACCGAGCTGAAACAGCACGTAGCCGCCGCCGATGATGCCGAACAGCTGGAGCCACGGGTACAACGGCGCTTTAAATACCGGTTTGTACTCCGCGACCGCACCCTCACGGAAGCCGACGAGCGCGATGTTGAGCAGGATGAACACGAGGATCTGGAAGGCGCTGCCGAAGGAGGCGACCGTCTGGATCGGAAAGAACGAGACGAGCACCAGGAGGAGCCCGCCGGTGAGCGCCACGGCGTTCGCGGGGGTCTCGAAGCGCTCGCTGACCTGCTCGAAGGATGACGGGAAGATCCCGTCACGGGCCATCGCGAGCGGGAACCGCGAGGCGGCGAGGATCCCGGCGTTCGCGGTCGAAGCGAGTGCAAGGATGGCGGCGATCACGATCACGACCACGCCGGTGAACCCGAACAGCTGATCGGCGACGAGCGCGATGATCGCCCCTTCACCGTCGGACTGCAACTCGCCGGCCTCGACCGCCGCCGTCACATCGAGGACGCCGATGGTGACGTAGACGACGGTGGCGTAGAGGACGGCGACGATGGCGAGCGCGCCGACCATCGCGAGCGGGAGGTTTCGACCGGGGTTTTTCACCTCCTCGGCGACCGCCGGGACCTTCGTGATCCCCGCATAGGAGATGAAGACGATGGCGGTGGCCGCGAGGATCCCCTCCGTCGCCGGGTCGAACGCGCCGGCGACCCGGTCGGCCTGCACGTCGGGTGCTCCGCTGATGACGACCCACGCGAGCGCGACGAGCAGCGCGGCGACGATGCCGAACTGGAGCTTACCCGACCCCTCGGCGCTTATCAGGTTGACGACGGTGAAAAACAGCGCCAACCCGATCGCGAGGACGGTGATCGCCTCCGCGAGCGACGGCTGGACGTAGACGAGATACGGGACGCCCCCGACGAGCGCGAGCGCGCTCTTCAACGAGAGCATCATCCACGTCCCGACCCCCGCGATCGTCCCCATGAGCGGCCCCATTCCGCGCTCGACGAACAGGTACGGGCCGCCGTCCTCCGGGATCGCCGTCGCCATCTCGGCGGCCGAAAGTGCCGCGGGCAACACGAGGATCGCGGCGATGACGAACGCGAGAACCGCGGCCGACCCGGCGGTGATGTAGGCGATCCCCGGGAGGATGAAGATCCCCGAGCCGACCATCGCCCCGACGGCGATGGCCGTCGTCTCGGCGAGCCCGAGGTCGCGTTTCAGATCGGTCGGCATCCCTCACCTCGAGAGTCGCCTTTGGTCGATCCGACGCGCGACGAGAACGAGGCTCCCGCCGGCGTGTGCGATACGCTACCCTTCGTGGACGGTCGTTTCCGTCCGGTGAAGAACATAAGCGATTATTATGGATGCGTAACAATAGCCGATCTATCTAACGAGTATGGGTCCACGAGGAGCGGTTGGTTGTGAACCCAGCGAACCGAACGAGTTAGGCGTCGGCGGCCTCGACGGCGACGATCTCGCCGACCATCTCCCAGCCCCCTTCGTCGGGTCCGGAGCGGCCCAAAAGCACCTGCTCGTAGTCCTCCGAGGTGATCAGCCGGTATTCGGCCTCGGTGTCCTCGTCGACGCGTGCGCCCTCGCCACGGAACTCACGCTGGAAGAACTCCGTGGAGGAGAACCGAAAGGTGCCGGTTTCGCCCGAGTCGAGTTCAAGACGAACCGGTTTCGGCTGGATGTTGTGGATCCGTTTGGCGATCGGGTTGAGGTCGGCCATCGTCGGCGGGTTCGATCGGCTCGATATAAAAATCGACGATGCAGAGCCGGCCAGCCCAGGCGTCAGTTCACGTCCACGCCGTCAAGCCCGGCGACCCACCGGCTGCTCGCGAAAGCGGTCACGGCGACGACGAGCCCCCCGACCGTCGCGGCGAGGGGCGGCAGCGACAGCCCGGGGACGGAGAAGTACGGCTGGACGCCGGTACCTTCGAGCCAGACGACCGCACCCGTTCCCGCGAGACCGCTCGCGAGGATGCTCACGCTCGTCACGGTGGCGAGCGCGCCGGTGGTAAACGCGGCGAAGGTGAACGCGTCCTCCAGCCCGATGTACGTCCAGATCCGCGGTTCAGGAAGCTGCTCATGGCCGACGGTCCGGTGGCCGATGAACGCCAACCCGAGCGTTCCAAGGAGGAGGCTGAGAACGCCGAGCCCGGTGATCGAAACCGCCGCGAGCGGGACGGTGAGCGGGTCGCCCGCGAGAAACGTGGAGCGGACATCGGCCGGGAGCAGGAGCATGATCGGGCCGGGGAGCGCCGCGATCAGCGCGAGGTAGCCACACCAGCGGAGTTTCCGCGGGATCGGTGCCAGCGAGAGGATCGCGTGTTTACCACGCATCAGCTCATACCGGGAGCGCTCCTCCGGTCCGACGACGTGTGACGGTTCCGATGACATCAACTGGTTCGACCTACGGGCCCCGTGTACATACACCTACGCCCACACCTGTTCGGGAACCCGCCCTGAGGACCTACAGGTACCGTCACCGGATACCCCCAGATGTGCGTGGAGACCCGACCGAGCGGGGTCGTCGCTTCGAAATCCTTTTACAGCGTTCCGGAGCATATACGGGTAACTAAACCATGGACGTCGATATTATCTCCGAGGAGGAGAACCCGATGTTGCACCGCACGGACGTGCGTTTCGAGACGACCCACGACGACGCGACCCCGTCCCGCCTCTCCGTCCGCGACTCGCTCGCGGCGAAGCTGGATAAGGCCTCTGACGAGGTCGTCATCCACGAGCTGGAGACGAAATTCGGAATGCGCAAGACCGTCGGCTACGCGAAGGTCTACGACAGCGCCGCGGACGCGTTGGAGGTCGAACAGGAGTACATGCTCGAGCGGAACAAGATCGGCGCGGACGAGGACGCGGCGGCCGAGGAAGCCTAAGCGACCCTTTTTGATGCGGGTTCTCGGCATCGAGGGAACGGCGTGGTGTGCGAGCGCCGCCCTGTACGACGCCGAGACCGACCACGTACACATCGAATCCGACCCATACGAGCCCGACAGCGGCGGCATTCACCCGCGTGAGGCTGCAGAGCACATGACGGAGGCGATCCCGACGGTCATTGAGGCGGTCCTGACGGAGGCCGAGGACCGATATGGCCCCGGAGCGGTCGACGCGGTCGCCTTCTCCCGGGGGCCGGGGTTGGGTCCCTGTCTCCGAACGGTCGGGACCGCCGCGCGGGCGCTCGCCGGGACGCTCGCGGTCCCGCTCNTCGGCGTCAACCACATGGTCGCACACCTCGAGATCGGTCGTCACGAATCGAGGTTTAAAAATCCCGTCTGTCTGAACGCCTCCGGGGCGAACGCCCACCTGCTCGGCTATCACGACGGTCGCTATCGCGTCCTCGGCGAGACGATGGACGCCGGGGTCGGCAACGCCATCGACAAGTTCACCCGTCACCTCGGCTGGGACCACCCGGGCGGTCCGAAGGTGGAGGCGGCCGCCGCCGAGGCCGACCCGGACGAGCTGCTCGACCTGCCGTACGTGGTGAAGGGGATGGACTTCTCGTTTTCGGGGATCAGCTCCGCGGCCAACGACGCCGCCGACGACGGTGCCCCGGTGCCCGAGATCTGTCACGCGCTCCAGGAACACGTCTTCGCGATGCTCACGGAGGTCTCGGAGCGGGCGCTCTCGCTCACGGGGGCCGACGAACTCGTCCTCGGCGGGGGCGTCGGACAGAACGAGCGGCTTCGCGGGATGCTTGCGACGATGTGTCGCGAGCGCGGGGCCGACTTTTACGCGCCGGAGCCGCGGTTTCTCCGGGACAACGCCGGGATGATCGCGGTCCTCGGCGCGAAGATGGCCGAGGCCGGTGACGTGCTATCGATCCCCGAATCGGCGGTCGACCCGAACTTCCGGCCCGATGCGGTCCCGGTGACGTGGCGGGCTGGTGACCCGTCCGTCGGGGAACGCGGCGGACCCGACGGCGACCCCGACACGGCGGAGGCGCAAAAACGTGGCGCGGAGGCCGTCGTGACCGTTGAGGGCGACCCCCCAAATGGGTCGGCCCGGGTGATCAAACGGCGCGTCCCGAAGGCGTATCGGCACCCGCGTCTCGACGCGTCCGTTCGCCGCGACCGAACCGTCCAGGAGGCGCGGCTGACGAGCGAGGCCCGGCGGGCCGGGGTGGCGACGCCGCTCGTGTACGACGTCGACGTCGCGAACGCGACGCTCACGCTGCAGTACGTCGGCGAGGACGACCTCGCGGCGGCCCCGTCGATCGATCGAATGCGGGCGGTCGGCGGGCAGTTGGCGCGACTCCACCGGGCGGGGGTGGTCCACGGCGACCCGACGATCCGAAACGTTCGGGTCACCCCCTCGGCGTCCACGTTGGCGGGCGATCCGGCGACCTTCCTGATCGACTTCGGGTTGGGATATCACAGCGGCCACATCGAGGACCACGCGATGGATCTCCACGTGTTTGAGGGGTCGGTGAGGGCCACGGCGACGGAGCCGGATCGGTGGATCGAGGCGTTCGAGGCGGGGTATCGGGCGGACGCCGGCGAGGCGACGCTCGATCAGTTGCGGGACGTCGAGCGTCGTGGCCGGTACCGGTGACCGAAAGAGTGTATGCCGGCCGATCCCGAGGGGAACATTCACGTTCCCAGCAGGTGAATACGGGGTATGGAAGATAAACCACCGTCCGGTGAGATATTCGGCATTCCGTACAACTTCGAACGACCGAGCCTCGGCCGGTTGCTGTCGTCCTACTGGCAACCCGGAAAGGGGATGCTCGTCGAGAAGCCCTTCGGGGTCGGCTACACGCTGAACCTCGCGAACTGGCGGTCCTGGGTCGTCCTCGCGGTCGCCGGCGGGCTCTACTGGCAGGGAAAACAGGCGGGCGAGTCGGTTGGCAAGGCGGCGGAGGCGGACGACGATGACGGCCCCGTCGAAGTCATCGTCGAAGACTGAGCGGACCGCGTTCCGACCGGAGTGATCCCCGCGATGGAGCCCCCATCGTCGCGGCGTTTGGGGGGACCCGGGCTCCGGCTATCAGAAAGTGAAACGGAGGCACCGGGTTTTATATATCCAATCCACGTATTTCAGCTAATGAAATTGCAGTTCGAGTGTTCGTGTGCGGAGGAGATCTCCGAGTTCACACGTGGGGAGACCAGTCGCGGCGTCCACGTCGAGTGTGGAAACTGCGGGGCGGTATATGCGGTGACGATCACAGAGCTGGAGTGATCCACGCCGATCTCCGGTTCTCACGGTCGCTCACATGGAAGTATTCCGCGCCGTTCGTCGCACGAGGGGAGCTAACGCCCCCACGTCGGACGCCCGCGGGCGAGGCTCCTTGATGAGGGAAACTCCCGGGACCGCTTAGCTGGAGGGAACTCCCGGAGCGGCCACGTCGTCGGTGAGCGCGTTGAACCGCAGTCGAACCGTGGTGCCATCGTCGGATGCTTCGAAGCAGACGGTTCCGCCGTGGAGCTCGCACATCCACTTGACGAGCCACAGGCCGATGCTGCTCGCATGTGAGAGCGGGGTCTCCTCTTCGGCCTGCAACACCGCACGTTCGTTTTCGGGGATCCCCGGGCCGTTGTCACGAACTTCGAGACACGTCGTCTTCCCGACGACGTCGATCCGCGCATCGAGCCGGCAGACGGGCTTGTCGTTGTGCGCGATGGCGTTCTCGAAGACNTCGCGGACCGGATAGCGAACGGAGCCGTCCGCCCGGATCCACGCCTCCGAGGGGGTGGTGACGGTGACTTCCACGCCGTCAGTGGCCAGGTCTTCGACCGTGTCGTGTACGACGTCAACGAGGTCGACACGGCCCGTGGTAGTCCGCGGGGAGACCTCCTCGACGATCCGGAGTTTATCGCTGATCTCGACGACGTCGTCGGTCTTCTCGCGTATCGTCTGGAGGTATCGCAGGGCCTGCTCGTCGTCGATGCGCTCCTCGATGAGGTTGGTGTAGCCGTGAACGACGTTGAGGTCGTTGCGCACGTTGTGTCTGAAGACCCGGCTCAACACCTGGAGTTGCTGGTTCGAGGTCTCCAGTTCACGCTGTGCGGCGGCCGTCCGGCGACAGTAGCGGAGGACCACGAGATAGACGCCGAGCGTCGAGACCGCGATGAACGACCACGCGGACAACACCTGCGGATCAAGCGTCGTCACGCTCACCGCCACCGACGAGAACAGCAGATCGGTTGCGAGGAGCCATCCGGTCGCAAAGAGGAGGTAGCCGCCGGCGACCGTCGCGGCGGACCGATCGAAGAGCCCGGAAGCGGTATCGTTCATAATATTCTATACTTGAAATGAAGGTCGCCCGTATGTAATCAATCGATACGCCGGGCGGTATTAAACTTTCATCGTCGGCAACAGCGGTCCGTGATCGAGGACGGGGAGAGCCGTCCGCCACGGCGGCATCGGCCGATCGTCCGTACGCCGTCGGGTGACCCATCCCTCAGGTCACCGGCTGGCTGGTAGTTGGCCGCCAACCCCGTCACCAATCCATACACGATCCACAGACGAGCGCCTCGTCGTCGACCCAGCGCCGCTCGACGACCGTCCCACAGCGGGTACAGGCGGCCCCACCGCTTGTCCACGTCGCCGTCGAACGTGCCGGGGTGATCGCCTCGGTGGAGTCGTCCGGACGATCGTCGCGGATCGACCCGCTGTCGTCATCGACCGTCCGCTCGCCGTCCCCGGCTGCCCCATCATCGCCTTCCGGCGGCTCGCCGTCGTCACTCGCCTCTCCAGCACCGCCTTCCGGCGGCTCGTTGTCGTCAGTCGCCCCCTCATCGGCGTCGGCGGTCGAGTCCGCACCGACGAACTCGTCCAGCGAGCGGTCCTCGGGCATCTACGCCTCGCGACGGAGCCGCGCGACGACGTACTCGCGCTCCAATTCGCCGAGGAACTCGCCGAGCCGGGGTCCCTGCGTGTCGTCGAAAAAGAGCCGGTAGCCCGCCTCGAAGAACTCGCCCACCGCGAGGTCGTGTGCGCGCGCCGTCTCGTACATCTCGGCCTGGATCGCCTCGCCGTCGTGGCCGGCCTCAACGAACGCCGCGAGGTCATCCAGCGCGGCCGCCACGTCGTCGTCGAAGGTGACCTCCGGGAGGTCGGTCTGCAGCCGATAGTTGTACTCGTTGTCAGTCCGCTCGGCCCACGTTCTCGCGCGCTCGACCCGCGCGAGCGCCTCCTCGATCGCCCACTCGGGCGTATCCGCCTCAATGTGGCCCTCGTCGCGGGCGAGCTGTTCGCGAAGCGCCGGGTCATCGACCATTCCGAGGACTGCCGCGAACGTGTACGGCAGCCGGACGCGCTCCGCGCGTGGCTCCTCGCCGGCGACGAACGGATAGGCCCGCTCGGCGAAGGCGGTCAGCTCCTCGTCGTCGACCTCGCCGGCGGCGGCGCGTTCGAACCGGTCGAACCGGTCGACGAGCTGATCGAGGCGATCGATATCGAGGTCGCGGGCCTTCTTCGGGTGGAGCGCGAAGAAGTATCGGACGACCACCGGCTCCAGCAGCTGGAGCAGCTCCGGGACGGTGACGACGTTTCCCGCCGAGGAGGAGAGCGCCGCGCCGTCCAGAGTGAACCACTCGTAGACCATCGGTACCGGCGGCTCGGCCCCGAAGACGTTGCGGGCGATATCGACGCCGGAGGGCCAGGATCCCTCGGCGTGGTCCTTGCCGAAGGGCTCGAAGTCGACACCGAGGATGCCCCACTGGGCCGGCCACTCCAGCCGCCAGGGGAGTTTCCCCTCCCGGAACGTGGCCGTGCCCTCGCGGCCACACCCGTCGATGACGTCGCCGCCGACGGTCATGTCCGTACAGGCGTACTCGACCGTCCCGGCCTCGACGTCGACGGCCGTCACCGTCTCGGTCACCTTACCACACTCGGCACAGATCGGGTTGAACGGGACGTAGGTGTCGTCGACTTTGTCCTGATACGCCGACAGGGTCTCCCGGACCCCATCGAGGTCGGAGAGCACCGTCCGGATCGCGTCGTCGAAGGCCCCCTCGGCGTACAGCTCAGTGTTCGAGATCATCTCGACTGGCACGCCGAGCCGGTCGGCATCCGCCTGCAACAACGCCGCGAAGTGCGCCGCGTACGACTCCCGCTCGCCGAAGGGATCGGGGATCGCGGTGTAGGGCTTTCCGAGGTTGCGGCCGAGCGCGCCCGCGTCGACGTCGCCGAGGCCGACGATTTCGCCGTCGGCGTTCGCCAGCTTTCGTGGGAGCTTTCGGAGTGGGTCCTTGTCGTCGGAGGTGAACACCTGCCGAACCTCGTAGCCGCGCTCGCGCAACACCTCGGCGACGAAGTAGCCGCGCATGACCTCGTTGACGTTGCCGAGGTGGGCGACCCCGGACGGGGAGACGCCGCCTTTGATCACGATCGGCTCGTCCGGCTCGCGCGCCTCGATGATGTCGGCGACCTCGTCCGCCCAGAACGCGTGGAACTCGCCCGTATTCGCAGGGGTATCGTTCGCGTCGTCGTCCGAGTCGGCTGCGCGTGTCGAGAGGATGTGTGGTGAGTCGTCGTGTGGCGAGTCGTCGTGTGGCGAGTCGTCGTGTGGGGCGTCGTCGCTCATGGCCGTTCCGTCCAGTAGCTCGGCTCCTCGGTCCCCTCGGGGACGACGTCGGTCCCGGTGTGTGCACCGCTGAGGACCGCATCGACGACGGCCGATGGGTCGCTCCCGTCGAGGACGACCGATCGGATCCCCGCGCGGTCGATGAGCTTCGCGGCGAGCAGGTCGACCGGCGCGGACGACCCGGCGTCACGGCTCATCGGCAGGACGACGTCGACGAGCTCCGCCGGCGTCATCTCCTCGAAGCGGACAGCGTCCGCGTGGGCGTTGGGGTCGACGTCGTAGACGCCGTCCGCGCTCGTCGCATAGACGAGCAGGTCGGCATCGACCGCCTCCGCGAAGCCGGCCGCCACCGCGTCCGTGGTCTGACCCGGCACGAGCCCGCCCATCACCGACACCTCGCCGCGACGGAGTGCCGCCGCCGCCTCGTCGTAGTCCGTCGCCGGCGAGAGGTTGCCGCGGCCGTCGAGCGCGGCGATCAACAGCCGGGCGTTCAGCCGGGTCGTATCGATCCCGAGCTGGTCGAGTTCGACCTCGTTTGCCCCGAGGGCGCGGCCGGCCTCGATATACTCGCGTGCGACGCCGCCCCCGCCGACGACGACGCCCAGTTCACACCCGTCCGCCGCCAGCCGTTCGAGCGCCTCGGCGTGGGCAGCGACCCGGTCCGGATCGAGATCCGGCGCGAGCACGCTCCCGCCGATGGAAACGACGACTCTCATTGCCGTGGGCTAACCCGGTCGCGGGCTTAAGGATTATCAAGCGGTGACGACGGCCGTGACGGAGCGGTTTCGAGTGTGAGTCCGAGCCTCCGCGGGAAACGCCTAAGCCGCTGGCTGTCCGCCGATCAGGTATGCATCCCATCTCCATCCTCGGCCCCGACGCTGACCGCCTCGCCGACCGCCTCGTCGAGCGGCTGGACGGTCGTGTGGCGGTCGTGACCCGCGCTGGCGACCCCTCGACGGACGGTGGGGCCGTGGGGACGACGCGGTTGGACGCCGAGACGGAGCCCGTCACCACGGAGCTGGCGCTCTCGCCGGACGGGACCTGGAGCGGAACCGGCCGCACCGCCGGCTTCGACACGGTCCTCGACCGTCTCGCGCCCGATCACGACTACTGCGTCGCCGTCGGCCACACCCGGCTCCGGGTTCCCACGGTGCTACTCGGGGATGAATACGAAGCCGAGGACGTCCCCGGAACGGTCATCGCGAGCGCGGCATCGGCCGCGGCGGTCGACCTCGATGACCTCGTAGCGTCGCTTTCGGACGCGGAGCCGTGGATCACCGTCGAGGAGCTGACCGAGCGCGTCCGCGAGGCCCCGGGCGAGGAGCGATCCGGCGCGATCGCGACGTTCACCGGGCGGGTCCGCGCGAAGGACGCCCCCGAGGACGACCGGACGAGCCACCTCGCGTTCGAGAAGTACGAGGGCGTCGCCCGCGAGCGGATGGACGCCATTTCCGAGGAACTCACCGAGCGCCCGGGCGTCTTCGAGGTCCTGATGCATCACCGCACGGGGGTGATCGAGGCGGGCGAGGACATCGTCTTCGTCGTCGTGCTCGCCGGCCATCGCGAGGAGGCGTTCCGGACCGTCGAGGACGGGATCAACCGCCTGAAGGACGAGGTGCCGATATTTAAAAAGGAGACGACCGAGCGCGAGGAGTTCTGGGTACACCAGCGGGAGTAGGCGAGGACGGTTCGGTGCCGAGGGCGACCGCATCCGGGCCGAAAAGCGGCGAACCCGCCACCGAACCGGATTTATAAACCGACGGCGTGCGAGTGTGAGGTATGCACGAGTCACACAGCCTCACGCTCGCCCGGTTGCCCTCTGGCG
>SL_8KL_010_SEDDRAFT_10003648_pt1 | contig 12623 bp, 15 predicted proteins | sample SodLakKL_010_SED_4_FD_11160 | JGI IMG/M metagenome (IMG submission 11160) | reverse complement strand
TCGGTGCCAGCCGATAATGATAGTGACTCGATTGCCTCGCGGACTTCCTCGGGGTCGGCCAGCGTGCGGAACTCCTTTCGGCTCATGGCTGGACCTCCCAGTATTCGACTGTCACCTGCTCGCCCTCGGCGTACCCCTCGCGGGACTCCGGGACGACAACCCAGCCGTCAGCCAGCGCGACACTTGAGAGAACGCCCGCACCTTTCACCCGGACAGGGGTGGCACACAGGCCGTCGGCCGTCTGTGCCGTTTCGACCCGCACGAACGTTCGCGTGCCGGGCTCGCTGGGGAGTTTGCGGGTGAGTGTCGCCTGTCGAGTTGGGAATAGCTCGTCGGGAAGGTGGCCCACCTTCTTGAGAACAGGCCGAAGAAACTCCACCGCATTCAGCAGACAGGAGACGGGATACCCCGGCAACATGAGAATGGGTGTCTCCTCGACGATACCGAGGCCAACGGGGTAGCCGGGTTTGATCGCAACACCGTGGACCAACACCTCGCCGAGTTCCTCGACGACCTCGGGAATTAGGTCGCGCTCGCCGACCGAGGAGCCACCTGTGGTGACGATAATATCTTTGGTGAGATCACGCTGGATGGCCGCCCGGAGAGCCGCCGAATCGTCGTCGACGATCTCTCGATAGGTTGCCTCGCCGCCCCAGCGCTCAACGAACTGCGAGACAGTTAGCCCATTGGTTTCGATGATCTCGCCGGGGTCGGGGTCGGCCTCAACCAACTCCTCGCCCGTAGGAATCACCCCTACGGTTGGCTGTTTGTAAACGGTGATCTCCCAGAGACCCACTGATCGGAGCAGTCCCAGATCTGAGGGCCGAAGGCGGTGTCCCGGTTCGTACAGCGGCTGGCCTTCGGCAACGTCCTCGCCGGTGTTGCCGACGTTCTGGCCTTCGGCGACAGCCTCGTGGACGACGATTGTCTCGTCCGTGGCGTCGACCTGTTCGATCATGACGACGGCGTCCGCGCCCTCGGGGAGTTCGCTGCCGGTGTGGACACGGCTTGCGGTGCCGGGCAGCACCGAGGCTTCGGTCTCGCGCGTTTCGAGGAGCTTTGGGGAGTGGTCGCTGGCTCCGAGTGTGTCCTCGGCGCGGACCGCAAAGCCGTCCATCGCCGCCCGGTCGTAGTTCGGCACGGGGTTTGGCGCGGTGATCGTCGTGGCGACCGCGCGGCCGTCAGCCATGTTCAGCGGGAGGCGTTCGGTGCGGTCGTGTGGCTCAACGACGTCCAAGAGGCGCTCGCGGGCGTCTTCGAGCGAGGTACGATGCTTGAAGCCCGAGGTGCGTCTGGCTTCGTTTGGCATACCCTGTGTTGTGTTGGCGGCCGTATAAGCCCGCACGGTCCGGTGTGGCCCTCAACAAGTCGGCCGCTCGCTGTCGAGAACCGACCGCGGGGTTTTTCGACGTTGCGTTCATACTGTTGTGTATGTCAGCACTGCGCGATGCGCTTCGAGAGCTTCCGGATGCGGTGTTTGCGGACTTCCTTGAGTCAGAGGAGGCCTACCAACTCGTTTTGGACATCCCGGGAGTCACCGCCGAGACCGCCGAACTAATCGCCGACGGCAGCCGACTGACCATCGAAGCCAGACGCGAAAAAGCCGTCCCTGAGGGGTTCCGATACCTCCGAGAAGACCGGCCACTGTTTCTCGATGCGGAGTTGCCGCTGCCACGGGATGCCGACGGCGAGGCCGCTTCGGCGGTCGTCGACCGTGGAGTGCTCGAAATCTCGCTGCCGAAAACCGCTGATGATTCAGGTGAATCCATTCCGATCGATGACGCCGCGGAGTAGGTGATCACTCTGGTCTCTCTCCGTGCGTACTGGCGGTTCGTCGTCGTGTTTTATCGGTTTTCGCCGCTGCTGGTCGCCTACCTGCGGGACCGCAACCGGTTTCTGTTTTTCGGCGGCTCCAGACGCGTCACCACCGAGATGCAGCTCGAACGCGCCGAAATCCTGCTTGAGACGCTGCTTACACTCGGGCCGACGTTTATCAAACTCGGCCAACTGCTGTCGACTCGACCCGACATTCTGCCGAAAGCCTACATCGATGTGCTCTCAAGTCTGCAGGATGATGTGCCGGCGGCGAGTTGGGAAGAATCAAAACAGGTAATCGAAGCCGAGTTAGGTCCCGTCGAGGAGGTGTTCGACGAGTTCGATACCGAGCCGATCAGCGGGGCGAGTCTGGGCCAGGTGTATCTCGCCACCTACGAGGGCCAACAGGTCGCCGTCAAGATTCGTCGACCCAACATCGAATCGCTGGTTGAGGCTGACCTGCGGGTGCTTCGGTGGTCAATTCCAGTTCTCGTCCGATTTTTGGGCGAGGGGCGGGCGTTTTCGCTGGACAATCTGACCGATGAGTTCGCCAAAACCATCCGTCAAGAGATGAACTACGCCCGCGAGCGCGACATTCTCGAAGAGATCCGTGGTAACTTTGAGGAAAACCGAGATATTCGGATTCCACGGTCGGTCGAGGCTGCCTGCGGGCCGCGCGTGCTCACCATGGAGTACCTGCCGGGTGTCAAAATCACCGACATATCCCGACTTGACGAGATGGGTCTGGATCGGACGGAGCTGGCGACCAAACTCCAGCGCATCTACCTGCAGATGATCGTCCAAGACGGCGTTTTTCATGCCGACCCCCACCCCGGTAACCTCGCTGTCGCCGAGGATGGGTCGATCATCTTCTATGATTTCGGCATGTCGAGTACGGTCGATTCGTTCATTCAGGACAAAATCGTCGAGTTCTACATCGCGGTCGCCAACCAGAATATCGATGCGATTCTCGACACGCTGGTCGATATGGGCACGCTCAGCCCGACTGCTGACCGCAAGATCATGGGCGAAGTCATGGAGTTGGCGATTGCCGACGCCCGTGGAGACGACATCGAGCAGTACCGGGTCAACCAGATTATCGAGCAAGTCGAGTCGACAATCTATGAGTTTCCACTCCGACTCCCACGGAATCTCGCGCTCGTGTTGCGTGTAGCAACCGTCGTCGAGGGCGTTTGTGTGACGCTCGATGCGGATTTCGACTTCATATCGGTTGCAACAGACTACCTCACCGAAGAGGGTTACCGCGAAGAGACAGCCAAAAAGCTGCTCGAAGAGGGCAGCCAGCAGGTCCAACAGACGACACAGGCGCTGTTTACGGTCCCACCAAAACTCAACCGAGTGTTGGATACGGTCGAACGTGAGGATCTGACGGTTAACGTCCAGATCGACGATAAAAATCACGTTCTTGACAAACTCGCCAAGCGAATCTCGTATTCGATTATTGTGGCCGTCGGGCTGCTTTCGGCCTCGATTATCTATGCGTTTGCCAACGAGTGGCGGATCGCACTGGCGATTCTCGGACTCACCGCACCGATGGTGTTTTTCCTCTATCGGTCGTTCAAACAGCCCAGCGGCCTGCGTGCCCGCCCGCAGTTCACTCGCCAAAACCTGCGTGAGCGCCGCGGTCCCGGCAACGAGTAGCTGCGACTCCAGTAGTCGACTCCTACTGCACAGTAGCCGTCGACTATCGTTGAGGTAGCTGTCGTCTCCCAGTTACGTACGTAACCGTCGACTGTCAGTCACAACATCTGGTCGTAGAATAGCGGTTACTCACCTTGCAGTTTGGCGAACTGATCGAGGAGTTCGTCTGCCGACTCACCCGACTCAAACGTCATCGAGCCGCGGAACTCCGAGCGTTGCTGATCGAAATCCGCATCCACCGTCGCCGTTTTTTGTTCTCGTCGCTCGTGCTCAGCTTCGTCATATGCTCCCATAGACATGGTATACCATACCTTGGTTCTGTTCGATTATATACCTAACGATTGTTCAGACCGATGTGACACAACAGATCAACGGTAGGTCGTTCGACCAGAATACGTAACTGCCCCCGATTCCTCACCACAGGTGTGGCACGACCGCTTCGTTTCAGATATGCCCCAGAGCGTTGGTCGCTCGGCCGGATTCGGTCGGCGGTTTTCCAGCCCCTTGAGTCGAATCTCGGCGCCGAGATGCGCAGGTCGTGGTTTCGGCCGCCGGCTGGCTATCAAGCCCGGCGCTTCGAGATGGACAACGGCGACATCGCACTGTTTTGCTGGACTGATGGTGACGAGGGGCCGACGGGCGTCGACGGCGGTCCCGGGGCCTACTGGCTCGGCAACACTGAAACGCCGAGTTCGCTGTGGCGAACCGAAAAGTACGGCTTCGAAGAGGTTCCCTACCCCGTCTGTCGGTGGGCCGAACGCGAGCTGTTGGCCCAACTCCACATGGAGTCGCCGTGGCTCGAAGCCTATCCGCATATTTCGTGGTACTTTTTGGGTGTGTTTCTCTCGAAGGACGGCCGAGAGACGACGCGGGAGTTTTTCCGCGAGCACGCCGCGGGCTTTCCGGATGCAACCACTGAGGACGCACTCAAATACTACGAGTCGGTGCTGAAAACGGGTGCGCTGGATCCCTATCGTCCGGAGATGGCCGGAAAGCTCGGGACCTCAGATTATCTGGATCTTACTCGGATGACCGCCGCGATGGGCGAGTTTAACGCCGCCAAACTCCTATTGGATGCGGGCTATGAGATCACCCCCGAGATTGAGGTGACAACGGGCCACTCGATTGACTTCCGTGCAGATCCGCCGGACTCCAACGGGAGCCAAGCCGTACTCGTCGAGGTCACCCGTCCGCTGCCGCCCGGTCGACGGTCGGCCGACTCGCCGTTGACTGCGCTGCGAGAGACGGCCAAAACAAAAACTGACGGGCAACTCGACGCGCATGCAGGTGGCGTGGTGCTGTTCGTCGACTGCTCGTCGTTTCCTGACGACGCCTGGCGGACGATTGCAGCCGAACAGCCCGACGTTCGGCACCGCCCGGCAGTTGTTTTTCGGGTGCGGCCAACGGGACGCGTCGAAGGCTACCGGAAAGGCGGTCTCCCGCTTGAGTTGGATACGGTGATCGAGTTCGGTTGAGTGCTAGAATGAAACCTGTTGGGGGCCTTCTTCGCCGGGCGTGTACTGATCGCGATCACTGTAGAATCGGCGGCCAATGGCTTTGTGACTGACGCCGCTCAGCAACGACTGCTGGACGCTGTCTGGCGTCTCGAACGTCTCTTCGCCGAGTCGACTGAGGATCTCGCCGATCGTTTCAGTACCGTTTTCGAGAGTGATCTCGTGGTCGCCGTACTGGTTGATGATCTCCGAGGTGGTCGTTGGATAGTGGCTGTCGGTGAAGTCGGTTGTGTTGAGTCGCATATCTACTGTGTATCAGCGCATAACTATAATGATTGTCCATAAGGAATTGGGTAGTCAGCCCCATTGTTAATATTCATTAAGGTTGTGTCGATGTCGTCTTGGGTCGGGGGGCACAATGCGGCGTATGAACACCGAGCCGGTTGCTGATCTCCACGTCCACACGACGGTCTCGGATGGGGTGCTCTCGGTCGACCAGCTCCCTGCAGTGGCCCACGAGGCCGGCATCGAGTGGGTTGCGGTCACCGACCACGACAGGGTCCATCCCGACCTGTCGGCTCCGGTGACCAAACGGGATAAAATCGGCATGATCCGCGGCATCGAACTCCGCGCCGACGCTGGCGACTAGCGCGTCGACCTGCCGGGCTACGGCGTCGAGCCAACAGTCGAGCTAACCGCGGAACTCGACCGCCTCCAGACCGACCGCAAACAGCGTGGTCGACGGATTATCGAGCGGGTCGAAGCCCAGTTGGGCGTTGGACTCCCAATCGAGCCACGCCCCGGCATCGGCCGACCACACATCGCGCGGGCGATTGAATTACTCTCGAAGTCGACTGCAGCCAACGACGCTTTAAACCGTCTGGGTCCCCAATCAAAAATATGCGCTGTCATTACTGCGACGAAGAGGCCGCATTTGCGGCCGAAAAAGGCGGGCTCAAAGTCGGCCTCTGTGCGGACCACTTCCGCGAGCGACTCGAAGAGATCAGCGACTCGGCCGAACTCGCTGAACTCGAATCGCAACTCGATGTGACACGGACGGACTGAGTAGCGGAATCTCTTTCAGCGCGGCGTGTGGACGGTTCGGTATGTCATTCGAGCCCACAAATCGCCCCCGTCGACTCCGGACTGACGGGATCAGACCACTGGTCAGCGAGACGACGCTCGACGCACAGGATCTCATCGCGCCCGTCTTCGTCGACGAGACACTCGATGAACGACTCCCGATCTCGTCGATGCCAGGCCACGAACGCGTGCCCATAGGTGAGGCCGCCGACCGCGTCGACGAAATCCGCAAAACAGGTGTCGAGGCCGTCATCGTCTTCGGAATTCCAGAGACGAAAGACGAGACCGGTACCGAAGCCTACGCCGAAGACGGCGTCGTCCAGCAAGGAATCCGAGAGATCAGCGAGAAGACGGACGCCTACGTTATCGGCGACGTCTGTCTCTGTGAGTACACCGACCACGGCCACTGCGGCATCGTCGAACCTCACGCCCACGAGAAGCCGACGCTGACGGTTGAAAACGACGAAACCCTGAAACTGCTGGCCGAGACGGCAGTCTCCCAAGCCGAAGCGGGAGCCGACATGGTTGCCCCATCCAGTATGACCGACGGGATGGTTGGGGCGATCCGTACCGCCCTCGATGAGGCGGGTTTCGAGCACGTCCCGATTATGAGCTATGCGGCCAAATACGAATCTTCGTTTTATGGGCCGTTCCGCGATGCCGCCGACGGCGCGCCCGCCTTTGGGGACCGTCGACACTACCAGATGGACCCTGCGAACCGTCGGGAAGCAATGCGGGAAGTCAGCTTGGATGTCGAAGAGGGCGCGGACGTGCTGATGGTCAAACCCGCACTTCCCTACCTCGATATTGTTCGTGACATCCGCGAGGAGTTCGACCACCCAGTGGCAGCCTACAACGTCTCAGGTGAGTACGCCATGCTCCACGCCGCGGCCGAAAAGGGGTGGCTAGATCTGGAAGCCACCGCCTACGAGTCGCTTTTGAGTATCAAACGCGCTGGCGCGGATCTCATTTTGACCTACTTCGCCGAGGATCTGGCTGAGCGACTGTAGTTATCTCGGAGATCCATCAGTTTCGACGATGACACGCTCGTACTCGCCGAGTCGCCATTCGTCAGGTTCAGTGCCGCTTGTGCGGAGTGCGTCCGGTTGGTCGACCGCCGTCGACGGTGAGCGGTGATCCGTTTCGAGAGTCATACCTCAACACCGACCGCAGGTGGCTAAAACGACCCGGCCACAGCAACGGCGGCGGTCGTCTGTGACAGCCCGTCGCCCGCTGAATTGGGCGTATTCGGTGGCCAAACCGGCTGTCGGACTACCGTACGCACTGTTCGAGAGACGCAGACAGCGTCAATACTTGCAGCAACCTCAGTCGACAGTTTCGGAGACGAACCCGAAACCAACTGCTGGAGAAAATACCAGTGCTCCGAGCGGCGTGTCGATTACTCTTCAGTGATCGTCTCGCTTGTGGGGTCGAGTTCGCCTTTGTGGATTTTCGCGCCGTCTTTGGCGACTTGATTACCGAGGACGGCACACGGAATTCGCATCGGCGAAATCGTCACACCCAGCATCTCAACGATGTCGTCGGTCTCCAATGCTTCCAACTCGTCGAGTGTCATCCCGACAAGCCGTTCGGAAAGCATACTCGCCGAGGCTTGGGAGATCGCACAGCCGTCGCCGGTGAAGGTGACGTATTCGATCTGTTCGCCGTCATCGTCGAGTCGCACATCCATCTGGATCGTATCGCCACACGAGGGGTTTTCGCCCGTGTGTGAGAAATCAGGATCCTCCAACTCCCCGTAGTTTCGGGGGCTTTTGTAGTGATCGAGGATCTGCTGGCGATACATATCCGAGCCAAGTCCCATATACCGCTGGCTATGGTCGGTGCTCAAAAAAGGGTTCCGGGCGGTACCGCGAGCGCCACGTCGACACCGGTTGGGATTACACAGTGAGGCCCTCGTCAGTCGGCGTCGACTTCCAGTGGGCTGTCTGCGGACAGCACTGCCAAGCCATCGGTTGCCAGCCAGCGGATGAACACCTCTGCTTCCGTTGAGTTCCGAACCCGATAGGCGGCAGCCGTCGACTCGTTATCGCCGACGTGGACTGTGATGCCACCGTCCTTAATGGCGCGAAACGCCGCCTCGTCGGTTGTGTCGTCACCGATATAGAAGGTGAGCCACGACTCGTCAACGTGCTCGCGGAGCTGGGCGAGCGCGCTGCCTTTGTCCCAGTCGGCCGCCGGCCGGAGTTCAAGGCTCTCTTTGCCGTCGTGGATCTCGATTTCGCCAGCCCCGTGGTCACCGACAGCCTCTCGGACATGTGTTTCGACGGTCTCGATAGCCCCACGGTCGACCTGCCGGTAGTGAATCGTGGCGGTGACGCCCTTGTGTTCGACGAGCGTTCCCTCGATGTCGGCGAGTCGACTCTGGAGTTCTCGACAGACATCCTCAACGACTGGTTCGGCACTCGTCGCGTCGGGATGCGTCTCGCGGGAGCCGTCGATCCCGAGTTCGAGGCCATGGTTGCCGACGCAGTCGACACCGGAGAGCCCGAGTCGCTCGCGGAGGTCGGCTAGCCCGCGACCGCTGATCACCGCCGGATGAACCTGCGGATGCTCACGAAACGTTCGGAGCGAGCGCAGATTCGGCTCGGTTGGCTCCGGCGTGTCGGGATCGTCGGCAATCGGCGACAGTGTGCCGTCGAAATCGGTGCCGAACAGCAGGCCGGGAGCCTCGCTGAGTCGGTACCGAAGCTCGTCAAACGCCGCCCAGACGAGCGGTGGCTGTGTAATCGATTCCGGGGTCGGTTGTGATGAGTGGTTTGCCATTGGGTAGGGGGTGGCTACGTTGATCTGAGATCAGTCCGTGAGTCCGCCGACTCGTCGACTGCGAGCGTCGAATCGAACACCTCTGCCATCCACGACTGGATGTCGGTTTCGGTGACCGTCGAGCGGAGTGCCTGCATGCGCTGACTGCGGTCTTCGGTGGGCATCGAGGCGGCGAGATCGAGACGCTCGGCGAACGTCTCGGTGTCTGTCGGCTCAATCGAGATCGCTGCATCGCCAAGCAGGTCGTGGGCTCCGGCGTGTTCGCTCAACACGAGCACGCCGGTATGGTCGATCTGCGCTGAGACGTACTCCATGGCCACGAGGTTCATCCCATCGGCCAGCGGGCTGACAATGGCGAGATCGCTGTGTCGACACAGCCCGTACAGCGCCTCCTCTGACAGATAGTCGTCAATCTCGATTATAGGCTGCCAGTCGTCAGTACCAAAGCGCTCGTTGATCCGCTCGATAGCCCGGTCGACTTGGCGGCCGAGTTCGCGGTACTCGGGAATCGCCGTCCGACTCGGCGTGGCCTTCTGGACGTAGGTGAACTCGCCGCGCCAGTTGGGTTGGGTTGCCAACAACTGCTCGATAGCCGCGAGCCGTTCGGGAATTCCTTTTGTGTAGTCCAGCCGGTCGATGCCGACGGCGACCTGCTGGTCGTCGGGAATGCCGTAGTCCTCGCGGAATTGGGTCCAGAACGACTCGTCGGGCCCAGCAGCATGCTCGGCTATCGCCTGCGTGTCGACGCCCATCGGGAACGCCTGGATGTGGGTTTCATGGCCCCGGTAGGAGACGGTCGACGCACTCCAGTTGACCGAGGCCTCAGGGAGGATGGTGGCCACACAGTCGAGGAAGTTGGCACAGTACCGCGGGATATGAAAGCCCAGCAGGTCGTTCGCCAGCAGGCCATCGAGGAGGTCGCTCCCGTGGGGGCAGTCCCGAAACACCTCGCGTTCGGGCCACGGGATGTGCCAGAACTGACTCATCAGCGCCGGCTCGTCGAGCAGTTCGCGAACAACCCGAGGAGCCAGCCCGAAATGGTAGTCCTGAAACCAGATGACAGTCTCGGCGCTGGCATCTACACCGCTCTCAGCGTCGCTCAACTCATCGCCGGAACTGCTGTCGACGGCTTCGACAACGCTGTTGGCAAACTGTCGGTTAACTTCGCGGTATCGATCCCAGTACCGGCTTTTGTAGGTGACATACTCGGTGAGACCGTGCGAAAGCGGCCAGAGAGTCCGATTGCTGAAGCCATAGTAGTAGTCGGCGACCGCCGACTCCGTAAGCCAGACGCGCTTGAGCGTGTAGGCCGGCTCGTCGGGGGGCACTCGCACGGAGTCGGCCTCGTTGGTCACCTCTCGGTCGGCATCGCCATCACCCCAAGCGACCCAGATGCCGTCGGTTTGTTGCACAACTGGGTCAAGCCCAGCTGTCAGTCCGCCGGCCGGACGGTCGACGACGATTTCGCCGTCCGAAACGGTGTGACGGTACGGCTGGCGATTCGAGACGACTGTTAGCTGGCGGTCTTCAAGTGTCGAGAGAACCGAATCAAGCGATAGTGTCTCACTCATCTGTTGGCTCCGGTTCGGTCGGCAGTTGGTGTCGAGCGGGGTCGACTGCGATACATACTGGTGGCGGTGGCCGCAGCGTTGTCGGCCGGCTGGCATCGACCAGCGAGCCACCGACCGACACGGCCACAGTGGATGGATAACGTATACTCATGGCAGTCTCAGCACGTCTTGGGGGTGTTGTGAAGGGAGTCGTAGACATCGGTACGATCTCGAGGTCAGACGAGACCGCCTTGGGAGGCAGACGGCGGCTGGAATGATGTCGCTGTTGGCCAGTTAGTCGTCGACTATCTACAGTTACAATCCACCTACCGGCCAGTCACAATCCCTACATACTTTTGGGCTGACCGATGTTTTTGTTGATATGCGAAACCGGGTGAACGGATACGTCGACCGAATTCGCGACGAGCTTCGAAAGTCGTTCACCGAGGAGTACACCCCCCGAGAGGTCGCCGGGAGTTTCTCGCTTGGCGTCTTCATTACGATGCTACCGACCCTTGGCGTCGGATTGGGCGTATTCGTTGTGTTGGCGTACCTGTTCGATCGAATCAACAAAATCGCGCTGTTCGCCTCGGTACTCGTGTTGAACCCGGTCGTCAAATGGGGTGTGTATGCGGCCAGTATCACGCTCGGTTTCTTTCTGTTGGGTCCCGTCGAGGGGTTCGACGGCGGCGGTGTGACGCTGGATGACGGCTATGAGGTACTGATACGGCTGTGGCTCGGCAATCTGATTCTGGCGGCGGTCGCCACGGCGATCGCGTACCCGCTTGCCTACCGGATGGTCACAAGCTACCGGGAGCGTGAACTCGATATCGTCGGAACCACCGTCGAATCCGTTGTCGAGAGCTTCGAGGAACTGAAACGTGAGTCGACGGGAGACGCTGAGACGGCAGGAAATCCACTCAGCTCTAAGCCCGAGGCGTCCGAGGAGCCGCCTGTAACCGAGGCTGAAAACCAGCCATCAGACGCAGGAAGTCGACAGGCCAGCGATAGCACCGACGCCGAGTAGTTTCCAATCCGGTGAGCACTCCCGTGGGTGACATCCACAGCGCATAAATATAATCTGGTTATATCGATAAGTTATATGCTGGTCCTCGTCGACATCGAACGTATGAGTGGCAGTCAACAGCTGTTGGAGAGGGGTCAGGATATCTGGGAGGCACAGAAGTCACACCCGTTCGTCGTCGAGTTGGCCGAGGGAACACTCGACCGAGGGGCGTTCGAACACTGGGTGCGACAGGATTATCGGTACCTGCAGGACTACGCCCGGCTGTTCGCGATCGCCGGCACGAAGGCCCGCGATGAGTCGACGATGACCAACCTGTTGGGGGTTGCCCACACCGTTCTTGAAACGGAGATGGATCTCCACCGGTCGTTTGCAGCCGACTACAGGATTTCGGCGGCAGAACTCGAATCGACCGAGAAGGCCCCGACCTGTGTGGCCTACACGAACTTTTTGTTACGCACCGCCTACGAGGGCTCGCTGGCCGAAATCGCAGCCGCGCTCTACCCCTGTATGCAGGGGTATCTCGACGTGGCCGACCACATGGCCGAGCTAGCCGACGAGACACATCAGTATACGCCGTTTATCGAGCTGTACACGGGCGAGGAGTTCCGCGAGGAGGTTCAGTGGTGCCAGGAGTTCGTCGACCGCTGTTGGGCCGACTCGCCGGGCGAACACGAGGCGATGGAACAGGCGTTCCGGACGAGCGCGAAGCTCGAATACCGCTTTTGGGAGATGGCTTACACCCAGGAAGAGTGGGGCCTATGACTGACGTGGACCAACTCGACGCGTATGCGTCGTACGCCGAGACGGCCACACACCCCCGGTTCACCGACTGGCTCCGCGAGCGATCCGAGCCGGCCTGGACCAATGCAACGACGCATCGATTCACCCGACAGCTGGGGGCTGGAACGCTCGATACCGCGGTTATGAGCGAGTATCTCGTTCAGGACTATGCGTTCGTCGAGACGCTGGTCGGCACATTTGCGCAGGCAGTCGACCAGGCACCGTCGATGGCCGACAAGCGTCGACTAATTGAGTTTCTAGATGTGGTTACGGACGACGAAAACGACTACTTCGAGCGGTCGTTCGACGCACTTGAGGTGCCAGTCGACCGGTGCGAGAAGCCTGAGCTAACCCAGACGACTGAAGCGATGGTCGACACGTTGGGTGCGGCAGCCAACCAGGGTGGGTACGCCGAGACGCTGGCGGTGCTCGTCCCGGCCGAGTGGGGGTATCTGACGTGGGCAGAAC
>SL_8KL_010_SEDDRAFT_10003647_pt1 | contig 12629 bp, 13 predicted proteins | sample SodLakKL_010_SED_4_FD_11160 | JGI IMG/M metagenome (IMG submission 11160) | reverse complement strand
GCCCCTCCCGGCAGGCCGGCTGGGTCACCGCGCCCCAACGACATCCTCGGGGCTCCGGCGATCCCGCCGGCCGCGCTGACCCGGCTCGTGGTCCTGGGGCGCAGCCTGCTCGCGCGGCTGCACCGGGCATCAGCACCGCCCCCGAGCCGGATCATGGAGGCCGCCCTGGCCGGGTTGTCACCGGCCGTGCTCGCGACGCTCTGCCACCTCGACATCCCCGATCGGGTCACGGCACCGATGCGCGTCGTCGACCTGGCGGACGTGCTCGAGGTCGACCCCGAACGTCTGGAGCGGCTGCTGCGGTTCGCCCACGTCCACGGGTGGCTCCGGCTCGACCGAGCAGGGCGGGTCCGCCCGACCAGGGTCACCGCGTTCCTCCGCCGCGATCATCCCGGCGGGTGGCGCGCATGGGCGGTCTTCGCCGCCCGGCCCGAGGTGACCAGGTCACTGGGAGCGCTGGCTACGGCACTGGGGGCGGACGGCGACGCGTTCCGCGCCGCCAACCTGCAGCCGTTCTTCGCGTGGATGGCGGCCAATCCCGACGCAGCGGCCCGGTTCGACGACGCGATGGCGGCCGGTGCCCGACTGCACGGGCTGCTCCTGGCGCGGGCGCTCGACTGGTCCGACCGACGCCGGATCTGTGACGTGGGCGGCGGGGACGGGACGCTGCTCGCCACGCTCGTCGCGCAGCACCCACATCTCGACGCGGCCGTCCTCGAGCTGCCCGAGGTCGTCGCGCGGGCACCCGACCGTGCGGGCATCGCTGCGATCGCCGGGGATGCGTTCGACGCCGTTCCCAACGGCTTCGACACCTACCTGCTCGTCAACGTCGTCCACGACTGGGACGACCGGGACGCGCGGCGCCTGCTGGAGCAGGTGGCCGCGGCCGCGCGGGCGTCGCACGCGACGACCGCAGCGGTCCGGGTCGTGGTGGTCGAGAGCCGGGCACGCCCTCGACCCGTGGACGACATCGCGCTGTCAGCCGACACGCTGATGCTCGCGTTGACGCCTGGTGGACGCGAGCGCACCGTCGACGAGCTCGCCGCGATCGGGCGGGCGGCCGGACTGTCCTGCCATCGGTGGCTCACCCTGGCGTCCGGAGACGTGGCGATGGTGTTCGAGCCGGCCGCTGGTGCCCGCTCCGACGCAACGACGAGGAGATGATGCACGACGCGCGGTACCGGGAGGCCGAACGGCGCTTGTGGGCATCCATCGGTGTCACGCCGCGCAACCGACGGGTCCGGCTGGAGCGTCTGGGTGTCACCGTGCGGGTCCAGGAGGTGGGTGAAGGAGACCCCGTGGTGTTCGTCCACGGGGGCTCGAACGCTGGCAGCAGCTGGGCGCGGCTGGCAGCGCGGCTGTCGGGCTTCCGGTGCCTGCTGCTGGACCGGCCAGGGTGTGGGCTGTCCGAGCCGCTCGCGGGCCGGTTGGACGCCGAGGGGATGCAGCAGGTCGCCCGCACCCAACTCGTCGACCTCCTCGACGCACTCGAGCTGTCCTCCGCGCAGGTGATCGCCACTTCCTACGGGGGGTTGTCAGCGCTCCTGAGTGCCGCAGCGCACCCGGATCGCATCGACCGCAGCGTGCTGCTGGGTTGGCCGGTGGGCGCGCCGATCGCACACGTCCCGATGGTGATGCGCATCGCCGCGATCCGGCCACTGGGGTACGTGATGGCCGCTCTGCCTCCGACCGAGCGTTCCGTCCGCTCGATGCTCCGGCAGGTCGGGCTACGCCGGGCGATCGACACGGGCCGGTTCAGCCCCGAGGAGCTCGCCTGGTTCCATGCGCTGCTCCGCGACACCGACACGATGGGCAACGAGGTCCGGTCCAACCGCTACCTCTCGCTGCGGCACGGCCTGTTCGGCGGCCTGATCATCCCGGACGAGGTGCTGGCATCGATCCGGAACCCGCTGCTGCTCCTGTGGGGCGAGGACGACCCGTTCGGGGGCGCGCCGATCGCCCGACAACTGGCGACCCGCATCCCCGGGGCCCGGCTGGAACTGGTCGCCGAGGCCGGTCACGCGGTGTGGGTCGACGAGCTCGACCACACCGCGGCTGCGATCGCCCGGTTCCTCGGCAGCCCCGAGGTGGGCGAGCCCTCTTCGAGGTAGCCATCCGCCGCCGCCGAGGTGCGGCATGACGGCCGCGGAGCAGGCGCGGACCGCCGCGCACTGATGGTGGGTCATCGAACCGGGCGGGCAGCAACGGCTGCGCGGTACGGCGTTCGACATCGGGATCCCACGGCCCTCGGACCCAGACCTGGAGGCATGTCCCCGAAGTGCGCGACACGGTGACCGTGTCAGCTCGGTCGCACGCGCGAGGCGCCCGATGATCCATGGGGCCGGTGGCTCGCGTTCGTTGGCGCACCGACTGATGGTGGTCAGGCGAGGCGTACCTCACATGGTCGGGCGAGGTCGACCACGGTCATCCCGCGCGCAGCGAGCTCCTCGGCGATGTCCCCGCCCAAGCGGATGGCCTGGCTCGTCTTCGTCGTCACCGTGGTGGCCTACCAGTGGGAGGTTCCCGGAAGCTCGCACCGGCGCGCTCCGACCGGGAGACACGGGGCCAGAGCGAGCAGCGCTGCGTGGCGGCAGAGGGCCGTCGGCGCTGGCTCGTGATCTCGAGTGGTCGCGCAGCAGACCCTGGCGCCACGCCGAGGTGAGTGCTCCACCCCGGCCAGGGCCGACCGTCTCCCCGGTCGTCGCCCGGACGATCGGAGGATGGCCGTGCCCACTCCGGCTCAGACGAGCGCGCGGACGAGGACGACGAGCGCCACCGGGAGCAGGACGATGCCCGTCACCAGCAGGCCGATGTCGAGCACCAGGATCGGCAGACCGGCACGGCCGAGGCGGTGCCGGGCGAGACGCCGGACGGCCGAGGTCCAGCGCCAGTCCCGTAAGGAACGCACGAGGTACCAGCGATCCGACCACACGACGGGATGCCGCCGGGTCCGACCGGTCCTACGGTCGGCATGGCGCTGGAAGCGCCGCGCCAGGGGTTAGGCGGCCACCAGCGCCAGCCAGCCCGACACCAGCCGCGCCGCCGGGGCGAGGACCAGCAGCACCTCAGGCGACCGAGCCAGCTCACGAGCATCGGTCGCCGAGGCGATCGTCGGCGTCTCCAGGTCCCCCGCATCGTCGAGGCTGCCGGACAGGGCGAGGACGATCAGCGCCACCCAGAGCAGGGTCCAGACCGAACGCCGGAGCAGCCACAACGCCGACACGACCGCGGCATCGACGCTCCCGGCTCGCATGACGGTGGCGGGCTCGGGCATGCCCTGGCCGTCGGTCGTCTCCTCCACCGTCCACCTCGCTGCATCCCGGGAACGAAGCTCCGTGCGGAGGAGGGTCCCGGCAGACCGTCACAGCGCCCGATGCACCGCCAGCGCCGGACCATAGCCCGCACGCGCCGAGGCCAGCCCGCCGGGCCGGCCCTCCGGTCCCAGGCGGGCTTCGACATCGCTGCTCCGACGTCGACGGTGTCCGAGGCTGTCGCGGGCCGTGGCCACACCGCCCCGCTTCCGGCTACCGTACGCGCCGGCTAGCGCGCTTCGCGCCCTACCCGGACCTCCATCGCGCATCGGCGTGGTATGGGCCGCACACACGGAGCGACGTCTTGGCACCGCAAGGCGACCCGAACCCTCGCGCCTGGGCGTTGGTCGCTGTAGGTGTGGCACTGGCCGGGATCGGCGGTCTGGTGCTGGTGCGTCCTCCGGCGGCGCTCGGCCCGGTGCTGGGCTTGGCGCTGTCGCTCGCAGCCGCGAGCCAGTTCCTCGCGGCGCGCCGGATCCGGTCGCCCCGCACGGTCGCCGGGGTGGTGTGGGTGATCGCCGCTGCGGTGGCCCTCGGCTCGTCCGGCTCGGCCACGAACCGGTTGGCCTGGCTGCTCGGTGGTGCGCTCATCGCCGGCGGCGTGGTCGAGCTGGTGATGAGCGCACGGCTGCCCCGGTCCTCGAACCTGCGGTTCGCCGCCGCCGCTGGTGCGCTCACCCATCTGCTGTTCGCCGCGACCGTCCTGCTGTGGCCCTCGATCTCGGCCTTCACCCTCGGCGTGGCCGTGAGCATCTGGCTGGTGCTGTTCGGCACCCGGATCGTGATCCACGGCGTCGACCGGCTCCGGCATCGCGACCAGCCCCACCTGGTGGCCGCCGCCGGCTGGTCACCGAGGGTGCGGGTCGTCGGGAGCCTGGCGACGCTGCTGGTCGCAGCCGTGGCCGCCAGCGCTGCCGTGCTGATCGACAGCGACAACACTCCGGAGCCGGGCGCGTTCTACGCGTCCCCGACCACGTTCACCGCCACCCCGGGCACGCTGCTGCGCCGCGAGGTGATCGACCCGTTCGTCGACGGTGCCACGACCTACCGGGTCCTGTACACCAGCCATGACCATGAGGGCACCCCGGCGACCGCCAGCGGCCTCGTGATCGTGCCCGACGACGGCGAGGTGCCCGACGGGGGCCGCCCGGTCCTGGCCTTCACCCACGGGACGATCGGGGTCGCACGCTCCTGCGCCCCGTCACTGCTCGACGGTGGCTACGCGGAACAGATGTGGGGGCTCGAGGCCTTCGTCGACGCCGGCTGGATCGTGGCCGCACCCGACTACGTGGGCCTGGGCAGCGAGGGCGACCACCCCTACCTCGTCGGCCAGGCGGCAGCGGACAACACCCTCGACGCGGTCCGCGCCGCGATCGGCCTCGCCCCGGCTGAGGCATCGTCACGCTTCGCCGTGGCCGGCCACTCCCAGGGCGGGCACGCCGCGATGTTCACGGGACAGCGCCCCCCCACCTACGCCCCCGAGCTGGACCTCGTGGGGGTCGCCGCGCTCGCCCCCGCCTCCGAGCTGGCGGCGTTCATCGAAGCCAACGACGGCACGACCTTCGGCAACCTGCTCGGCGCCTACGCCGTCGTGGCATGGGACCGTGCCTTCGACGACATCGACGCCACCGAGATCGTCGACCCTGCGGTCCTGCCGATCGTGGAGCGCCTCGCCGACTCGTGCGTGGCCACCGGCCCCGAAGCCATCGCGCTGCTCACCGACGCCGAGCTGCTCCAGCTCGGCTTCCTCGTCGCCCCGATCTGGCAGACCGAACCGTGGGCCAGCCACATCGCCGAGAACACCCCCGGCGCCGAGCCCATCGACGCACCGCTGCTGATCGTGCAGGGCACCGAGGACGTGTTGATCCGTCCCGACATCCAACGCCGGTTCGTCGCCCGCCTGTGCGACGCCGGCCAGCAGCTCGAGTACCGCGAGTTCACCGACGTCGGCCACCTCGGCGTCGACGACACCGCTGACGACTACGTCGTCGAGTGGCTCACCGACCGCCTCACCAGCCCCCCGACCATCGACACCTGCGGCAGCGACTGACCCGACCCGGTCCGTCCGACCGTCCACGCAGGATCCCGAAGGAGGATCCCCAATGTCCAAGATCAAGAACACCTTCTCCTTAGCCGGCTCGTCCTGGGCCGTTCTCAAGGCGGACAAGGCCCTGCTCGTGCTCCCGCTGCTGTCCGGGATCGCGTCCATCATCGTGGCGCTGTCGTTCCTGTTCCCCCTGTTCCTCACCGGCGGGACGACCGAGGACCCGACCCCGCTGACCTACGTCGTGCTGTTCGCGATGTACATCGCGCTCGCCTTCGTCACGATCTTCTTCAACACCGCCCTGGTGGCCGGCGCCTACGAACGGCTGCGCGGCGGCGACCCCACCCTCGCCAGCGCCCTGGGAGGAGCGGCCGCCAAGCTCGGACGCATCCTGCCCTGGGCGATCGCCTCCGCCACCGTGTCGATCCTGCTCCAGGCGATCCAGCAGCGCGGCGGTGCCGCCGGCCGGGGTGTCGCCGGGGCCGCGGGGCTGGCCTGGTCGATGGTCACCTTCCTCGTGATCCCCGTGTACGTGATCGAGGACATCGGGGTCGTCGCGGCCGTCAAGCGCTCGGGTGCGCTGTTCAAGCAGACCTGGGGCGAGAACGTGACCGCACGCGTCGGGTTCGGCCTGGTCGGCTTCCTCCTCGCGCTGCCCGCCCTGCTGTTCGTGGTCGCGGGCTTCGCGCTCGGCAGCATCGGGGCCGGGATCGGCATCAGCCTCGCCGTGCTGTGGGTGATCGCGGTCACCATGGTCATGGCCGCCCTCAGCAGCATCTTCCAGACCGCGCTCTACCTGCATGCGACCGAGCAGAGCCAACCTGGCGGCTACTTCGAGCCGGCCCAGTTCCAGCAGGCGTTCGCTCCGAAGGGAGCAACGGCCGCGTGACGCCAGCCGTCCGGGCTGATCCCTGCGGACGACCGCCAGCCGATCGTCACGGCGGACCCATACGGACACCCGGACGGACTCGTTGCTGCTAGCGGAAGCTGCCTCCGGTACCGGTACCTCGCCACTGCTCCCACCAGTCAGGCGGTGGCTGGTTCGGTGGCACAACGGGGCATGCCGTAGGAGCGGGAGGTAGAAGCGTGGACCGACGCTGGTCGCTCGTCGCGGGAGGGCTGGCGGCTACGGGGTTGGTCCTGTTGCTGGTCGTCGCGGCAGGTCCCCTACGGGGAGGCAGCGAGGAGCCGGCACCCGAGCCGCCCCCCACCGAGGAGCCGGCGGAGCCGGAGGCGCTGGAGAGCTTCCGGCTGGGCGCGCCCGAGGACTGCGGCACCAACCCCTTCTGCCTCGACGGCCTGGCCCGCACCTACGGCATCGACGTGACCGACCTCCTCGCGCCGCTGGAGCCGGGCGAGCCGGTCGTCGCTGCCCTGCGTGACGGCGCGGTCGAGGTAGGCGTGCTGTTCACCTCCGACCCGCTGCTGACCGATGACGACCTGGTGGTGCTCGACGACGACCGTGGGATGCTGGCAGCCGAGAACGTGGTGCCCTACGCCCGGGCCGACCTGGTCGAGCAGCGCGGTGAGGGCCTGCGGCTCGCCGTCGATCGCCTCAGCGAGGAGCTGACGACCGAGGTGGTCTCCACCCTTGTCACCGAGCTCCGAGCCGGCACACCCGCCGACGCCGCCGCTGCCGAGCAGGTCGCAGCGCTGTCCCTCGACAGCGTCGAGGTGGCAGACGGCGAGCCGGTGCGCATCGGCGCGTCGGCCTTCGATGAGGACCGGGTCATCGCCCACCTGTACGCGGAGGGGCTGCGTGCGCAGGGCGTCGACGCGGCAGTCATGGAGCTCGACGGGTTCCGTGCGCTGGAGGTGGCCTCCATCCTGGATCGCGAGATCGACCTCGCCGTCGACTACGCCGGCTCACTGCTGGAGTTCCTGGACGGGTTCGCCTCCCTCGCCAGCCCCGACACCGACGTGACGGTCACCGCACTGCGGGACCTGGTCGAGGTCGCCGGCTACGAGGTGTTCGCACCGGCGCCTGCCACCTCGGCGAACGCCTTCGTGGTCACCGCCGAGACCGCGGAGCGGTACGGGCTGGCGTCGCTGTCCGACCTCATCGATGCGGCCCCGCCGGCTGCACCCGCCCCGCCACCCGGCGAGCGACCCACCGTGGACGAACCGCTGGTGCTGCTCGGTGACGATGCACTGCGGGTCGGGGACACCGGCCCCGAGGTCCGGCAGCTCCAGGAGCTGTTGGTCGCGGCCGGCTACCCACCCGGTCCGCTCAACGGCATCTTCGAGGAACCGACCCGCCGTGCCGTCGCCGCGTTCCAGACCGACGCCGGCCTGCCCCCGAACGGGGTCGCCGGCCCGCAGACGATCGCCGCCCTCGAGGAGGCCATCGCCGCCGGGACCGACTCCTCGGGTGGTGGCGCCACACCGCCCGACCCGACCCCGAACCGCCCGGCCCCCGACGGTGCGGTCATCCACCTCACCTTCGACGATGGCCCGAACAGCACCTACACGCCGCAGATCCTCGACCTGCTGGCCCGCTACGACGCGCAGGCGGTGTTCTTCGCCATCGGCCAGCAGATCGGGGGCGGTCGCGCCGTCGTGGACCGGCTGGTCGCCGACGGACACCGGATGGGCAACCACTCCTGGAGCCACCCCTCCCTGGCAGAGCTATCGCGACCGGCCTTCGACCAGGAGATCGGGCGGACCCAGGAGGCCATCGCAGCGGCGACCGGCGCTCCGGCCAGCTGCCTTCGGCCGCCGTACGGCGCGATGAGCAGCCAGACCCGCCCCTGGGCCGCCGAGGCCGGACTCGACGTCGTGCTCTGGGACATCGACCCGCAGGACTGGGCCCGACCCGGCGTCGACGCCATCGTGGGCAGCGTGGTCGACTACGCGCGACCCGGCGACGTGGTCCTGTTCCACGACGGCGGCGGTAACCGCGACCAGACCGTCGCTGCACTGGAGCAGATCCTGGCGCAGCTGTCCGACCGAGGGTTCGCCTTCACTGTCGCGCCCGGCTGCTGAGGCCGGCCACAAGGGTGGATCCACACGGTCCACGGTGGGCAGGTCTTGGCATGACCTGGGTTCGGGGTGCGGACCGTCGGGTGCTGGCTGCAACCAGCGACCGTCACGTTCGGTCAGGCCGGTGTCACGTGAGCTGAGCGGCGATCCAGTCCGCCAGCGCGCGGCGGCGCACCGTGAGCACATCCGTCACCTCGTCCCAGATCTCCGCGAGCTCGGCGAAGCGGCTGAGCGCAGCGCGGCGAAGCTCCCGGCTGAGCTCGCCCTGTCGGGCGCGACGCTCGACAGCGCTGGCGAACTCCATGGAGGTCCACGCCGACGTGACGATGTGGGGGTCCTCTTCCAGGAGCGAGGGCATCCTCTGGGTCTCCGTCTCGGCCACGACCAGTGGCACCAACGCCGAGGTGTCCCAGTACCTCACAGGCGGTCTTGCCGGTCCTCGTCCGTCGCGCGGCGGAGATCGGATGACAGCTCGAGCGGTGCCTGGTGGAGCACCCTCGAGGTGTTGGTCGTCCCGGGGCGAGCGATCCCCGCCTGCACGAGCCGTTGCCGCTGCTCCTCGACAGGCGAGGTGGATGCGTCGCCGATTCCGGTCAGGCGCGCCACGGGCCGCCCGCGATCGAGGACCTGCACCTCGCCGCCGCGGCGCACCTCGCGCAGGTACTTCGAGAGGTGCGCCTTCAACTCAGAGACCGAGACCGTTGCCATCTGACCGGAGTGGTCGTGATGAGCCAACCTGTCCCGTCACTTCCGCCGCGCCGGCCGCCGACGGGGCCCCTGTCGCGGCGGTCGGGATCACCCTCCTGCAGAGGTGCATCTGTGCATCACGATGCAAGATGCGTCAAGGGGAGACCGCTCTGGAGCGTTACCCACACCCGGGTGCCGCCATCACGATCATGACGGGTAGCGAACCCGTCCCCTGCGCTACCCGCTCAGCAGTGGATGCGTGAAGCCCTTCACCGCAAGGCAAGGAGCGACGGAGCCGGGTCGGACACCGGCCGGACAGCCGTGGACGCACGCCCCAGTTGGCCGCGGGCGAGCCCGCGGAACCGACTTCGGGTGCCGATCTGCTGCGGTGATCGAGCACACAACGAATGCGCCGCACGTTCTGCGCCGTCGCTGAACATACCCCCGCGATGGCATACACCGGGTGGTGTACGATGGTGTCCGAGCTTGGAGGACGGCATGTCGCGGACGCGAACCAACATCGAACTCGACGATGACATCGTCGCGGCAGCGATGCGGCTGTACGGAACCCGGAGCAAGAAGGAGACGGTCGATCTCGCGCTGCGTCGGCTCGTCGGATCGCGGCTTGGCACCGAGGAGGCGCTCGCGCTCGAGGGTTCCGGGTGGGAGGGTGACCTCGACCAGATGCGTGATGACGCACCTCCAGACTCCGCGTGATGGTCCTGGTCGATACCTCGGCGTGGGTCGAGTACCTCCGCGGCACGGGAAGCCCGTACAACAGTTGGATCCGTGATGCCATCCGGGCGGAGACGCCGCTTGTGTGGACCGAACCGATCCTCTACGAGCTCACCGCCGGTGCTGGCAGCCCACGACGGGTCGAGGAACTGCGCGCCTTGCTCCTGCGCGGGCCGATGGTCGCGGTGGACGGATTACAGGACTGGGAGGATGCCGCGCAGCTGTACCGCTCTGCCCGCTCCGAAGGACTCACCGTTCGTTCCAGCATCGACTGCCTGATCGCCGCTGTGGCGCTTCGAACGGGTAGCCCGGTGCTCGCGCTGGATCGCGACTTCGAAGCCCTCGCCCGAATCTCCGACCTCGTCCTCGAGCACCCGCAGCCGCAGTGATTTCGGGCTCCCGTCGCGGAGGCTGCCGCCGCCCTGAACTGCGGGGCTGCCCCGGAGCCGTCGCGAAGCACCCGTGGTTCACTCCAGCATGGCCCTGATCCGACTGTCGAAGAGGACGCCATGACGTCTCCGCTTGTTCGGATGCGGCAGGTCCTCCGCTGGATGGTGGTCGTCGCACTGGCCGTCGGGACCCTCTGGTTCACGCTGTCCGGTGGCCGCGACCTGCTCGTGGGACTCGCGCTCTGGTCACTCATCGCGGTACCGCTGGTAGCCGCTGGGATCTACGCCGCGAAACACGACTGGGACATCGGACGGTTCCTCGGAGGCGGCGACCCCTACGAAGGACACGGACCGGACTGACCGACACCACTGCTGGCTTCTGCCGCCGCGCACCACACCGTACGGATCACGCCACCGCCCCAGAGCGCTCACCTCGTCGCAACCGACAGGTCCGCAGAACCGATCCCCTGAGCGACACGCGACGTCCCCGAACCACCACGTCCGTACCCCCCAGCCGCCGCCAGACCCGTGACTAGGTGCTTGGACCGCTTCCGTGCTCGCTGATCGGTAACGGCCGGACCCGAACCCGCCGCTCTTCCACGACCACGATGGCGCCGCCCTGCAGGTCCGACTCGACCGAGGCGAGGTTGGCCAACAGCAGCGCCGCCTGCTCCCGAGGCCGCCGGCCGGTCTGCCGGTGGAACAGCACCACTGAGGGCTTCGCCGCCTGCCGCGAGGCCAGCAGGTCCCCGAAGTCCGTGTCCGCTGCCAGGACCACCCGCTCCTCCCGGGCAGCGTGCTCGAGGATGTCCACATCCGGGGCGGTCAGGTGAAGCACCTCACCGACGTGGACCGCATCATGGCCGGCTTCGCGCAGCACCCCCACGACGACCGGCGGGGCCTGCTCGCGTCGACCAGGATCCTCATCCCACCGGACGCAGTGGCAGCTCACGCTCACGGACCGCCTCGGCGGCGTAGCGCAGGGCTGCAACGATGTCGTCGGGCTCCAGGTAGGGGAAGTCGGCCAGGATCTCATCGACGCTCATCCCGTCAGCGACCATGCCGACCACGGTTGCCACGGGCACCCGCAGTCCACGGATGCAGGGCACGCCACCGAGCACCTCGGGATCGGTCGCTATCCGCTCGAACGTCATGGCCATCCTCCTCGCCAGGACAGCGTAGGTTCGGTTCGACCTGGCTTCGGCGCCTGGACGGTGTGTGTCCGCGACAGCACACCCAGACCGGGAAGGTGGAGCACAGACGGAAGGTGACAGAGAAGTCCCCGAACCGGACCTGCCGATCCTCCGTATCCGCACGTGATTATCCTCCATTCACGCAATTTTCTAACCTCTATCTGCGCATCTTGCTAGGCTCTGTTCGCGCGGGTGACCTGAGGAGTGCGACGATGGGAGGGGCGCGGGTCGCGCGGCACGTCACACGCCGTATCGAACCGGTCATCCGGGCGCGGATGCTCGACGAGCCGGTCATCGCACTGCAGGGCCCCAGGGCGGTCGGAAAGACCACGCTGCTCCATGCGCTCGCCGCGACGTCGGGGGCGTCGGTCCTCGACCTGGATGACCCCGCGATGCGTGCAGCGGTCGAGGTGGATCCGATCACGTTCGTCTCGGGTCCCGGACCGGTGTTCATCGACGAGTACCAGCACGTGCCGATGATCCTGGATGCGATCAAGGCAGAACTCAACCGCGACGGCTCCCCGGGCCGGTTCCTCATCTCCGGCTCCACCCGGCATGACGCGCTCCCGCGCGCAGCACAGGCGCTCACCGGCCGCCTCCATCTGATGAGCATCCTCCCACTGTCGCAGGGCGAGATCGATGACCGCGCGGACTCGTTGGTCACGCGGCTGTTCACGGATCCGGCATCGACCGTTGATGCCCGACCCTCGTCCACCAGCAGGCAGGAGTACATCGCTCGGGTCACCGATGGGGGCTTCCCGCCTGCCCTGCGACGGGCCACCCCAACGGCGCGCAGTCGGTGGTTCGATGACTACCTGACACTCTGCCTCGAGCGTGACGTCGCTGACCTGGCTCGGATCCAGCAGAAGGCCGCCCTGCCCACGCTCCTCGCACGACTTGCCGCGCAGACTGGTCAGGTGCTCAACATCGCCCGTGCCGGCGAGGCAGCAGGCTTGAAGGCGAGAACCGCAGAGAACTACACCAAACTGCTCGAGGCGCTGTTCCTCGTCCACCGCCTCCCGGCCTGGGGCAGGACCCTGCGGGCCCGGGCTGTGGCCACGCCCAAGCTCCACGTGATCGACCCCGGACTCGCTGCACGTCTCCTGCGACTAACGCCGGAGAAGCTCGCGCGCCGTGAAGCTACCGCCCTGCAGGAGTTCGGCCACCTCCTCGAGACCTTCGTCGCCACCGAGGTGATGAAGCAGTTGTCCTGGATGGACGACATCGCAGGGATCGGGCACTGGCGCACTCACGACGGCGCCGAGGTGGATCTGGTCATCGAAGGACG
>SL_8KL_010_SEDDRAFT_10003645_pt1 | contig 12631 bp, 10 predicted proteins | sample SodLakKL_010_SED_4_FD_11160 | JGI IMG/M metagenome (IMG submission 11160) | reverse complement strand
CGATTCTCATGAGCAGGTCGTAGGCTCCTTCATAGCCTGCATGCCTTATACGTCCAGCCCCCATACGGTCATGTACTGGAAAGCCCACTCTGATAAGGGGTATGTCCCATTTGCCTGCAGCTATGCGATAAGCCTTGCTGTTGCCCAGGATAAAGTCCGGCTCTAACTTTTCAGCCTCTTCCACTATCTGGTAGAAATCCACCCCGGACAGTACAGCAGGCATCCGGGGCAGCAAACCTTCACAGGCCTGCTCGATGCTTTTCTGCATCAGGCCGCTTCTGCCTCCGGATGCAGCCAGCACCGGCTGCACACCTGTTTCCGCCAGAAAGGATACCAGTCCGGTTACCAGGTCTTCTTCGCCATAGATCAGGCACTTCTTGCCGAACAGATACTTGTGCGCATCCACGTATGCATCCACCAGTCTGCCCCGCTCCAGCATCTGCTCCCGGGGCATGTCTTTGCCTGAAATCCGGGACAGGGTCTGCATGAAAGCATCCATGCCCCGCAGTCCTATGGGCAGGCCCAGGCGGTGTGCAGGTACATTCAGGTTTTTTTCCAGCCACCCGGCAGTACTCAGATCGTTTTTTATGCAGCTGCCAAGTTCGATGCAGGCGGGGCTGCCACCCAGGGATTTGAGATCCTGCATGGACGTGCCGCCGGAGGGGACCATCTCAATGTCTTCCTGGATGGTTCCTTCCAGGGTCTCGGAGATATCCGGCAGGATGATTCCGGGAATATCAAAATCACGCATGACCCCTTTCAGATGCCGGACGTCCCAGGGGGAGACAAATCCCGGCAGGACTGTAATTTTGCTGTGGGGCAGGGGGTCCGGCTCAGCCATTTGTATTGCAGTCTGCCTGATGGCCCTGTGAAAGCCCTCCATATGGGTGCCGGAATAGCTGGGAGTGGATACGTGGATGAGTTCCGGAATTTTTAAATGTGCAAATTCTTTCTTAAATCCGGACAAAATCATGGGCACGTCGTCTCCAATGGTCTCTGTGAGGCAGGTGGAGGCTATTCCGATGATATCTGGATTGTATTTGTCCATAACATTGATGATGCCCTGCATCAGGTTGGGACCGCCGCCATAGATGGCCTGGTCCTCCCCCAGAGCAGAAGATGCTATGTCCACAGGTTCCCGGAAATGGCTGATGATGTACCTGCGCATGTAGGTGGCACAGCCCTGGGAACCGTGCAGGATGGGCATACAGCCTTCGAGGCCTTTAAAGGCAATGCAGGCCCCCAGGGGAGTACACAGTTTGCAGGCATTGGTAGTGGAAACATAAGGTGTTGCAGCATCCAGCATGATCAGTCCTCCAAGTTTTTGTGGTTTGTCATGCCGCCGGCCCTTCGGGGGACAAAATTCCAGACCGGGCTCATGACTGTGGAGTGTACTTCGCGGGCAAAGTTGACCATGCCTTCAAAGCCTTCCAGGGCCAGCTTGCGCTCATGATTGTGATCACAAAAGCCGATGCCCAGCTTATAGGCTATGGGACGCTCCTTAATGCCTCCAACCAGAATATCCACGTCCTTTTCCTTGATAAAACGGGCAAGTTCAGAGGGGTTGGTGTCGTCTACGATAATGGTGCCTTCATGGCACATGTCAGCCATTTCCTGGTATTCCTCTTTTGTGCCGGTCTGGGACCCGACGATTTCCACCTGCATACCCAGGTGTCTGAAGCACTTGATGAGGGAAAAGGCCTTAAAGGCCCCGCCCACGTAAATGGCCGCTTTTCTGCCTTCCAGGTCCCGGCGGTATTTCTGCACTTCCGGGTGTATGGCCTGCAGTTCCCGGCGGACAATTTCCTGGGTCCTGGCTGCTATGCCCGGGTCCTTATCCTGGAAGAAATCAGCGGTTTCATACAGGGCCCTGGCCATATCCTCCATTCCAAAATAGGAGACCTGCTTATAGGGGATGCCGTATTTTTCCTGCATCATTTTAGCCAGCTCCACGGTGGCTCCGGAGCACTGCACCAGGTTCAGGGAGGCCCCGTGACATCGTCTGATGTCATCCACCCGGCCGTCTCCGGTTATGTTGGCCACCACTTCCACTCCCATGCGCCGGTAATAATCCCTGATGATCCAGGTCTCCCCGGCCAGGTTGAAATCCCCCAGGATATTGACTGCCACCGGGGAAATATCACTGGTGTCAGCCGAACCCACCAGTTCAAACATGGCCTTGCAGGCGGCCTGGTATCCGGCCCTTTTATTGCCTTTGAATCCCTCGGACTGCACCGGGATGACCGGTATATCCTTTTCCCGGCTGACCTTTTTGCATACTCCTGCCAGGTCATCCCCGATGAGTCCCACGATACAGGTGGAGTAGACAAAGGCGGCCCTTGGGTCATGGCGCTCGATGAGTTCCACCAGGGCCTGGTAGAGCTTTTTTTCTCCGCCGAATATGACATCCTTTTCCTGGAGATCCGTGGTAAAACTAAGGCGGTACAGTTCAGGACCCGAGGACAGGGAGCCCCGGATGTCCCAGGTGTAGGCTGCACAACCCACCGGGCCGTGTACCAGGTGCAGGGCATCGGCAATGGGGTAGAGCACCACCCTGGAGCCGCAGAATACGCAGGCCCGCTGACTCACGGCTCCGGCCAGGCTGCCTTTGTTGCAATCCAGGTCAAAGGGAGCGGTCCCTTTCTGGTAGACCTGTTTCTGTCTATCTTTAAGCAATTCAGACTGCATTTTGTTATCCTTTGTTCTCTCAATCTAATCTCAAGACGCCGGGTCCGTGGATTTTTTCCGGGACTTGCCGGATGGCGACAAATCCCTCACCCTTTAGTACTGGATTTGTTTTCAGTGCCCTTTGCTCATCACAGTACCAGTTCAAAACGCTCGTCAGGAGCATCGCGGTCTTGACGATCCAGTAACGTGTTTACGATGCTGGTGAGCAGGTGAATACCTCCTTTGTACCCCACACTAGGAAAGTAGCTGTGTCCGGCCCTGTCCAGTATGGGAAAACCAAAACGCACAAAAGGTGTATCCTCAGCCCTGGCGATGTATTTTCCATAAGTATTGCCCACAAGAAGATCCACAGGTTGCTTTTTGATAACCTGATGCAGGTAAAACAGATCCTGCTTCTGAGCTATAACCGGCATCAAAGCCTTACCCTCCAGGATAGCTTTGAGCCTTTTTTCAAATATTTTCCCCGGTGTTCCAGTGATAATGCATACAGGCTGCATACCCATGTCCGACATGAATTCCGCAAGGCTTATCACCTGGTCCGGATCCCCCCACAGGGCCACCTTCTTACCATAGAGATAATGCTGGTAGTCTGTCATCATATCCACCAGCCGGCCCCGGTCATCCAGCTGGGCCTTAGGGATTTCCGCTCCAGTGGCTTCCATGATTCCCTGATAAAACCGGTCCGTGGCCTGCACCCCGATGGGGGTGTCGCTCAGGGTGAAGGGAACTCCACCCTTTAGTTCCAGATGGGCGGCTGGGTCCTTTGATGAAAAGTGTCCCATGGCCATGGTATATTCGCTGGCTCCAGTGGTTAACAGTTTTTCCACTTTTGTCCCCCCTGGGGGATACATTTCATAATGGCCGGTTTTGGGAGTATCCAGGACATCCGAGGTGTCCGGAAACACCACAGGGGTCAGTCCCATCTCAGCTACCATGCTCTTGAGCTTGCGCATGTCCGGAGGTTCTACATAGCCGGGCAGTATGTTTATCTGGCCTTTGACTTTTTTTTCACCTTTGTTGGTAAAGTAATCGACCATGCCTTTGACCATGTTGGAAAATCCAGTCACGTGAGAGCCTGCATAGCTTGGAGTGCTGGCATGTATTACCCACTTTCCCCTGGGAACGATTCCGTCCTCGCTGGCTTTTTTGACTATGGTGGGGATATCGTCACCAATGGTTTCCGAAAGGCAGGTGGTGTGCACAGCCACCACATCCGGGTCATAAGTCTGGAATATGGTTTTCAGGGACTGCCTGAGATTCGGACTGCCTCCGAACACGGATGCTCCCTCAGTAAAAGAACTGGTGGAGGCCATCACGGGCTCCTTGTAGTGCCTGGTCAGGTGGCTGCGGTGATAGGAGCAGCAACCCTGGCTGCCATGGCTGTGAGGCAGGCAACGGTTTATACCCAGGGCCGCGTACATGGCCCCGATGGGCTGGCATGTCTTGGCCGGGTTGACCCTGAGGGCCTTTCTGGGAGTTATTTCTGAAGTTGTATGGTCCAGCACTTTGTCTTCTCCTTGTTTTTTATTTGTCCACGCCCAGTTCAGCAGTCAGCAGAGGCTTTTTTTCGAAAGGTGAGGCCATGAACTTCCAGGCCGGGTTGTGGATCATCATGTCGATTTCCCGGGCAAAGTTGATCGCTCCCTCATATCCGGAAAATGGTCCTGAATAGTCGTAGTTGTGTATCTGCTTGCTGGGTATTCCAAACTTTTCAATGACATACTTGTCCTTGATTCCGGAAAGAACGATGTCCGGTCTCAGGTCCAGGATGAGACGTTCGAGTTCGGCATGACTGATATCGTCAATGACCAGAGTCCCGGAGGGCATGTCGGGAATCATTCCATGGTAGTGCTTGAGCACCTTTTCCTCTTCCAGCTGTTTTTGTTTTTCCGGAGACAGGCGGGGCCTGTACTTTTCCGGGTGGGGAGTGACCTTGAGCTCTTCAATGTTTCTGCTGTCGGCATCCAGCTTGATGTCAGATACTATCTGGCTGCCCTCGTAGTCATCGCGGTGGGCGAATTCATAACCGGCCGCTACAGGGGTTAACCCCAGATCTTTCAACAGGTCCTGATAGTGATGGGCCCTGGAGCCACCTACAAACAGCATGGCTGTTTTACCCTGCAGGCGCTCTTTGTAGGGGGCAAGCTCTTTATACACCCGCTCTTCTTCCTCCTGAATGACCTGCTCAACTTTGCTGGTAAGCTCAGGGTCTTCAAAGAATCTGGCAATTTTGCGCAGGGACTTGGACATGGCACTGACCCCGATAAAATTGACCTTGGCCCAGGGGATGCCGAATCTGGTTTCCATCATGTCCGCCAGATAATTGATGGAGCGATAGCACATGACCAGATTCAGGGAGGCCATGTGTGCCGAGGTCATTTCCTCGAATTTGCCGTCACCACTGAAGGTGGCCCCGACTCTGATGCCGCATTTCTTCAGGATTCTCTCAATTTCCCAGGCGTCTCCACCGATATTGTACTCTCCCAGGATGTTGACGCTGTAGCCTTCAATGGGCTGGTCACAGGTGCCCACCACTTCCGAAAAGAGCTTGTTGTTGGCGATGTGGTGACCTGCGGACTGGCTGACTCCCTTGTAACCTTCGCAGTTGAAAGCAAGGACCTTGACCCCAAGCTCTGCCTCAGCTTCCCTGGCTACAGCCTGTACATCGTCTCCAATAAGCCCAATGGGGCAGGTAGCATGCACGCTGATGGCATTGGGTTTGAATGTTTCATAAGCCTCATAAATGGCCTGTTTCAGTTTTTTTTCGCCGCCGAATATAATATCATGTTCTTCCATATCCGTGGAAAAGCAATATGTTGAATAGTTCTTGCCGTCTTCTCCGGGTTTGAACAGGTTGCGCCGTGTAAGCCAGGAATAAAAGCCGCAGCCGATGGGACCGTGGGTTATGTGTACCATATCCCCGTAAGGCCCGATGACCACTCCTTTGCAGCCGGCATAACAGCACCCTCTCTGGGTAATAATCCCAGGTACGCTCCTGGCGTTGGCATTTATATTCTGGTTTTCTTCGGACTCCTGGCGCACAAGCATATGAGCCCGGCGTTTTTTGGCCACCTTGGTGGGATAGTTTTTCAGGGTTTTGTCTACGAACTCATCCGGTTCCACTGTGGGACATGATTTAAGATCAGACATTTATCCTCCTGCAGATGCCTTGCCCCTGCCCTCATTATTCCGGGACAAGCTGTTAATGGCGTAAGGCCTGCGCGTTAATCTTTAATATTGTGTATAGTGGTTTGCAGCCTTGCCTGATCACCCGGCCATCTCGTCAATGGCGCTCAGGCCTTCTTCCCGGGTGCGTACCCGGTATACCTCGGTGACAGGCATGACAAAAATCTTTCCGTCCCCCTGGGTCCCGGTCCTGTTGACCTCCATGAGCAGCTGAACCACTCTGGAAACCTGCTCAGGGGGGACCACCATGCTCAGCAGCCTCTTGGGGATTAGACGTGCACCCTGGGACAACGAGGGTAATACATCGGCACTGTCCTCGGTTTCATTTTTCAGTGCTTCCAGCATTTCAAAATCCACTGGCCTATTGCCGCGACCCATGCACCGGTTGGCTGTAAAGGAGGGCAGTCCTGCGTCCACCAGGGCCTTTTTGGTCTGGTTGATTTTGTTGGCCCGGATTATGGCCATTACTTCCTTCATGGGATTCTCCTTTTGTTATTCCTTTATGCCGGTGGATACTGTGTATGACTCTTCCACCGGGGAAACAAAAACCTTGCCGTCTCCAAAGTTGCCGTTTCCTGTCCGGGCGGATTCCATGATGGCCCTAAGCGCGAATTCCTTTTCCCGCTCCGGGACCACCAGCATAATCATTTCCTTGGGCAGTTCATCATAAATAACCTGACCAAGCTTAAGCCCCCTCTGCTTACCCCGTCCTGCGACCTCCATCTTGGTCATGGCTGGGTAACCCGCCTCCAGCAGGGACTGCATCACTTCGTTGGTTTTTTCCGGCCTGACAATGGCCCTTATCATTATCATCCATTTCCTCCTTGGATTTGTTGTTATCTTTTACAGGCAAAGCTCAGGAAAAGGCAGGTTATGCAAGCTCCTTTCCCTGACTGCCGCAAGTTCTGATATAATATTTCAGCTGGTTATCAGGAAATATTGCAGCAAAGTCTTGAATCAGGCTGTTTCCAGGATACCATAGTCCAAAAGGATCTGCTCCAGTTCATCAGTTTCCATGGGTTTGGGCACTACAAACATTTCGTTTGTGTCTATGGCCCGGGCCAGATTGCGATAGTGGTCCGCCTGGGTACTTTCCGGAAAATGTTCAATGACGGTTTTGCGGTTAATCTCGGCCCGCTGCACATCATTGTCCCGGGGGACAAAGTAGATCATCTGACTGCCCAGTTTTTCAGCGAAGGCCTTGATCATTTCTTCCTCGTTGTCCACGGCCCTGCTGTTGCAGATCAGGCCCCCCAGACGCACTCCGCCGGCTTCGGAAAACTTCCTGATGCCCTTGCATATGTTGTTGGCGGCATACATGGCCATCATTTCACCGGATACGACTATATATATTTCCTGGGCCTTTCCTTCCCGGATGGGCATGGCAAATCCCCCGCAGACCACGTCCCCCAGGACGTCGTAAAATACATAGTCCAGGCTCTCGTCTTCCTCGTAGGCCCCAAGCTGCTCCAGCAGATTGATGGAAGTAATAATCCCGCGCCCGGCACAGCCCACTCCAGGTTCCGGTCCACCGGATTCAACACACAGGGAGTTACCGTAGCCCCCCAGGCGAACGTCATCGAGCTCCACGTCTTCGCCTTCCTCGCGCAGGGTATCCAGTACAGTCTGCTGAGAGAGTCCCCCCAGCAGAAGCCTTGTGGAATCCGCCTTGGGATCACAACCAACCACCATGACTCTCTTGCCCAGTTCCACCAGTCCCGCTACCGTATTCTGTGTTGTTGTTGATTTGCCGATTCCGCCTTTGCCATAGATTGCTACTTTGCGCATGAAATGATCCTCCTGTAAGGTTTTGCGGCGTAAAGTGCTCAGAGTCTGGATTCAGCCCTGTGCCGCGATTGTCTTCGGTCTATGGCAATAGACATGCCAGGAGATGAAAACGACAGTGCATTCTGACTTAACTTTTTGATATGTTTGGCAATACAAACCAGGAGTCTTGAAGTTTATTTAAAGCGGAGCTGGAAAATGTTACATTCAAAAATGTAGCTATGTACTACAAAATAGTAGGGCATGCACGATTTGCTGCTATATGCAGGCGCAGATTGCAGTCACATCCTGAAGTGGGGGTATGTTCAGCCTGGTATTCAAAGATGGCGGACGCGCCTTATATGTTTTGAGGCATGTTTTGTGCAGAATATTACTTTATGTTAATAGATTCTACCTTAAGAGAAGGAGATCAGCGCTACGGACTGTATCTCAGTCTGGAACAAAAAAAAGTTATTCTGGACAAGCTGTGTGGTCTGGGTCTGGAGGAGCTGGAAGCAGGTTCCGTGGGCAGGGATGAAAATCTGGCAGGTCTTGTTGATTATCTAAAACAACAATCCAGTGCACCGCAGGTCAGCCTCTGGTCTCCATGCCGCATTCAGGACCTGGAGTACGCTGACACTCTTGGCCCGGACATCATAAATGCAGCCCTGCCTGTATCAGACCTGCATATTGAGAAGCGCCTCGGTCTGGACCGTGGCAAGGCCCTTAAACTTCTTGAAAAAACCCTGGCCTGCACCGATAGACTGAAGGCCAGGGTGTCACTTGGTTTGGAGGATTTTTCCCGGGCGGACAAAGAGTTTGCTCTGCAAGTGGCTCAGAGGGCTCAAGATCTTGGTGTATGGCGTATTCGCCTTTCAGACACTCTGGGGGTTATGGAGCCTGGAGGCCTGATTGAAGCCGTGAAGCCCTTCAGAGAAGTTATGGATTTGAAGCTTGCCTTTCATGGTCATAATGACTTCGGTATGGCTTCGGCCAATGCCATAACGGCATTATCCTGCGGGGTGGACTACGTGGATGTCAGCGTCCTGGGAATCGGTGAAAGGGCCGGGATTGCCCGCCTGGAAGAAGTCCTGGCTTTTCTGGTGCACAGAAGAGGCTGTAATATGTATCAGCCCCGGAGACTGTTGGAGCTTAGCGGTTATATTGCAGATCTTGCAGGTGTAGACATAAGTCCCAACAGGGCGGTTCTGGGCAATGAGCTCTTTTACTGCGAATCAGGCCTGCACGCTGATGCCTTGTACAAGTCCTTTGAGCTGTTTGAACCTTTTGAACCCAGAGAAATGGGTATGCAGCGCCAAATCAGCCTGGGCAGAAAGAGCGGGGCAGGCGCAGTCCGGGGTAAGCTCAGGGAAATGGGGCTGGACCACCGGCCTGTGAATATGGAGGTCCTGGTGAGTGAAGTTCGCCGGGCCGCAGAAAACAGAGGCGGGCCTTTACCTGACGATCAGTTGAGAAAGATGCTGCAGAAACAGACAGGATGTGACTGCAGGGAATCGAAAAGCAGACAGCTGACTTCAATCAAAGAGTTGCCAGGCCAGCTTGTTTGACCTGATCCAGGTTGAAGGCTTTTTGCAGTTGCATCTTATCAGGCACGGTTTTTTTTCTGCCGGGAGATGTAATCTTTAAGGTTGAACTTGTTGATGCGATAGCTCATCTGACGCTGGGTCAGGCCAAGGTCTCTGGCAGCGCGGGACTGCACCCAGCTGTTGCGCTGTAATGCGGACAGAACTTCTTTTTTCTCCATGTCTAAAAGTGAGTGATTTCTGTCCTGCTCCTGTCCCTGGCCGGGGTGCAATTTTTCTTGCAGCATGCCTGAGGGCAGGTCTTTTAATTCCACCATCTGTCCTTCACTCATTATGGAGAGTTTTTCCACCAGGTTTTCCAGTTCCCGGATATTGCCCGGCCACTCGTACGCCACCAGGTAGTCCAGGCTGGACTTGCTCAGGACCAGACGCCGGCCATACTCCCGGGCCACTTTGTCCAGAAAGTGATTGATCAAAGCGGGGATGTCCTCGCGTCGTTCACGCAACGAAGGCACCCGCATGGGGAAGACATTCAGGCGGTAATACAGATCTTCGCGGAATCGGCCCTCCTGAACCTCCTTTTCCAGGTCCTTGTTGGTTGCTGCGATTACCCGAACATCCACCCGGTAGGTTTTGTTGCCGCCCAGCCTTTCAAAATCCCTTTCCTGGAGAAACCTGAGCAGCTTGGCCTGCAGCCCAGCCGGCATCTCCCCGATTTCGTCCAGGAATATAGTTCCTTTGTGCGCCTCTTCAAAGCGCCCCGGCTTGGATCGCACCGCCCCAGTAAAAGCGCCCTTCTCATATCCGAACAGTTCGGATTCCAGAAGATTCTCCGGAAGAGAAGCGCAATTGACCTTGATAAAAGGGTATTTTCCCCTTTCACTGAGTTCATGAATGATGTCGGCTATCAGGGTCTTGCCGGTACCGGATTCTCCCAGAAGAAGGACCGTCGCCCTGGTGGGGGCGACCTTCTCCATCATCTGGCGTATCTGGAGCATGCTGGAACTCTTGCCGACTATGAAAAATCTCTGAAAAGAGCTGGAAAGCCTGGTTTTGAGGCTCTGGTTCTCCCTGCGCAGGTTTTCTTCCCGGTCTCTGACCTGGCGGTTCAGGCTGACAAACTGACCTACCATGGCGGCCACGATGCTTAAGAGTCGAATGTCCTCTTCAAAGGAGATGTCCTGCTCAAAGAGCCTGTCCACAGTCAACACGCCCACAGTGATACCCTGCAGGGTTATCGGTACGCCCACAAAGGAAATCCGCCCTTTTTCCATGCTCCTGGACCCTGTCTTGTCCAGGAACAGGGGTTCCTTTGCAATGTCCGGAACGATAAAGGGCTTGCCCGTAGAAAAGATACGCCCGGTTACGCCTTCATCCATGCGGTACACCCCTCTGTTTTTCTCCTGGGGTGTCAGACCGTGGGAGGCACTGATGACCAGGAGTCCGCTGTCCTCTTCAATAAAGGAGAATGCTCCGCGCTTCATGCTCAGGGAGTCAGCCAGGATCTTCAGAATGGCTTCCAGGGCCTTGTCCAGGTCCAGGGCCTTTTCTATGACCTTGCTGATTTCATGCAGGACGTTGAGTTTGACTTGGGTCAGAGATTCCATAGGTATCTTTTTTATGTAAAGTATTTCATTTTTCGGACCATATGACATTATTTCTATAATTGCAGTTTGTTGCGCTTTGATGCCCGAGGCTTTTATTGTGGGCAGGCTGTTTCGTGTACAATATTGTATAAAAACTAGACGAGGTTGCCGTCTTGTATTGCGCTTTTTGTATAAACATGGCAATGCCCTGGCCAGGCCCCTGTCACGTGCTTGCAGCTTGATAAAGGGGGGCAAGTATGTCCATGACACTTTGTCCTTCTTTTCTTCTGGACTGGTAATCCAGTACCTCCAGCACACGTCCGTGGCCGAATGAAACCAGGGTCTCGCCAAAGGCCTCCACGTCTTCGCGGTCGTGACTGACCATGATCATGGGCATGCTGAATTTTTCCAGGATGCTGCCCAGTTCCGAGCGCATTTTGATGCGCAGGGGCTGATCCAGGGCGCTGAAAGGTTCATCCAGCAGGAGAATGTCGGGGCTGCAAACCAGAGCTCTGGCCAGGGCCGCTCTTTGGCGTTGTCCTCCGGACAGTTGTTGAGGTCTTTTGTATGTATGATTTTCCAGGCCGAACATTTGGATAAACTGGAAGATCTTATCTTTTTGCTGTTTTTTTAACGGTCTGAAAGACCTTTTAAGCCCAAAACCCACGTTGTCCATGACACTCAGGTGGGGAAAAAGGGCATAATCCTGGAAGAGCATGCCCACCCTGCGTTTTCTGGCAGCAATGTTGACCTTCTTTTGCGAGTCGTAGAGAGTGTGCCCATCGATGGTTATTTTTCCCCGGTCTGGAACCTGCAGTCCGGCCAGGGCCATTAAAGTCAGGCTCTTGCCCGCACCGGAAGGCCCGAACAAAACAATGGACGAGGAAGATGTCTCAAAATTTGCGTTCAGGGAGAAATTTCCTGTAGCGCTTTTAAAGCTGGCTGTTATCTGACATATGACATGCATTACTTTTGATTTACGGCTTGAAATCCGTTTTTTTTCATGATGCCCTGTCCTGTCTGAGACAGGACAAGATCAACGAATTTGCCGGCAAGTTCCGGTTTTTTGCTGTTCTTAAGTATCGCCATGGGGTAAGCGGGTAATGATTCAAGGGGCATTGTGAATTTTTTCTGCACAGCGTCCTGCCCCCGCAAAATATCCGATGCAAAAACAAAGCCTGCATCCACTTCACCCCTGCGTATATAATCCATGAGTTGAGTTACTGTTTCGGCGTAAATCATTTTTTGTTCCAGCTCATCCCAGAGCCCCAGTTTTTTAAGAGAAAGCATGGCGTAATTACCCGCCGGGGAGATAGCAGGGTTGGTAATCCCGATTCTACGGAGTCTTCCAAGCCTTAAATCCCCAGGCTCAGAAACATCAAGCCTCTCTGATCCCGAAGTCGCTAGTACAATCTGGTTGTAAGCAAAGATATGGTATTTGTCTGCCGACACCAGCCCGGCTTTTTCTGCTTTCTGCATCCAGTGCATATTGGCTGATGCATAAACGTCCACTGGTGCTCCCTGGGTTATCTGTCTGTAAAGGACCCCTGAAGATGCGTAGTTTCTCACCACCCTGACCCCGGGGTTATCGGCCTCGAACTGGGCGCTGATTTCATCGAATGTACCGGTGAGGGAAGCTGCTGCGGAAACAATAAGTTCCCGGGCCTTAACTGTACCGGGCAAAAGCAGAAACAACATCAACAGACACAGACAGGCACAGATTGTTCTAAACATAATCCACCGTTTACCATTTTGGTTTAAGAAGCTTACCAGAAGTCCACAGGATAATTACGCAGACTACCGAGATGATTATCACCAGGGAGTTGGCCAGGGCATTGTTGCCGGACTGGACTGCGCTGTATA
>SL_8KL_010_SEDDRAFT_10003643_pt1 | contig 12635 bp, 8 predicted proteins | sample SodLakKL_010_SED_4_FD_11160 | JGI IMG/M metagenome (IMG submission 11160) | reverse complement strand
TCTCGGTCTTACTATGCACATCTGCAGCTTACGTGTTTTATCGTCGAATACCATGGCCAATCCTCTTTTGAATTCCATGGTCAATACAGCGTCGTCAAGCCCCTTATTCATGTAAGATTGCTTGGCCATACCGAGTGCCGCGATATCGTCTCTAGCGGTTAGGTTATGGGCGATGATCATATCTGATTGTCTTATCGCACTCTCGTGAAGTGCCGACGGCTCTTGGGTCGCGAGGATCAGAGAAAGTCCCGGGTGTCTCCCCAGCTTGATCCAATCGATAAGCGGTTCTGTAGCTAGTGTATCGTTCCCCTGGGGAAGGAACAGGTGTGCTTCGTCTATGATCATGTAAACGAGCGGATGTTCTTTGGTGATATCCTTTGACGTATCAGAATCAACCAGACCCGCTTGGGCCTGCATCTCTACCGTTGTATACAGTGTTCTCATGGCCATCTGTTCTCTGGCGAATATCGACACCACCAACGTTCTCAGATCGTAACCACCCAGTCTCCCTAAGTAGGATACATCCAGCACCGTTATCCTACCGGGTTCNGCCAGGTCCGACATGGTCCCCTTCTCTGAAAAGAGCTCCAGATCCTCCATCATCTTGAACAGGTTTTTGATGGCNGNAGTGTGTTCGCCTCCGATNCTTTCCAGGCTNTCGTATATATCATCGAAGGAGAAAGGGCCTCTNTTCCTGAGTTCTGAGATGGTNGAACAAAGGAGTGTACCGGCNGGTTCGGTGAGGCTCAGGTCGAATATCTCNAACCAATCGTGGACATCCACCGANCTAAGGGGTATCTCCAGTATCCNATCGTAGTGTATGTCCCAACCATCTTCTTCAGCCTTCCTTACNGCGGTAGCCGGTACCATCACGCTCACATGTTCATCGAACCCNGTGGGAGATATACCGAAGTCTTTCATCCGGTCTANCTCCCTTTCATTAGCGTTCTCTTTCTTCAGACTGTGGAATACGCTCATGGTATCCACGATCACCACCGATAATCTCTGAAGATGTTCAGGATCCAAGGAGGCGAATCCTTCTGCCAGTACACCAAGCGTGTAGGACTTACCGGTACCTCTTTTTCCCAAGACCAACATACAGTGGGGAGAGACGAGGTCGAGGTACGTACGACCCATCTCCTCGTACTTTCCACCGGGGTATGAGACGTTCTTGCCAAGGAAACAGCAACCCTTAGATCCAAGTCTCTCCTTGGCTCCCTGGGAACGTCCCATCACTTCATCGATGTTTAACAAGATTTATCACTTAACTAGTTACGGTTATATGAGCGGTCTCAGTGAGTGTAGTGCTTCCTGTGTATCTAGCTTGGACTTCAATAGTTCCATAGGGTTGTCCAGGTGGAACCGTCAAATTATCTTCCACATCGAATTCAGCAGTCCCGTCACTTCCGGTCATTTCTACCTCTTCCATTCCGCACCCTATAAAAGAAACCGTTACATCTTCTAATGGGCTTCCATTTTGATCATATGCTGTAACGATTATTGGGTTCTCTCTTCTTGTACTTATAGAAGATTCATTCAATTCTATGCTTCCAAGGTCAGACGTTCTCGAGCTCATCATCCATCCTGCCAGGACCGCTGTCCCTATCCCTGCCACAACGACCAGGATTATGAGATATAATGGTAGTCCCTCCAGGGCTCCGCTTTTGTTCGTTCTCAATTTATACAATCGTTTCATCCTATCGACCCTCCGAATATCTTATGATATATATTATTTACGATGCCGTGATCACAGCACCCTCTGTGGTGTCATAGATAAGAGGGGATGAAACCCCAAAGGTCCATCACATATATCAACAAACAGAGCCCTAGCATGGTCATGGGGAACTTAGTGAGTTCCTTGTCCATGATTATGGCTACAAAGAATCCGATGACACACACGCTGGCGATGGTTATGAGTTCGACACCGATGGCCGCCGGTAGCATGAAAATAGGTATGAACACCAGGCTGCCTGGGAATGCCGCCACCCACTCCATCTTTTCTATTATCATAGGTAGAGCTGAAAGTAAGAATACCGTTATGATCAGGATGAGCATGAGAGACATCACCGTACCCGTCAGTTGGGGTGTACGGGATAGGTTCAGAGTACTGAACGTACCGGTGCCATCATCCACCCTGAGTTTCCATACGTCCGGTGTGTATATGCCGATGAGAAACAGGAACATACACGCGATGGAGAACAGGCCGCTCTCAAAAATCGATGGCATCGATTTTCCATCTTTGAATGCGAAATAAGTCAAAAGGACAGCGACGGAAAATAGGAGCAAAGCCCTGGTCGGTCCCATCAGGAAGGCGAACGAACCTCCAGCCAGCAAAGATACTATTGCCATCTGTTTTGAGTAACTTTTGTCGAGAATAGATTCCTCCCGCCCATACTCGATCAAAAATGATGCGAAGCAGCCTAGGAAAAATCCCATGCCGGCTATGTAGAATATATAGGGTACGTGCATTACGAAACGCGGGTCCAAGGCCCATCCTTCAAGGAACCCCGGATCCAAGAGATGTAGCACCGCGGTCCCCAAAAGAGCAGATCCCGTGGTGACCAAAACCAGTCCTTTCCTGATACTCTTAAACATCTTCCGGAGTAATCCTCTATGGGTCACCCATAGAGTAAAGATCATCATGGAAGTGGCCAAGATCACAAAGAACATGGTTATGAAGAGAGACCTCTGTTGTTGAGCCAACCAAGCAGCCAAACCGGCCTCACCCCCTGGAGGTGCGATCTCGTCGATCATATATCCGTACTCCTTCATGAATAGGTAGTATTTAGTGTAGAGATTCAACTTAATATAATCTAAAACCACCACACCTCCATCTTTAAAACTGAAGGCGGTAGGAACTACCGAAGAGATAAACCACACCACCATCCATATACCATAAACACCGAAGTACATGGAGCTGATCTTGTGTGTCACTTTTTTCCAATCTTTTCTTTTTACATTCGCAGCCAGGTCTTGTACTCTGTTCTTCAGTGCTATGTATAAACCGCTACTGATCATGATCATGAGTACCATCCTCTTCAGACCGGTACTGATCTCTTCAGCGGTCATCATGTTCACTATGTTCAAGTTCGGTAACCTATCGAAGAAAGTCAATTCGGGTTGAAAATATGCGTAGAGGCCCGATTGTTCGGCACCACCGAGTCCCAGTATGAAATAATCTATAAACGGTGGCAGGAGTACGAACACGAATCCCAGGGTGATTATAGTGTAAACTTTGTTCAAAGAATGATCTGTTGCAAGTTTTAAAATCAAGACCCCCATGATGAGAACGGGGAAGTTGAAAGCGGTGTGCTGAACTATGAGGTACATGGAAAATACAGGGTACTCAAAAAATATCGACTCGGTGATCGACCTCACAAAACCGATCACTACCAAAAATGCAAAGGCGGTAAGCGGTGTTATATTTATGTTTTCTAAATAATCTATAAAATCGTACATCATTGATAAGATGAGGTTATCCTGTTTTTTAGAATCGAGTTTATCCTTCTGCATCTTGATTCAAGTCATGCCCCCTCTTCTATAATTTCTTTTTCCTTCTAGTTTAACCACAGGCCCTCGTTTTACACAATATCCATTAAAAAAGTATTTATACCGTAATCGGGAGTAGAAGTACGTATGCCTAGGTCCTCTTCAGGAAGAATCGGTAATGTATTGCTCATATTGACGGTATCGATCATTTTTTTGTCTTCGATCATCCCTACAACCTTAGGTGAAGTTGACCACGAAAACGGCATCCCTGAATGGTTACATGAAAAATTAGATTCAGATCCCGATGATCCACACTCATTGGGCGTTTATGCATTATATGATCCCGATTACTCAACATCGAAGTATACTGGGTGGCGGACTTTTGAGGAGCCCGACGGTGACGATACCATCACCATAGCCACAGAGCGGTTGGTGGTCCGTAGAGGTACCAGACTCCTCCTTCAGGGGGACTCGGAGGCGGACGCCAGTATCCGCGGTGAGAAGGAGGGGCTGACGGCACTTCATATACAAGAAAGAGATGACGGATGGGAGATCGACATACCAGACGATTGTACCGTTGGGAAGTATATATTTTCAGCAGCAGATGACGATGGGTCCCACGAGATGGAAATATTTGTAGTGTACGATCCATGGTCAATGGGGATATCTGAGGATAAATTAAGAGCATACGCGTACGATGAAGAGAGTGACAGGCCAGAAGTGGATTACATAATAACGACGGGTCATCAAACTCCTCAAGGTGTTCTCCGTCCCTTCGGTGACGAAAGAGAAGGATGGTTGGATATGTATGAATTTGCTCTTTCAGCGGTTGGGAACACCACTGATCCTCAGGAGGCGGCAGCTAGGATCGTTCGAGTGGTCGCCCAAAGATCGATAGCCAGCCCCAGCGGTTTTGAGGGTCAACCAGCTTTAAGAGATGCGTCACAGATATTATTTGGAAGTGGAACTACCACGATCCTTGACGAAGAACTTCAGTACCAAGGTCTCACACTTGAGGATGCAGAGATATTATCACAGAATGGAAGAACGATAAATGAGATCGCTAATTACGACCAAGTTGAAGCCTCTAAGCTCATCAACGCTTGGTGTGACGAGGTCTCCTGGGCCACCGCTTCATTACTGAGATCCGTAGGGATACCTAGTCGTGTTGCTTCTTTACACCCTACCGCCGAAACCCAATTGATGGGACATTTCATGGTGGAAGTGTGGTTCGAAGAATCTCTGTATCACACCGACTGGGATGACGATGAAGGAGGTTGGTTCGTTCTGGATGCTGATGAATGGAACATCGAATGGCACGTGGAGGATCCCGTATTTTGGATCCCCCTCGGTGAATGTTTTACATCGCGTTCTAATTACCGAAGGGTGGCCGAAGTACTCTTCGATGGGAGGTACGAATTCGGTGCAGTTTATGTATCGGGGCTCAATCACGGAGAATTCATAGACGTGTCTAACCATTACATAACCGATGAGGAAACACTTCTGGATCATGGAACTCTGACCAAACTGAAGGGAAGAGGTGGAGGTGATCTTTATAGGGTCGAAGTGGGTCGAAATTCTAGATTGACTCTAGAATCCTCACATAACGTGAACGCGAGCATCTACGTTTCTAGACGAAATTATCCACTGATTCCAGTGGCGGAAGAGGGTTATCCATTCACCAGCCATCTACCAGATCTGTACGATGACGAGGTGGTGTTAGGCGAAGGAACGTACTATGTAGGTATCTATGCGCCCCAGAACAGCGATCCATCAGTTGAAGGCGATTTTGGAACTTATACTTTACACCTGGAGGAGACACCCCATCTAGAGCCCACCTTCATGGATGTAAGAGAGATCCCCGACGATCTGGATCTGAGAAGCTATCTGGGGCATCTGGTTGCCTTTCTATTATTGGTCGTTTGGGCTATCTCGTATCATGTGATGAAGAAAACCCGATGATCTTCACCTTCGATAAGAAAACTTTATTACGATTATAGCATCTTTTTTTGACATCATGGATAAAAAATGGTCCACGAACCAGTTATTACACGCAACCTTTACTATCATCGTAATATTGATAATAGTCATCGCATTGATAATAAATCTTCCAGATGATGATAAGGAAGATGAATCCGACTGGACCGAGTATCCATACGTGATCCCGGGTACCGATCTGAGGTTTCCAGATGTGGAGGGAGAAACAGAGGGAGAAAAGTGGATCTCTATAGGGATGAAGCTAGAATTATCCGGTCATGAGGAATTACACATAGTCCTACTTTATCACCCCAACTTTAAAAGCACATATCTATTCAACAGGGGCGAACCGATATATGAAGAAAATATACGTGGGAACATGGTCTTGAAAGAAGGAGTCGGTGGGATGACCTTTGAACACGATGGATACGGGATGAATGATACCATCGAACCCACAGGAGATGCTTTCAGCTATGATCTCAATGCGTGGATCCCTTCTAATGATAACTTCACCGATCACGGAGAAAAAATATTCCTGAATCTAACTCTAGAATCTAACAAACCACCCGCTACCTTGTTTGACGGCCAAGTTCAGTTGAACCACCGATATTATAACCTATTCTCACTCACGGATTGTTATGTGCGGGGTTCTGTCGAAGAGAACGGTATCACAAAGAACACCGAGGGTTCAGCTTGGTTCGAACATCAATGGGGTGATTTCGGCACCTTGGATTGGGACTGGTTCTCTGTGTGGTTAGATGAGGACATAGAGTTGAAGATCGTTCATCTGAGTTCAGGAACACATCATTTAGACTATATCATGTATGTCGGGCCACAGGGCGAAATAACAACCATAGAAGGGGTGAGTATCGACGTAACGTCAAAACACCGAGGATACGGTCATATCTGGGATATCACCTCTCAAAGATATGATATAGATCTGAGTATAACCGTTCAGGATGAGATGACTGTTTATGGTGCTGGATACATCGTGGGTTTTGGAAGCATCGAAGGCACCATGGATGATATGGACATAGATACGGAAATATACATCGAGTCCACCATCAGTTATTTAGAGATACCTCTTCCATGAAACTATTTTTTTACCAACTTTTTTAACTCTTCCAAGGAGACCGATTTTTCTTCTATCAGGTTTCTCTTCTTCAATATATCCACGAATTTCTCTTTGTCTTTGATCCTATGCTTGTAAAAATTCTCTCCAAGTATGTCTCCCTCATCTCTAAAAAGGATGTAAAGGGTGTTAGGCATCTCTTTGATATTTGGATACACTTTGATAACCTCATCGAAGGGTATCTTCCAGAGTTCAACCCCTGCCTTTTCGCTGTATTTGATTATGCACCCATCTTTTATCACCAAGTCTTCGGTCAAAGCATAGTATTGCTTTAATGAGTTTTTTAATCTATAAAGTATGTAGATGGCATATAATGCAGCGAGTATTGCGAGCATAGTGCGGACCCATAACCGGACCTCAAAAATAAAAACCAAAAATATAAACAAAACCACTATTGAAATACCGAGAGCGTCCCTCATAACCCTTATCTTCCTTAATTTCCACTCCTTATCCAGATGTTCCGGTTCCGATGTATCTATGATCTGATCCATGGATGGTGTATATGAGGGAGCATTAATCATTTTTTCCCTTAACTCAATTGGCTCTTGATCATATCTTCTGCCAGTTGTAAAAACCTTTCTTTTTTATCATCCGGTATAAACGCCCCTGCGGCTATGGCATGTCCGCCACCTTCCCCCCCCAATTCTTTAGAACACTTGGACATCACTTCAGATAGGTCCAGGCCAGAATCTACCAGTGTTTTAGTGGCCCTGGACGAAACTTTCATACCCTCCCCATCTTCAGTATAAGCAAAACCCAAGATGGGCATGCTCCGATCTGCTTTTCCCGAACCTAATATCATCCCCGCCACGGTTCCAAGTACTGTTTCCGGTATTTTATGACCGCCGCTAAAGTACTGTAGAAAATCTTTCTCTTCTATTCCTTCGGACTCCACGATCTTCATGCAGTCCACCAGTACCTTTTGGTGACCTTTAAGTAGCCGGTATGCTTCTTTTAACTTCTCACCACGATCTCCCGTACACACCGCCATCCCGATCTTACCCTTTTGGTACCTACCACATGAATTCAACAACGTCGAAAATTCCTTAGCTTCGTGTAGCATAGTACCCGGTTCTTCGTTCGGGAACGTATATACTTCTCCCACCAACGAACTCGCATAACTCGCAGGGTATCCTGCATCAAGTATCCTATCGGCCAATGCTGAGATGATTTTCTGCTTCTCCGGATGCTCGAGTTGATACCATCTTCTCCATCCCCCATCCTTTTTCAGGGGTATCCCCAGATCATCCAAGAAATCGACACTTCCGGTCTGATCGCCGCTCAGTCCGGGGATAAGAGGGTCACTGGCATATTCTATGACCTTGGACAGGGGCCTGCTCTCTATGCCGTAGAGTTGAGCGTCGATGTTTGTATTTACAAAACCCGCTTCCTCTCCCTCTGCCAGTATCTCTCTGTTCGATCCGACCAACCTACCGTCGGCCGATGCCTGCATATCACCAACGGCCCCGACGATGGCTAGATGAGATAGGTCGATATTATCACCCATCTCTCTGGCGACCAGGTATGTCACACCTGCTCCAGATATCTCTTTGGATCCATCGATCCCATACCGGTGTGGATTCAGTTCCATTATCCCATGATTACTGTAACTGAGTATGTTCCCTCTATCTAAAGGACCGGTGGCCTCACCTTGAGGTTCATGATGGTCCGTTATGACGCATCTTACACCGGCGAGGTTTCTCAATTGACCGCTGCCAAGATCTGTGAACCAGATCATGTCATGGCCCGCTTCCTTGACACTGTTCAGGATCCTTTCTTCCAGCTGTTTGACGAACTGTACCGACACATCCACCCCTGCTCTGGAGAGTGCAGAATAAGCGATGCTGGCCGAGGCGATACCGTCGGCATCTATATGTGAAACTACGTGAACCTTCGAGCTGGATAAGAGCCTTTCCGCGATCTCCTTTGCTTTTTCTTTCAATTTATCCAATCCTCAATAAAACGCGGTCAAATAAACGTTACTGATATGGAGCTGTTCTACACTTCTAAATAAACACTCCCTTCATATATCAATAATCTACATATACCCCCTCGCCCTTACATGTTATCATATGGTTCGAAAGATAACCACCAAGGAAAAAGTGCTGGTACACCTTTTAGACTATTATTCGACCCGGGAAAAATATCAACAACCGGTCGAGATCACCCAAGAAGGTATGGCGGAAGTTATAGGTTCGAAACAGAACACGATCTCATACTCGGTCAGAAGTTTGGTCAATGAGGGGTTATTACATGAAGATACTTCACGTATAAAAGGAAAAAAGCAGAGAAGGAAGGGATATTTTCTAACGGATAGGGGTGTGAAAAAAGCAAAAAAGATCCATTCAAAGGTGTCACAAACTCCCATCAGCGCGGTTATAGGAGGGGATGAACGTGAAGTATTATTGAAGGATATCAACAAATTTTTCCATACAAATTTTTCACCACTTGAAATATTGAATCGTGTAGAGGACGGAGTTTTTACATATGAGTCATCTAGGGGCGAAAAGGAACAGGCAAATTATCTTTTTAACATGCCTGAACCTCCTGCAAAAAGGCACGGATCGATAGATGAGCTTTCTAAAAAATTCCAGGACGGGGGCTCGATCTTTTTGGTAGAAGGTGAGCCTGGTACCGGCCGAACTTCCTTACTAACCTCGTTCGTTGAGGAACAGATGAATGAAACCCCCATATTTTATTTCAAGATCGAAGATTGGCACAATGAACGGTATATGCTAGATCATCTTGCCGCTTTCTTCTCGAAGAACGGAGAACATAAACTGTCTTCATATCTTGAATCCGCACGTGATCTAAAGATAGCCGAAGCCATGGCAAACCTGAAGAGAGATCTAACACGGATATCGGAAGCCATCATAATCATGGACGATATCGACGAGAATCCCATCCTCATGAGGATCCTATGTAACTTTGCAAAAGAAGTTAGAGATATAGACCAGTTGGGTATGATTTTCTCATCAAGACCCGGTCGATGTCCCCCGGAGCAGAGAAAAAAGATCAGCCCAGAACGGATATTGATCGACAGCGAGGAATGCGAAAGAACGATGTTTGTGGAGTTAGCGGAGTTTTATGGTATAAAAGAAACTTGTGAGGCCGTGCTCGATCTGGTTTTAGAGAACAATCTTACACCGGAAGAACACCTCGCACTTTCTTACATGTCCGTCCATCGCTATCCTGTGGAGAGGAACGAGATATGCAAATTGGACACGGTGAACAACAACCTCATCATAAATCTACTTAAAACACCGATGGCCATGGTTTCTGTAGAAGAGAAGCCGATAATACATCCTCAGGTCAGGGAACGTCTGATGGGTCGATTACCCTTAGACACGAAGAAGATACTCAACTCGATCGCCGCGGATTACTATGACGAGATCCCAGCAAAGACCACTTGGGAGAAGATAGAGATGCTGTATCATCTTGCCGGTGCGGATGAGCGAGAGGATTTTTTCAGATATCTGAAGGAATACGGATTCGACATAATCTCAAACGGTTACAGCCGTTCGGTCCTTGAGATCACAGAACATCTTGAAACGGTCAGCGGTGACATGACCGGTTATCCTACCCTTTCTTTTTGGCGAGCAGAGTGTCACAGATTGTTGAGCGAGTATCCTTTGGCTCTACGGGAATACCGAAACGTCATCGATAGTTCGGAGGATGATGAATTGGTGACCCTATCACACCATGGGGTCGCAAGGATACTCGAAGAACAGGGACGGTACGAATCCGCACTTTTAGAGTACGAAAAATCCATCGATAGATATCAGCGATCCAGTGTTCTGGACTCCAAATTGACGGGTAAGACCCTATTCCAGGTCGCCAACGTTTATTCGAAAAGAAACGAGTTCGACAGGGCTAGGGATTATCTCGCGTCCGCCGTGGAGATCCTGGAAGATAATAAGAACTATCCAACGTTAACATCAGCATACTTCCTTTTGGCACGAGTGGAGAAGGAAAGTGGTAATTCATTCGAAGCAATAGAAGCTTTTGAGAGGGGGATGGCCGCTTGGGAAAAGATAGAGGAAACGTATCACCGTGTCGGCGGTCTCCACGACATAGGCGCGTTCTATAAGGTCATCAGGGATCTGAGCAATGCAAAGGATTTCCTTAAAGAGACCATAGATATGTGCGAACAGATGGGATACAGTAAATTGAAAGCCTCGGCACTGCTGACCCTGACGGAATGTCATCTCGAGAAGGGTGAATACGAATCGGCAGCCGGATGTGCCGAGGAAGCTACCAGGATCTTTAACGAACTGAATTATGAAGAAGAGAGGGCCTACGGCCATGCACTCCTGGGTCAAGTGTATTCACGACTCAACGACATGGATAAGGCCGAGGACAATCTAGCTAAAGCCATATCCATCTATCAAAAATTGGGCTCCTCCTATCCCTTGGGACTGGCTTATTTCTCCATGGCTAAACTACAGGAGAAGAAGGGTAACAAAGAGGGCATCGCCAGCAACTTCAGAAAATCCCTGCTCTTGCTGTCTTCCAGCGGTGCTAGCAGGATGATAGAACACGTCCAGCGAGAGATGAAGACCATACCCCTTTCGATGTGAGATCATGGGAAAATTTCCACATGAATTCCTGAAAAGGTTTTTTACGGATCATGATGATGAAAGGATAATCGTCGGTCCTCGGTACGGCGAGGATGCCGCGGTTTTAGATTTTGGAGAGGAATATCTGATAGTACACCCGGATCCCATCTCCGGTGCGGTCAAACACATAGGATGGTTGTCCGTTCACATACCCGCCAACGATATCGCAGTCACCGGAGCCGAGCCCCGATGGGCACTGCCCACGGTGCAGGTACCGGAGGACATGGAATTTTCGGAAGTCGAGGATATATTGGAAGACATATCACATGCAGCCGACGATCTGAATATATCTTTGATAGGAGGTCATACTGAAAAGGTGGACTTTCTAGAGCGCCCCATGGTCACCACCTGCATGATGGGCGTGACGACAGATCCCATATTCACACACTCATCCCGACCTGGAGATCTTATCGTTCAGGTAGGGGCCGGGGGTATCGAGGGAACGTGGGTATTGGCATCCGATCTCTACGATGTTTTGGTCCATCGAGGTATCGATCCCACCGTATTGAAGAGTATATCCGAAAACTGGCGTGACGATGTCAGCGTTGTTAAAAACGCCGGTATTTTCAGAGATATTTCGACATCTATGCACGATGCCACCGAAGGCGGTATATTACAAGGCCTCTACGAGATGGCTCTAGCATCTCAGAACAGATTTGAAGTGTCCGAAGAGCTTTTGGTTAGAGAGGAGACCGTAGAGATCTGCAGGGCGCTGGAGATAGATCCATTCCGTTTGATCTCCTCAGGGTGCCTTTTAGCGACGGTACCTCCTGAAACCGAAATACCGATGGGTAAGGTCATCGGAGAGGTTAAGTCCGGAGGACCTTCTCTGATCTATGAAGGGGATAGTGTCCAAGAGAACACCGAGGATGAACTGTTCAAGGTGTTGGGGCGGGGGGATGTCGGTCTTTGAGCGATGTTGATCTCCCCGCAAAATACACTTGATCTTCTACCTCTTTGAACCGAGTCACGGGATCCACCGTTACTAGACTCACTTAAAGTGTCCAAAAATAGGGTCTATCACTAATATCATCGTGAAAGAATTCCAAGGCATCAATTTATGATCGTTATCTGTGAGCCGGCTATCCGGTCGAAATCACCGGTCATCGTCATGATTTAGAAACTGTTCTTCCCCACGATGCTAGGACCATCTCCAATTTACAATCCCCTTAGGGCCATCAGGAGCTTACTCTAAGTAAAAAGGCGATCATTATCGGATCGGTCGTGGCCTTGGGTTCACAAGCTAAGTCAGGTTGAAAGGACTTTGTTTCTACGGAAAGTAATAAAGGATGGTTTTACGCCGAAGGAATTATCAATGATGGATCTGAAAAATGATTAAATAGGCATATGTTAACTTGCACAGTTGCACATATATGCAGTATAGAAATATTTATATGCAGGGGGGGGGGCATTACCGC
>SL_8KL_010_SEDDRAFT_10003640_pt1 | contig 12642 bp, 9 predicted proteins | sample SodLakKL_010_SED_4_FD_11160 | JGI IMG/M metagenome (IMG submission 11160) | reverse complement strand
GGCGCCTGCCTCGAGATGCAGGTGGTGGCCTCCGGGAAGCACCCGCCTCACAAGCCCCCGCAGGGCCGAGCGCGCCGCACGGGCACGCTCGCTGTCGCCCAGCATGCCCGTCTCCCCCTCCACCAGCAGCGTGGGGCACCGGATCGCCCTCAGGCAGGCCAGAGCCTGCTCCGGGCTGAGCCGAACNGGCGATGGCCGGAGCAGNCGGCTATCGGTGCGCAGCCCGACCCGTCCNCTCTCCAGCACCCTCAGGTTTCTCTCGACCAGCGGGGCGGCAGCGTCGGCATCGATGGCCGTGGCACCACCCGCGACCCGCGCCGCCACGGCGGTCTCACTGTCAGGATAGTGCGGCGCCGGAGAGGCCGCGCGGCGCTGGGCCAGCAGGCCCCGGCGCAGCTGGCCGGGCGCGCGCTCGGCCTCGGTGGTCACCATCCCCAGGCCATCGATGAGCACCAGCTGCGAGAGCCGCTCCGGCATCGCCGCCGCGGTCAGGCAGGCAACGCCTGCGCCCATGGAGTGGGCCAGCAGCGTCAGCCGCTCGATGCCCAGGGATTCGGCGGCATCCAGCACGTCGTGGCAATAATCCCACAGGGCGTAGCCCTCCGCCCCGGGGGAATCGGCTGAGCGGGAGAGGTGGTCCGAGTGACCGTGACCGGCGAAGTCCAGGGCCACAACGCGTATTCCCAGGCGCTCCACCAGCCGCGGCGCCAGCCGCGAGAAACTGGCGGCGTTGTCCAGCCAGCCGTGCAGGGCCAGCCAGGTCGGCGCCGCCTCCTCGCCCCAGGCCAGGGCCGCCAGGCGGCCGTTGGCCAGGCGCAGTTCGCTTGGAGCGCTCACGGGGAGGTCTCCAGCAGGGATTCGAGGATCGCGATGAGGCCCTGGCGGGCCTCCACCGGGTGCTCCATGGGGAACATGTGGGTCCCCGGCACCAGGGTCACCGGCACGCCGTGACGAACCAGACGCCGACGACGACGAGGCGTCAGCAGGTCGGAATCCTCGCCGGCCAGCAGCGCATAGGGCACCCGCAGCCGCCTCGGCAGATCGCCCAGATGGTCCGGCAGGTGACAGAAGATCTCCACTTCCACCCCGGGGTCATAGACCAGTACCGCCTGGCCATCGTCGAGCAGCCGGGTTCCCCCCTCTACATAGTCATCGAGGGCCTCGGGGGTGAAGCGCCGGAACAGCCGGCGCCGCCTGAGCGAGTCGCGCATGGCGTTGCGGTCGGGCCACAGGGACCGCCGGCCGCGACTCTGCCCGGCCGGCGTCACCCGCTCCATGAAACCGATGCGTTTGGCGGCCTTCATGGCCCAGGCGTCCAGTCCCAGCATCAGCGGCGGGTCGAGCATCACCACGCAGCGAAACCGCTCGGGGGCGGCCTCGGCGGCCATGGCCATCAGGACCCCGCCCATGGAGTGGCCCACGCCGATCACCGGCTCATCGGCTCCCTCCAGGGTGTGGAGCAGCTCATCTCTCAGCGCCAGCCAGTTATGGCCCACCGGGAAGTCGGGGTGATGACCCAGGCGATCGAGAAGTTGAACATCGAAACGCTCGGCCAGAGGGCCGAGAAAACTGCTGTAGCTCGAGCCGGGGAAGCCATTGGCGTGGGCAAAGAGCAGTCGGGGGCGGTCGGGTAATGGGGTCATGTCGGTATCCGTGAGCGGCCGGGCGGTTCCCGTCTGGCGGTAGCAGGCTAACGGGATTACCATGATTCGCCAAGTCAACTTCCGGCTCATCGAGCCCCGATCGGAGTCCTCGTGAAACCAGCGCCAAAGCCTCCCCGTGACACTCGAACCCGTAACCGGATCTTCTTCGCCGCCGTTATCGCCGCCACCATCGTCGGCCTGTGGCTGGCCCGCTAGGAGGCTGGCCCCATGGATCTTTCCGCCCTNTTNTTCCAGACCCTCGAGGTCACCCTGCCGGTCTTCGCCATGGTATTCATCGGCCTGGGCCTCAAGCGCGCCGGGTGGATCGATACCGCCTTCGTCGCTACCGCCTCACAGCTGGTGTTCCGCGGCACCATGCCGGTGCTGATCTTTCTCAGCATCATCAAGGCCGATCTGAGCTCGACCCTCAACCCCGGGCTGCTGGGTTTCTTCGCCCTGGCGACACTGGGCAGCTTCCTGTTCTGCTGGGGCTGGGCCCGGCTGCGGGTGCCCTTCCCGGAGCGCGGGGTCTATATCCAGGGGGCCTTTCGCGGCAACTGCGGCATCGTGGGACTGGCGCTGGCGGCGGGCATGTACGGCGACTACGGGCTCTCGGCCGGGGGACTGCTGCTGGGGGTGGTGATCCTCACCTATAACGCCTTTTCGGTGGTGGCCCTGGCCACCTATCAGGAGGGTCAGAGTGCGGACTGGCGCAGCATCCTGTCGCACATCGCCCGTAACCCGCTGATCCTCGCCGTGGTGGCGGCGGTTCCGGTGGCCGCCTGGAGCTGCCCCTGCCGGGCTGGCTGATGACCTCCGGCGAGTACTTCGCCTCGCTGACCCTGCCCCTGGCGTTGATCTGCATCGGCGCCACGCTGTCGCTGGGGGCGATCCGGGCCTCGGGGCGCCTGGCCACCAGCGCCAGCCTGCTGAAGATGGTGACGGTGCCGATCCTGGCCACCACGGCGGCCTGGCTGGTCGGCTTCGAGGGTCGCGAACTGGGGGTGATGTTCCTCTTCTTCGCCAGCCCCACGGCGGCGGCGGCCTTCGTGATGGCCAAGGCCATGGGCGGCAACGCCGTGCTGACCGCCAATATCATCGCCCTGACCACCCTGATGGCCAGCCTGACGGTCACTCTCGGCGCCTTCGGGCTCAAGGTGGCGGGGCTGATCTAATCCAAGTCGGCAGGATCAACGCAGACTGGGGGACCGCTCAAGGCTGTTCCGGCGACAGGCCTCCGAAGGGGCGCTATAAATACGTCCCTGTACGCTACTTCGGCCATCCCTGGTCCTCAGACCCCCTCTACGACCTGGCACCGGTGCCTTTCGCTATCGCACTCTCGGCGTCAGGTCAGAGGGAGTGTTGAACCGCGCCAGCCGGGCGCAGCCCGCCGCCCACACCTCGGCCTCGAGTTCGGCCAGGGCCGCGGGGGGGAAGCCCGGGCCGCGGTCGGTACGGCCCTCCACCAGCAGGCCGGTGAGCGCCCCCACCAGCGGCATATGGCTGACCAGCATCAGCGGGCGTCCCTCGGGCTGCGCCAGCAGCCAGTCGACCACCGCCGACGGGTCGTCGTCGGGGGTCAGGATCGGCAGCGTCTCCACCGGGACACCCAGCGCCTCGCCGATGATGGCGGCGGTCTGCCGGGCACGGCGATAGGGGCTGGCCAGCAGGCGCAGCCCGGCAGGCTCGTCGCGAGCGGCCAGCCAGGCGGCCAGGCGCCCAACCTCATGGCTGCCCTGCCCGGTCAGTTCCCGCTCGGCGTCGGGGACGCCGGGCCCCGCCTCGCCATGGCGCAGGATCAGCAGGCGCTCAGCCATGGGCGCCCCCACCCTCGCCCTCGCGGTGGGCGCGCTGCACGTCCTCGCGAGCCAGCACGAACTCAACGTCGCTGCTCTGCTCGCCGAGCATCAGCATGCGGGCCATCTCCTTGGCCGGCACGCCCTTGAACAGCACCTGGTAGAGCCCCTCGGCCAATGGCATGTACACCCCGTCCTGGTGCGCCTTGTCGCGCACCAGGCGCACGGTATTGACCCCCTCGGCCACCTGGCCCAGCGCCGCCACCGCCTCGTCCAGAGTGCGGCCCTCGCCGAGGGCCTGACCCACCCGGTAGTTGCGCGACAGCGCCGAGGAGCAGGTCACGATCAGGTCCCCCACGCCGGCAAGCCCCAGAAAGGTCATGGGGTTGGCGCCCTGGTCCACGGCGAAGCGGCTCATCTCGGCCAGGGCCCGGGTCATGAGCATGCTGCGGGTGTTCTCGCCCATGCCGAGTGCGGCGGCCATGCCGGCGGCAATGGCGTAGATATTCTTCAGCGCCCCGCCCAGTTCGACGCCGTGACGGTCGTTGCTGGCGTAGACCCGAAAGTAGTCACAGCCCAGCGCCGTCTGCACCCGGGTGCGGGTCTCGGGGTCGTCGCTGGCGATCACCGTGGCGGTGAGCTGTTTCTGGGCGACTTCCGAGGCCAGGTTGGGTCCGGAGATCACACCGATATGGGGAAAGCCGGTCTCATCCTCGAGGATCTGGCTCATCAGCTTGAAGCCCTCCTCCTGGATGCCCTTGGTGGTACTGACCAGGATCTGGTCCGGGGTCAGCCAGGGACGCGCCTGGCGCACCACCTCGCGGAAGGCCTTGGAAGGGATCGCCACCAGTACCAGGCTGGCATCCTGCAGCACCTCGGCCATGTCGGTGGAGGCGATCACCGAGGGATTGATCGAATAGTCGGGCAGGTAGCGGCCGTTGCGATGCTCGCGATTGATCTGATCGGCCAGATCGGGATCTCTCAGCCACTGGCTCACCCGTGAGCCGTTATCGGCCGCAATGCTGGCCAGGGCGGTACCGAAGCTGCCGCCGCCCAGCACCGCCACCTTCATCTGTTCCAATGCCATGGTCTGCCCCGCCTGTTTTGATGAAATCGGGATGGATGGGATCGGAGTAAGGGGAGTCGCAATTGTAGCGAAAAAGGGGCCCGAATCGTCAGCCGATTCGAGCCCCGGGAACCGCCCTGTCGACCGGCCGTCACGGCAGGCCGACAGCCTACGACCTAGTCGATGTGGGACAGCAGCGAATCGATACTCTCGCGGGCATCACCGTAGAGCATCCGGGTGTTCTCCTTGTAGAACAGCGGATTCTCGATGCCCGAATAGCCGGTGCCCTGGCCGCGCTTGCAGACGAAGACGACCCGCGACTTCCATACCTCGAGGACCGGCATGCCGGCGATGGGGCTGTTGGGGTCTTCCTGAGCCGCCGGATTGACGATGTCGTTGGAACCGATAACGATCGCCACGTCCGTCTTGGGGAAGTCATCGTTGATCTCGTCCATCTCCATGACGATGTCATAGGGCACCCGAGCCTCGGCCAGCAGCACGTTCATGTGCCCTGGCAGGCGGCCGGCCACCGGATGGATGGCGAAGCGCACCTCCTTGCCGGCGGAGCGCAGCTTGCGCACCAGTTCGCTGACCGCGTTCTGGGCCTGAGCCACCGCCATGCCGTAGCCCGGCACGATGACCACGCTGTCGGCGTTGTTGAGGGTCGCCGCCACCCCGGCGGCATCGATGGCCACCTGCTCGCCCTCGATCTCCGCCGCCGGCCCCTGGGTGCCGCCGAAGCCTCCCAGGATCACGCTGACGAAGTTGCGATTCATCGCCTTGCACATGATGTAGGAGAGGATCGCCCCCGAGGAGCCCACCAGGGCGCCGGTCACGATCAAGAGGTCGTTGGAGAGGGTGAAGCCGATGGCCGCCGCCGCCCAGCCCGAATAGCTGTTGAGCATCGACACCACCACCGGCATATCGGCCCCGCCGATACCCATGATCAGGTGGTAGCCGATGAAGAACGCCAGGGCGGCCAGCAACAGCAGGGTCCAGAAGCCGGCGCCGTTGAGGTAGAGGATGGCCAGCAGCAGCGAGATCACCGCGGCGCCGGCGTTGAGCTTATGGCCACCGGGCAGCTGCTTGGACTTGCCGTCGACCTTGCCGGCCAGCTTACCGAAGGCGATCACCGAACCGGTGAAGGTCACCGCACCGATGAAGATGGCGAAGACCACTTCTATCTGGAGGAAGGTCAGCTCGTCGGGCGCCTTGGTGGCCACCATGGCGGCGAAGGCCGAGAACTGCTCGGTGGCTCCTCCCACGGCCTGGACGGCCAGCACCCGGCGGCGCTCGAGGTCGGCGTTCCAGGCCACGAAGACCGCGGCCAGACCCACGAAACTGTGCAGTGCCGCCACCAGCTGGGGCATCTCGGTCATGGCGACCCGCTTGGCCACGACCCAGCCGATCGCCGCGCCGATGATGATCAGGGGAATCATCAGCCAGTGGGCACCGATACCGGGCCCCAGGGCGGTGAAGAACACCGCCAACGCCATGCCGATGATGCCGTACCACACCGCCCGTTTGGCCTTCTCCTGATTGCTCAGCCCCCCCAGAGAGAGGATGAAGAGCACACTTGCCGCAATCGCTGCGGCTGATACAAATCCTTGACTCAGCATGTGTTCTCTCCGCCGCTCACGACTTCTGGAACATGGCCAGCATCCGGCGTGTCACCAGGAAGCCGCCCACGATATTGATGGTAGCGATCAGCACCGAGATGCCCGCCAACAGCATGACGAGCCAATTCCCCGAACCGATCTGCAGCACGGCGCCGAGAATGATGATCCCGGAGATGGCATTGGTCAGCGCCATCAGCGGCGTATGCAGCGAGTGGCTGACGTTCCAGATCACCTGGAAGCCCACGAAGCAGGCCAGGACGAAGACGATGAAGTGCTGCATGAAGGAGGCCGGGGCGATCTGCGCCAGCACCAGCATCAGGGCACCACCCACACCGAGCATGATGGCCTGGCGCTTCGTCTGGTCCTTGAAGACAGCCAGTTCGGCGGCCTTCTTCTCCTCCGGCGTCGGCGCCTTCTCCTTGGGCTTGGGCTTGGCCGCGGCGATGGCCTTCACCTTGGGCGGTGGCGGCGGGAAGGTGATCTCGCCCCGGTGAGTCACCGTGGCGCCACGGATCACATCGTCCTCCATGTCATGCACCACCACGCCATCCTTCTCCGGCGTCAGGTCGGTGAGCATATGGCGGATGTTGGTGNCGTAGAGCAGCGACGCCTGGGTCGCCATGCGCGAGGGGAAGTCGGTATAACCGACCACCACCACGCCGTTGTCGCTGACCACTCGCTCGTCGGCGACGGTGAGATCGCAGTTGCCACCCTTCTCGGCGGCGAGGTCGATGATCACCGAGCCGGGCTTCATGGCTGCCACCATGTCCTCCAGCCACAGCTTGGGGGCCGGGCGGCCGGGGATCAGCGCCGTGGTGATGACGATATCGATGTCAGGCGCCTGGGCGCGGAAGCACTCGAGCTGCTTCTCGCGAAACTCGGGGCTGGAGGGCGCCGCATAGCCGCCGGTCTCGGCGCCATCCTGGCTATCCTCGAAGTCGAGAAAGACGAACTCGGCGCCCATGGACTCGATCTGTTCGGCGACCTCGGGCCGCACGTCGAAGGCGCGCACCATGGCGCCCAGGCTCACCGCGGTGCCGGTGGCGGCCAGACCCGCCACCCCGGCACCAATCACCAGCACCTTGGCCGGGGGCACCTTGCCCGCGGCGGTCACCTGACCGGTGAAGAAACGNCCGAAGTTGTTGCCCGCCTCGATCACCGCCCGGTAGCCGGCGATGTTGGCCATGGAGGAGAGCGCGTCCATCTTCTGGGCCCGGGAGATGCGCGGCACCATGTCCATGGCGATCACGCTGGCCCCCTTCGCGCGGCAACGCTCCAGCAGCGCCTCGCTCTGGGCCGGCCAGAAGAAGCTGATCAGCGTCTGCCCCTCGTGCAGGCGGTCGGCTTCCTCCTCCGAGGGCTCGCGGACCTTGATCACGATCTCGGCGTCTCGCCAGAGGGCCTCGGCCCCCTCGATGACGGTGACGCCCGCCTCACGGTAGGCCTCATCANGGAAACCCGCCGCCTCGCCGGCTCCACTCTCCACCAGACACTCGTGTCCCAGTTTCTGGATCTGCTGAGCGCTCTCGGGGGTCAGCGCGACACGCGCTTCCCCCCGGGCACTCTCCTTGGGTGCGCCAATCTTCACGTTTGTTCTCCTGAATGCAGGTTGCCGGACAGAGTTCAACGCCGAAGGCGCCGATCGTCTTCTATCAACCGGAATCACATAGAGCATCACACCGGAGCGAGCGGATCAAGTTCAACGCGACAGCCTGTCGCGGCTCGGCACTCGCCGCAGCACTCAAAAAACAACGCCCCCCGCCGGCCTGGGCGGCCAACAGGGGGCGTCGGGGACGTGACGGCGCGGCGCGGGGCCGCCCGGATTCAGGCCGTCAACAGGGCATTGAGGCGCTTGACGTAGGCGGCCGGGTCGTCGAGGTGGCCTCCCTCCGCGATAATCGCCTGATCCAGCAGCACGTGGGCCAGATCACCGAAGGCTTCGCCCTCGACGCCCTCCAGTTTGGCCACCAGGGCGTGGACGGGGTTGAGCTCGAGGATCGGCTTGACCTCGGGCATCGGCTGGCCGGCGGCCTCCATGATGCGGCGCATCTGGAAGCCCATCTCGTGCTCGGGCAGCACCACGCAGGCCGGCGAGTCGGTCAGCCGGTGGGTCACCTTGACCTCCTGGACCTGGTCGCCCAGCGCCTCCTTGACGCGCTTGACCAGATCCTCCTTGGCCTTGGCGGTCTCTTCCTGGGCCTGCTTCTCCTCCTCGCCCTCGATGTCACCGAGGTCGAGCTCGCCCTTGGCCACGTCGACCAAGGCCTTGCCGTCGTACTCGTTGAGATGGCTCATCAACCACTCATCGACGCGGTCGTGCAGCAGCACTACCTCGATCCCCTTCTTGCGGAAGATCTCCAGGTGGGGGCTGGACTTGGCCGCGTTGAAGCTGTCGGCGACGATGTAATAGATCTTCTGCTGTCCCTCCTGCATGCGTTCCACATAGTCGGCCAGTGACTGGTCCTGGGTGGCGCTGTCGGTATGGGTGGTGGAGAAACGCAGCAGGCCGGCGATCTTCTCGCGGTTGGCGAAGTCCTCCGCCGGGCCCTCCTTGAGCACGCTGCCGAAGGTGTTCCAGAAGGTCTGGTAGGCAGGCTTGTCCTTGGCCAGCTTCTTGAGCATGTCCAGGGCTCGCTTGGTCAGCGCGGAGCGGATCTTCTCCACCTTCGGGTCCTGCTGAAGCAGCTCCCGAGAAACGTTGAGCGACAGGTCACGGGTGTCCAGCACGCCCTTGATGAAGCGCAGGTAGAGAGGCAGGAACTGCTCGGCGTCGTCCATGATGAAGACACGCTGTACGTAGAGCTTCACGCCACGGGCGCCATCACGTTCATAGAGATCGAAGGGCGCACGGCCAGGCACGTAGAGCAGGCTGGTGTACTCGAGCTTGCCCTCCACCTTGTTGTGACTCCAGGTCAGCGGATCGCTGAAGTCGTGGGCCACGTGCTTGTAGAAGGCCTGGTACTCCTCGTCCGAGATTTCACCCTTGGGGCGCGACCAGAGCGCAGTGGCCTCGTTGACCGTCTCCCAGGTGGTGATTTCGCTGCCCTCGATGGCGTTGCCCTCATCGTCGCGGGCGCTCTCGACCTTCGGCATGCGCACCGGCACCTCGATGTGGTCGGAGTACTTGCGCACCAGACTCTGCAGGCGGAAGTCGTCGGCGAACTCCTTGGCGTCTTCCTTCAGGTGCAGCACGATCTCGGTGCCGTGGGCCTCGCGTTCGATGTCGGCCACGGTGAACTCGCCCTCGCCCCTGGAGCGCCACTCCACGCCCTCGGCCTTGTCGCTGCCCGCCTTGCGGGTGCGCACGCTGATCTCGTCCGCGACGATGAAGCCGGAGTAGAAACCGACGCCGAACTGGCCGATCAGCCGGGCATCCTTCTGCTGCTCGCCGGAGAGCTGCTTGAGGAAGTCGGCGGTACCGGAGCGCGCGATGGTGCCGAGGTTCGAAATGACCTCATCGCGGGTCATGCCGATGCCGTTGTCGCGCACGGTGACGGTGCCCGCCTCGGCGTCGTGTTCGATCTCGATACGCAGTTCGCTGTCGCCCTCATAGAGCGAATCGTTGTCCAGCGCCGCGTAGCGCAGCTTGTCGCAGGCGTCGGCGCCGTTGGATATCAGCTCGCGAAGGAAGATCTCCCGGTTGGAGTAGAGGGAGTGGATCATCAGGTGAAGCAGCTGCTTGACCTCGGTCTGGAAGCCAAGGGTTTCTTCGTGCGTGGCGGTGGTCATGTGTCCTGAACCTCGTCGACATGTTCTGCGGCGAGCGTCGCCGCGGGTTGAATCACTGTCGCCGATATGGGGCCCCGCNGATGCTTTTCAAGCCTCGCCGCCGCTTCATGCCTCGCCGCGGCCGGACTCGCCCAGCACGAATTGCAGCCGTGCCGTGGCCACCGGCGTCGACTCGCGCTCCTGCCAGGCGCTGACCCGGACGTTGGCCAGACGGCGTCCCTCACGCATCAGAGGACAGCAGCGAAGGTGGGCCCCGCTCCCCGCCGCGGCTCAAGGCGCCTCCCGTCAACGCAGTACCACCTTCGGTTAGCCTTGCCCTCTACCCTTGACGCCGGGAATAGGCCACGATGGAAGTCATAGGACGTCAACTCCCGGAGACCCTTACCATGCGCCTACGCCACCCGGCGACGACGCGCGGCGCCAGGTATAGCGGCGCCCGACGCATCGCTACCCTGCTGACCACGCTGACGCTGCTGCTGCCCTTCTCCCTGCCGCTGGCCCAGGCCGATGATCGCGCGCTGCGCGACGCCCTGGAAGCCGCCCGCAGCCAGCAGTGGGAGCGTATCGATCAGCGCGCCATTGCCGGCCACCCGCTGGCCGGCTACGTGGAGTACCACCGCCTTCGTGGACGCCTGCCCCAGGCCGAGCCGGGCCAGATTCTCGACTTCATCGAGCGCCACGATGACTCGCCGCTGGGCGAGTGGCTGCGCGGCCAGGCCATCGCCCAGTACGGTTACGCCGGACGCTACGGCAGCCTGCTCGCAGTGGCTGATGGCGAACCCGCCGGCACCGCCCGCCAGTGCTACTACTACTCCGCCCTGCTCGGCAGTGACCCCCAGGCTGCCGCCGAGGGCGGACTGGCACTGTGGATGGTCGGCCGCTCCCAGCCGGACGCCTGCAACAACCTGTTCGGCGCCCTGCGCAGCCGCGGGGTGATCGGCGAGCAGCAGATCTGGGAGCGCAAGATGCTGGCCTGGCAGGCCGGCGAATCGGGGCTCGCCGGCTATCTTGGCCGACAGCTCGGCAGCCGCTGGGATGACTCACGCCGGGTCATGGAGCGCCTCTCGGGCGACTTTGCCGCCGTGACCCGGGTGCCGACCTGCCTGGGACCCGAGTGCCGCGGCTCCGGGCCGCTGTTTGCCGCCGCCATGCACGGCTTCACCCGGGCCGACACCGAGGCGGCCTTGGAGGCCTGGCGCAAGATTGCGCCGCACCTGCCCATCGAGCAAGAGCACCGCCGCGCCATCGAGCGCGACCTGATCTTCTACTCGCTGGTACGGAACGTCCGCCAGCATCGCGGCTGGGTCGACGAGGCCCTGGCCGGGCGAAGCGACGCCGATCTGCTGGAGCTGCGCGTACGAGCCGCCCTCGGTGAACGCGACTGGCGCGGGGTGCTGAGCTGGCTGGACCGCATGGAGCCCGAGACCCGGGACGACAGCCGCTGGCACTACTGGGCGGGGCGCGCCCACGAGCAGCTGGGTGACAGCGCCCGCTCCCGGGACGCCTTGACGCTGGCCGCCCAGGGGCGCAGTTTCTTCGGTTTTGCCGCCGCCGACCGCATCGGTCAGCCCTACGCTCTTAACCTGGAGCGCAACGGCTTCGACGACGGCTTCCGGCAGCAGGTCTCCCGCTGGCCGGCCGTCCAGCGCACCGAGGCGCTGCTGCGGATCAACGAACCCGGCCTGGCGGCCAGTGAATGGTATGCGGCCGTGGAGCGGGCCGGAGAACGCGAAGCACGCGCCCTGGCCGACTACGCCCAGCGCCGCGGCTGGCATGCCAAGCTGGTGCAGACCACCATCACCGGCGGCATGTGGGACGCCCTGGACTGGCGCTTCCCCGAGGCCTACCGCGAGCACTTCCTGCATTGGGGCCGCATGACTGGCGTCGATCCCTATCTGCTGATGGGCATTGCCCGCCGCGAGAGCGCCTACAACCCCACGGCACTCTCTCCCGCCGGTGCCCGCGGCCTGATGCAGGTGATGCCGGGTACCGCCACGCAGTTGGCCCGCCAGCTCGGCATCAGTGATCCCGGCGCCTACGGGGTGCTCGACCCCGAGCTCAACATTCGCCTGGGCAGCACCTATATTCGCGACATGCTAGACCGCTACAGTGGCAACCGTCTGGCCGCGGCGGCCGCCTACAACGCCGGCCCCGGCCGGGTCGATCGCTGGCTGGCCGATGCCCCGGAGGAGTTCGACCTCTTCGTGGAGAGCATCCCGTTCCGGGAGACCCGGCTCTACGTCCAGGCGGTGCTCTCCTACCGAGCGATCTTCGAGAGCCTGGCCAACGGCGGCGACAGCCGGGGCGTCTCGATGCTGAGCCCTGCGGAGAAGACGGTGCGCTACGACCGCTCGCTGCTGGCCAGGAACTGACGGATAGCGCCATGCTCAGGGTGACGGAGCCCGTTCCAGCGCCAGCTTGAGGCCAAAGGCGATCAGCACGGCCCCGGTGGCGCCGTTGAGGCCGCGGGCGAAGGCGCGGCTGGCCAGCAGGCGACCGGCGCTGCCCACCATCACCGCCACGCTGATCTGCCAAAGGTTCGCGATCACGAAATGCACCCCGGCCAGGAACAGCGACTTGGCCAGTGCCGGGTCGCCGGGGGCGATGAACTGGGGCAGGAAGGCCATGTAGAAGACCACGGTCTTGGGGTTGAGCACGTTGGAGAGCAGCCCTTCGCGCAGTGGCTGCCATACCGGCACCGGGCGGCGCTCGCCGGTCACCCCCGCCACCGCCAATCCCTGGCTTCGACGCGCCGCCAGAAGGCTGTGCACGCCCAGCCACACCAGATA
>SL_8KL_010_SEDDRAFT_10003637_pt1 | contig 12644 bp, 10 predicted proteins | sample SodLakKL_010_SED_4_FD_11160 | JGI IMG/M metagenome (IMG submission 11160) | reverse complement strand
GAAAAAGCGCTTTCCGGCGGCAGGGGGGTCATCTTCCTGACCGCCCATTTCGGCAATTGGGAGATTATGGGCGCATGGCTGGCCGCAAAGGGCTATCCCATCCGGGTGGTCGGGACCCCCGCAGGCGACCCCGGCTTCGACCGGCTGATCGTGGAGACGCGCAACAAGGCGGGCTACTACAATATCGCCCGGGGAAAATCCCCCCGGGAGATTATCCGTGCAATCCGCGAGGGGCATTCCCTCGGCTTTCTCATCGACCAGGATACGGATGTAAAGGGGGTATTCGTGGACTTCTTCGGGAAAAAAGCACATACGGCCACGGGTCCCGTGGTTCTGGCAAGCCGCTACAGGATCCCTGTCATACCGGCATTCGCCCGCATGAAAGCCGACCGGACCTATGAAGCCGAATTTTTCCCGCCCATTTCGCTTGCGGATACCGGCAATCCGGAAAAAGACATTCTCACCAACACCCAGGCCTGCTCGGATATCTATGAGATTGTCATCCGGCGCCATCCGGAGCAGTGGGCCTGGATGCACAAGCGATGGAAAAAACAGCCGGAAGGGTGAGCCGCGATGCCTCCCCCCTTCCGGCCGGTAAAAAAAACAACGGGACGGCCAGGCCGGTCCGGCATAGTGCCGGATCAGCCTGCCGGCCCAGCCTGCCCTATCAGCCTCTTTGATCCCTGAGCGCCGCAATGCGCGCTTCGAGCGGCGGATGGGTCATGAAAAGATCCTTCCATGAACTCCGGCGTTCCTGCTTGCCGTTGATTCCGAAAGACTTCATCTGGTCGGGAAGCGGTTCCTGGGTGCTTCTTTGGAGCGATTCCAGCGCGGAGATCATCTTCTCGCGGCCGGCAAGCCGGCTTCCGCCGGCATCCGCCCGGAATTCACGCTGACGGCTGAACCAGAACACGATCGTGGAGGCCAGGATACCGAATACAATCTGGGCCGCGATGGTTGTTACAAAAAACCCGATGCCGTGCCCTTCCTCGTTTTTCAGGATCACCCGGTCGACGAAATGCCCCACCACCCGGGAAAGAAAAATGACAAAAGTGTTTACCACGCCCTGTACGAGGGTGAGGGTGACCATGTCGCCGTTGGCCACGTGACTGATCTCATGGCCGAGCACCGCTTCCACCTCGTCCCGGTTCATGTTCCGCAGCAGGCCGGTACTGACTGCCACCAGGGCGTTGTTCCGGGACATGCCCGTGGCAAAGGCGTTGGGTGCGGCGGAATCGAAAACAGCCACTTCCGGCATACCGATTCCCGCCGACTGCGCCTGCTTCCGTACGGTCTCCATGAGCCAGGACTCCACCTGGCTTCGAGGGGTCTCGATCACCTTGGCACCGGTCATCCGCTTGGCCATCCACTTGGATATGGCAAGCGAGATAAAGGAACCGCCGAATCCGATAACGGCCGCGAAAATGAGAAGATTGTAAAGGTTGAGTCCGACGCCCTGCTCATCGAGAATCCGGTCCACACCGAGCAGCCTGAGCACGATGCTCAGTACCACAAGGATCGCGATGTTGGTCGCCAGAAAAAGGGCAACTCGTTTCATGGATTGGTTAACCTCCCTTGCAAGCACTTGATAAATGGAATTGATTGATTTATACCGGTCATTGTCATAATCGGCAGATATACTTAAATATGTATCATTGCGTTGATTGTCAAGGGCAACCGGACGCCTTCCGTGTTTGGTGGCTGACTGAAAACCGTCTTTTCCTGTGTGGCCCCATTGTCAAGTAACATAATGAAAAGTTCCGGTTTTCGTTCGGCCACTATTTATCCATGCGCCGGTCTCCCGCCCAAAAGCGCCTCGTTGCGAACGATGCCCCGAAGCAGACGGCCCAGGATGTCCGAGCCGGTAATGATCCGCTTGTCAGAGTCCTCCCAGAAAAGGATGATGTCCTCGTCGATAACATCGTCATCGGAGCGCTCCGGGTTGACCTTCAGCCGCGGGATGATCTCCCCCAGCCGTTCCCGGCCGCTTCTGACGATGATGGGGCGGTGGCAGTAATAAAACGGCACGAACGTCTCGGGGCTGAAAATCGCATTCCGGATGAACCGGTCCGCGTTGAGCGTCATTTTGGGCTCCCCTTCCGCGTCCGTGACAACAATCCATTTCTTCCCGGCACGATTGATGCGTCGCAGAAAATCATCCTCGCCGGTATTGCGTATATTCGGGAAAACAGGCAGCCCCCCGATAAAGCTGAGTGAAATGACGCTTTCCGGGTCGATGGGCTCGCCTTCGGCGGATACCGTCAAGTCGTCCATGGCCAGAAAATTGAGCGCACCGATACCCTCCACCCGGTCGATATCCGTTTCATCGGCATGGGTATGGATCCGGATGATGTCTTTGAGGTCCCTTTCGTCATAGTATCGTATGGCCTCCGGGCCGAGCCACCGGTCGAGAACCATCGCCGTCGGCCTGGCCACCGGATATAAAAAAACCTGGTAGGCCCGTATGACCGGGGCCAGCAGGTGGCCGACCCACATGGCATTGCGTGAAAAATACGCCTGGGGAACAATTTCGCCGATAATCGTGATGATGACCGTGGAAAAGAAAAACGCCATGACACCGGAGAGAACCGAGCCGGACAGCAGGGCGAGCAAAACGTTTACCCCGACGTTTCCCCACAGAATCGTCACCAGGAGGAAATTCGAATCCTGCCGCAGTGCCAGCACCCTGGGTGCATACGGATTGTTTTTGGACGCCTCCAGTTCCAGCCGAAGCTTGCTCACCGTGAAAAAAGCCAGGTTGGATCCGGACAGCATTGCGGACTGCGATATGCAGGCGGCAATTCCGGCCCATATCAGGATTGTCATGACCTGTCATACCTTTCCGGGATTCATCCGGATAATCTTCCGGCCGCCATCTCCGATAAATTAAGGGTTCAAAACGTCCGATCGGATGAATAGTATTATTGACACATATTTTCTCCTGTCAACCGTTTTGATTCAAACACAGCGACACCGGCCACCTGTCGGCCAGCGACATCCGGCATCCGGCGCCTTTGCCCTGTACCCGCCGCACAAACCGCTTGACTCCCGGTCGAAAATCCGCAAAAATAAAACGTTCTATATTCTAATTCGTTCAGCCACGACTTCAAAACTGACGCACTCGTAAAAAGTCGCGATCTGACGGCTTTGTAAAAAGTTCAAGTTCAAGGCTTGCCGGGTTTCGAAGAATGCAGCGTACCTGGCGTACGTGTATGTTTACAAGGCGTAAGCCGCAAATTCTGTGAAATTGCGCATAACGCAGATATTGGACTTTTTCCGAAGCCGTCAAACCTTAGCGCCGTTCAGGTCAAAACCATACGGACCGGATACCGGGGTTTTAAACCGGCGTCCATACCCGGCTTTCCTGACCCTGAACTGAGCGATAAATGCCATTCGGCCTGCTGATATTTCAAATGGCGGCCGAAAACGACGGACAAGAAAGAGACAGGGATACTATGACCCGGAAGATGTACAAGGTGATTCTAACCGGAAAATCCGTCAACAATAAGAACCTGCCGGATGTCAAGCAGCGCATGGCCCGGCTGTTTAAGACATCCATGCCGGTCATCGACAAACTCTTTGCACGGGAAAAAGCCGTGGTAAAAAGAGGGCTCACCGAAGACGCCGCCCATCGCTATATCTCGGCCATACAAAAAGCCGGGGCCGAATGCTATGCGGAAGAAATGGCCCCCGGACCCGCCGCGGAAAGCGGAAAAAACGCCGTGTCACTGAACGAAACCGCCGGCGGGGGCGCCGAACAAGACGCAAGGCAAGATCAGGATCCACCCCAGGGAAATGGCGGACCACGGGTAATCCCGGTACAGACATCCTACAAACCCGAGGATCGTTTTTCCCCGCAGCCCGCAAAACGGCTTTCGGCCTCCCCGGCCGGGCTCGATCTCGGCGAAGAGGCCTTCCGCGATGTCCACTGGGAACGTATTGCAGCCCTGGCTGCATATATTCCGGACGAAGGAACCGGAGATGACGATATCCGTTTTCTACTGTTTATAGATGGCGAAAAGCGCCCCTTCCTCCTCGATGCAAAACAGATCGACTACTCCGCTTTCCAGGACTCGCCGGCGGCGAAAACCGCTGCCGCTTTCCGGGGTTTCCTCTATTTCCTGTGCCGGCAAAACGACACCATGATCCTGGAGGAAACCACGTTCGATTTCCTTTCCGGCAACACCCTTCCGCGGTTCCCGGAGGACAAGGCGTCAAAATATGCAACCGCCCTCGGCCTGCTGATAGAAGACGGCGGCGAGGGGGACGAAGGCTAAAAAACGCTCAACGCTCCCGCGCAGCGGTTTCCGGGTCCACCCGCCGCGTTGCAAGGGGTGAAAGCGAATAGAAAACCATCAGAATAAACGCGAGATACCCGAAGTACGGGGTAAAAACGAACACGATCCCCAGCACCAGCATTGCCCAAGTAAACCACGGATTTCGGTCCATGAATCGGCCCATGTGGATATATCTCAGCGGGTAGATATTCATCAAAACCGACGCGAAAAGCATCAAACCGACGGACAAACCGATCACCGAGGAATCCTGGCCCGCGGCCGAGACGTGGTCCTGGCCCAGGACAACCAATGGGGCCAGCACCAGAAGCGCCGCCGCAGGAGTCGGCATACCCTTGAAAATTCCGGGAATCGGGTTTTTATCCAGGGTAAAGTAGCATAACCTTGCAAAGCCGGATCCCACGTAAACGAGAGCCACCAGCCCGGCCGGGATGGATTGGAGAAGGGGATCCTGGTAGGGGGTTACCGCGATGTAGAAGATCCAGGCCGGGGCAATGCAGAAACTGATGCCGTCGGCGACATCATCCAGAAGGGCCCCGAAAGCCAACCCTTTTCGCCCGTCGCCCGGCAGGGGTTCGGTAAGGCCTAACCGCCTGGCCATGGCCCCGTCAAGCTTGTCGAAAACGGCGGCGCCGATGAGCAGCAGGTAGGATTCGAGGATTTTTCCCTGGTAGGCGAAAAAAACGGCCAGCACGCCCATGATGGCGTTCATGACGGTCAGCGCATTGGGAAAAACGGACAGGATACGCCGCCGCAGCAGGTTGTCGTCCAGGCAGAGCTCATCGAGAAAAAACGTACCGTATTTCCGGCAGTACATGGCGATTGACCCGAAATTGATGACCAGAAAAAGGATTTCGATCACCAGGAGATTTTCCACCGGCATGCCCGCAATCCCCCCGAAAAAACCGTAAAGGACGGCCGGCGGTCCCTCGGCGGGGACATAAAAGGCGTATATGTAAAGGATAAATCCGAGCGGGGCGGCGACGATGGTCCGCAGCCGGTTGATCTCGTGGAGCTCCGGCTCCTGGCCGTACCGGATGGCATACCCCCGCATGAAATGCGCGAAGTTGTCCCGGATCAGAACCGCAACGCACAATATCAGGACAAACACCGCGTGAACCTGCTCGATGGCCTCATGACCGGGTTCGGCATGCAGCAGGCGCCACATCATGCCGACCGCCAGAAGCGGAAAAACGATGGAATAAACGATACGGTTCATCATGCGATCGGCCAGCCGGGCGAGATTCGTATTGGGCAGAAAACGCTCGGCGAACCAGCCGTCGACCAGGTCGAAAACCATGGAAACGAAAAAAAGAACCGTTCCCAGAAAAAAGATCCCCGGATTCCGGTTGAGCATCACGGCTATGGCGCAGATCATGCCTGCGAACACCAGCACCGGCCGGCCGTACACCAGTACCGGCGCCACCCGTTTCAGTATTTTTTGATTTTTCGGATTATCCGTCATGCCGTGACACCCGGCTGCCTTTTTTCTGGTTGGGTATTATCGCATGCATCTTATCACCGAGGGAAAAAAGCTGCAATGATTTACCTTTCCGGAACAACCACGTATCATGGATGTGTTTTATTCCGAAAACCCATACAACAACTGGGACAATAGCGATGAAACAAACCACGCTCGGCGGGACCGTCAACGTTGCGGCGGTGACACGGGAACTGCTGGATCTGATCATGAAGCTGCCGGGATCCGAAAAAACCGGGCTGCTTGAGCGGCTAAACCCTAACGCGCTCCCGGAGGCAACGGGCACAATGCCGGATGAAAAACGCCAAAGCGCCCCTTCGGTGGTGACCACGGCGCTGATCAATGCGGTGATGAAAACGGAGATACCCAGGCGCTGCCGGATCCTTGGAGAGCTGAAGGCAATCCAGGGATCTTCCCGGCGAAAATACAGCCGGATCGATTGCTTCGCCCCCATTCAGTATGTCATCGGCGATCGCCTGAGTACCGGATTCATCCGGAACATCAGTGTCAGCGGCGTGTTTATCGAGGATTCCCGCCACGGCGCCAATATCCCGTTTCCGGGTGTTACGGCCACGATGATTTTCGACCACCCCCATACCGGCCGCCACATCAAGGTCCGGGGTACGGTGGCCAGGGTCACCAAGGCAGGACTGGGCATCCGGTTTGATGAAAAAATCTGACGGGCAGTTCATGATCCGGATACGGTTTTACCCAGATACCCGGCAATCCCCTTGATCGAGTTTCCTATGAAATACTGCTCCCGCTCCCGATCTTTGGCGGACAGCTGATCCATGCGGGCAAACACCGGGTCCCTCTTTTTAAGCGTTTCCACAACATCCGGCATATCCATTTCGTCCGGCCGGGACCCGATGACGTCCAGCCACAGCGAAAGCTGCCGTTGGGCTGTTTCGGCAATTTCCGCTCCGTCCGGGAAAGCGCCGTGGTGCCCGAAGCAAAGCGTCCTGGCGGCATACGGGCGGACAGCATCCATGGATGCAAAAAACACGTCCGCCGCGAACCGGGGGGGTGTGGCCGGCCGTAGGTAAAATCCGTTTGCAAGCCGCTGAAAAACGCCGTACAGCTCGCCGCAAAAAAGAATGTCCCGGAACACGAAACACTGGTGATGGGCGGCATGCCCAGGCGAAGGGATCACGGTGATGCCGTCTTCGAACTCAACGCTTCCGACCGACAAAACCCGGTCCGCAGGCACCGGACGGATTTCACCATATGCTTCGGCCACTTTTCCCAGCACCTTCAGCGACCCTTCCTGCAGGCGGGCCGGATCGATCAGGTGTTCGACGGCTTTTTCGTGGCACACTACCCGGGCCTCCGGGAAATGCCGGACGAGATGCCCCACCCCGCCGGCGTGATCCAGATGAATGTGCGTGAGCAGAATCCAGTCCAGTGTTTCCGCACCCCGGGCATGCATTTCGGCGACGAGATGATCGATGGTCGCAGCCGGGCCCGGGTCGACCAGGAAGTTTCCCCTGTCTCCTTTATGGAGCCAGGCACTCAGAAAGTTTTCGTATCCCAGCGAATCCATATCCAGATCGATGCGTTCCGGAAATTTCGGTTCAGTCATTCGTATTCCTCCTGTTTTATTCATGATGCGCTTCCTTCGTCAACACATCCTATAAATCCGGTATGCAGGTTTATTTTTACATCCTGTACTGCAACCTTGCAAATGAATCCGTTACCGGATACAATTATTGGCGGCATTTTAAAAAATTCAGGGTCAAGGATTGCCGGGGTTTAAAGAATGCAGCGTACCTGGCGCACGTGAAATTCATCAGATACCGCGCGCAGGCGCAGATGTTGGACTTTTGCGAAGCCGTCAAATTTCACGTGCGGAAATGCCGGCACCGGCGGGTGGCACGTATTCTGAACACCCTGCGGATGTTGAAAAATGACGCAACGTCATTATGTTGTTCCGAAACGGCCAAAGCAGGAGGGATACGATGAGTACCGAAATGGAGATCAAACGCGCGGCGAACATCCTGGCAAACGCAAAACGTGCCGTGGCGTCCTGCGGGGCGGGAATATCCGCGGAAAGCGGTATCGCAACGTTCCGTGATCCGGGCGGTGTATGGGAAAAGCTCAACCCCGCCGAAGTGGGAACAGCGGACGGCCTGATCCGCACGCTGACGAACAACCCCCACAAACTGCTGCCTTTTTTTGTTGAACTGCTCGAAACCTTTGAAAGGGCCGAACCCAACCCGGCTCATCTCGCCCTGGGCGATCTCGAGCAGATGGGCATCCTGCGGACGGTCATTACCCAGAACATCGACAACCTTCACATTGAAGCCGGGAACACCGACGTTATCGAGGTGCATGGGAACGGTTTCCGCATCCGCTGCCTTTCGTGCGGCTGCACCGAACCGAAGGACCGGCGGCGGCTCATCCGGGAAACACTCCAAAAGGCAAATGAAATCAAAGACTATACCCTGGAAAGCATCGCATCCCTGATGCCTCCGTGCCCCGATTGCGATTCCGTGACCCGGCCCGACGTGGTGATGTTCGGCGAGGCTGTCCAGGATATTCCCCGGGCTTTCAACGCCGCCAGAAGCTGCGATGTGCTTTTGGCCATCGGAACGTCCGGAATGGTCTACCCGGCGGCGTACCTCCCCTTTGAGGCCAAACAGACGGGTGCAACCGTCATCGTGGTCAACCCCAATGAGAATGCATTTTCCCCGGTATCTGACGTCTACATCCCCATGCCCGCCGGCGAGGCCATGGGGAAAATCATCGATGAACTCAAACAAACCGCTTTTTAACCGGGGAAAGCCATGACGCGCATCAACAACCCCATGGAGATATACAAGCTCCTGCCGCAAACCAACTGCATGGACTGCAACGAAAAAACATGCCTGGCATTTGCCGTGGCGGTTTTCAAAAACCGTAAATCCCTGGAGCAGTGCCCTCACCTGTCCCGGGACGTTTTGGACACATACGGCGGGGAGACCGAAAAACCCAATACCATCGAAGAGGACATGCGCGATGCCGTGGAATTTCTCAAGGCGAAAATTCCCGGAATCGACCTGGCCGAAGCGGCGGGGCGGACCGGCGGTAAATACGATGGGAAAAAGCTCACGGTCAAGGTCATGGGAAAGGACTTCAGCGTCCACAACAACGGATCGCTCTCCTCGGAGATTCACATCAACCCATGGCTTGCGGTGCCCGTGCTGAACTATGTTCTTTACGGCAAAGGCAAGCCGCTTACCGGCAACCGGGTCACCTTCCGGGAGCTCAAAGGCGGAATGGAACGGTATTCCCTTTTCCGGCAGCGATGTGAAAAACCCCTTAAGCGAATCGCCGACAGCTATCCGGACCTTTTCAGGGATATGCTCGACATCTTTAACGGCCGGCGCGTGGAAGGCCCCGTGGACTCCGATGTGGCGGTGATCATGTACCCCCTGCCGCTGCTTCCTCTCATCGTATGCTACTGGGAACCCGAAGACGGGATTGATTCAAGCCTCCACATCTATTACGACGAGACCGCCGATGAAAACCTCGACCTGGATTCGCTTTATACTCTGACAACCGGCATGGTCATCATGTTCGACAAGATCTCTTATAAGCACGGCATACCGGCTGACCAGCAGGATAGCCGGACTCACGGATAAAATCCGGCCCCTCCCGCCATCCGGTCCCCCATAAACCGGGGCTTCCGAACGGTTGCCCCGGTTTTCTTCCACCGTTTTTTTACACGGACTACTTGCAATCCCGGCGGGCAAAATGGTACATAGTGGCTGAACGAAAACCGTCTTTTTCGCCAATCTCTGCGTCCAGCTCAAATTTTAATCCTCAAAATACGCCAGGTATTCCTGCGGTTAAAATTTTCGCTGTCCTTGACCTTGACGAAAAATCCTGGTTTTCGTCCGGCCACTACATAGTGCCCGAACAACCCCCGGCGTTTTGCGTTCATAAAGCCGGCACATCGTTTGCCTTCGACCCGGTCCGGACCCCAGCCGGACAGTTTCGGTCATTGACCACCAACAGCATAAAGAGCCGCGATATTGAAAGAAGACGAGCTGTTTGCCACCACCCCCCGGAACCCGTCGGCATACAACGCCGACTCCGTGGAAATTCTGGAAGGACTCGACCCGGTTCGCCGACGCCCCGGGATGTACACCGATACCCACCGCCCGGACCACCTGGCCCGGGAGGTGATCGATAATGCCGTGGACGAGGCGATCGCCGGGCATGCGGACACCATCCGGGTCGTTCTTTGCGCGGACGGGTCCCTTTCCGTTTCCGACAACGGCCGCGGCATGCCGGTGGACCTGCATCCCACGGAGCGCATATCCGGGGTGGAAGTCATCATGACGCGCCTGCACGCAGGCGCCAAGTTTTCCGGAAAGGACTACCGCTATTCCGGGGGGCTGCACGGGGTCGGCGTTTCCGTGGTCAACGCCCTGTCCGCCCGCATGGACGTCGAAATCCGCAGAGGCGGAAAAATCCACGAAATCGCCTTCGAGGGCGGAAACAAGGTAAAGGATCTTTGCGAAACCGGCGGCACGGCACGGCGGGACACGGGCACGATGCTGCGATTCCGTCCCGACCCGGCGTATTTCGACAATCCGGCGTTCTCCGTAAGCCGTCTCCGCCACGATCTCCGTGCCAAGGCGGTCCTTTGCCCGGGGCTTTCCATCACTTTCACGGACGAAAACACCGGCACAACCGAGACATGGCATTTCACCACCGGCCTCGACCAGTACCTCCGGGAAAGCCTCAACGGGGTGCCCGCGGTTCCCGAAACGCCTTTTACAGGCAGTTTCGAAGGCGTCGACGAAGAGGTCGCCTGGTCGTGCACCTGGCTTCCGGAACCCGGGGAGATCGTCGCCGAAAGCTATGTGAACCTCGTACCGACCCTCCAGGGCGGCGCCCATGTAACCGGCTTCAGGCAGGGACTCCTCCATGCCCTGCGTGAATTCTGCGAACTGCGGCGGCTGCTGCCCAAGGCCGTCCGCCTTGCGCCGGATGATGTCTGGGAGCGCTGCAGCTATGTCCTGTCCGCAAAGATGGCAGACCCGCGCTTTTCCGGGCAGACCAAGGAGCGCCTTGCATCGCGCCAGGCCACGACCTTCATATCCGCCACCGTCAAAGACGCCTTCAGCCTGTGGCTCAACCAGAACCCGGAAATCGGGGAAAAGATCGCCGAAATCGCCATTGACGCGGCCCGCACCCGAATCCGGGCAGCCAGAAAGGTGCCCAGGAAAAAAGCGGTCGCAGGCCCGACCCTCCCCGGGAAACTTGCCGACTGCGTCAGCCAGGACCTCGAACGCTGCGAACTCTTTCTGGTGGAGGGCGACTCGGCGGGCGGCTCGGCCAAGCAGGCCAGAAACCGCCAATATCAGGCCATTCTGCCCCTGCGGGGAAAGATCCTCAACACCTGGGAGGTGGATTCCGATACCATATTCTCCTCCAGGGAAGTCCGCGACATCGCCGTTGCCGTCGGCATGGACCCCGGTTCCGCGGAAACGAACGGCATACGGTACGGCAGGACCATCATCATGACGGATGCTGACTCGGACGGCCTTCATATCGCCACTTTGCTGTGCGCATTGTTCCTAAAGCATTTCAAGGCCCTGGTGGATGCCGGCCGGGTTTATGTGGCGCTGCCGCCCCTCTACCGGATCGACATCGGCAAACAGGTATTCTACGCCCTGGATGAAACGGAAAAAAACGACATCCTCAGAAAGCATGAAAAAAAGAACCGGAAAGCCGCCGTGCAGCTTTTCAAGGGACTGGGGGAAATGAACCCCGTGCAGCTCCGGGAGACCACCATGGACCCCGACACGCGGCGACTGGTCCGGCTGAGCGCCGATATGGACGATCCTGAAAAGCTCTACGGCATGATGGACATGCTGCTGGGGAAAAAACACGCCCCCGCCCGGCGGCGGTGGCTCGAAGAAAAAGGAAACCTCGCCGAGATATGAAAACCGACGCCCCGGGCGAACCCGAATCCATTATCATATCGGACTACAGCGAAAAAGCCTATCTCAACTATGCCATGGCCGTGATCATGCATCGTGCGCTTCCCTTCATCGGCGACGGACTCAAGCCGGTGCAGCGCAGGGTGCTCTACGCCATGTCCGAGCTGGGACTCAAAAACACATCCAAACACAAGAAATCCGCCCGCACCGTGGGCGACGTGCTGGGCAAATTCCATCCCCACGGGGATACGGCCTGTTACGAGGCCATGGTGCTGATGGCCCAGTCCTTTTCCTACCGATACCCCCTTATCGACGGCCAGGGAAATTTCGGCTGCGTGGACGACCCGAAATCCTTTGCGGCCATGCGATATACCGAGGCCAGGCTGTCCCCGTTCGCCGACGTGTTTTTATCCGAACTGGGCATGGGCACCGTCGACTGGATACCCAATTTCGACGGGTCGCTGCTGGAGCCGGCCACGCTGCCGGCCCGGCTCCCCAACATCCTGCTTAACGGCACCACGGGCATTGCCGTGGGCATGGCAACCGATATTCCGCCCCACAATGCCGGGGAAGTGACGCAGGCCCTGATCCACCTGATCGACCAGCCGGATTCGGACGTGGAGACGCTGTGCCGGTACATCCAGGGGCCGGACTATCCCGGCGGTGCGGTGATCATCTCCTCCAAAGAGGAAATCATCGGGGTGTACCGCACGGGCTACGGCGGCATCCGCCACCGCGCGGCATGGCGCGAGGAAAACGGGGACATCGTCGTGCACGAGGTGCCCCACCAGGTATCGCCTGCCCGGATCATGGAACAGGTTGCGCTGCAGATCGAGGCGAAAAAACTCCCCATGGTCGCCGATATCCGGGATGAATCCGATCACGAGGAGCCCGTGCGGCTGGTCATCGTGCCCGCCTCCCGGCGGGCGGATC
>SL_8KL_010_SEDDRAFT_10003636_pt1 | contig 12645 bp, 11 predicted proteins | sample SodLakKL_010_SED_4_FD_11160 | JGI IMG/M metagenome (IMG submission 11160) | reverse complement strand
TGTATCGATATCCTTCAACTCGTTCAAAATAGATGTCTTTTCTTTAATGAGCTCGTCTTTTCTGACATCTCTAAGTTTTTCATATTCCTCTCTGAACTCGGATGCATCTGAGAACTCTTCAGGTACTTCCTCTAGTTCTTTTAGTTTGCCTTCGATGTCCTCTTTTTGTTTTTTAACTTCGCTTCTTTTGTCCCCTATCTCGGATAACTTGTCTACTTCCTGTCTTTCTTTGATATCTTCTATGGTTTTTTTAGCATCGTCGATCGAGTTCTCAGCACTATCTATATCATTTTTTATTTTTCTTATCCCTTCTACTGTACTCTCCTTCCTTTCAATCAAATCTTCCTTATCGATAGGAAGTTGGATCCCGTATTCTTCGGCCTTTTCAACTTTCTTTTCCTTTAGATCTTCTATCTTCTGAACCCTTTGCTCAAAGTCATCTTGCCCAGAATGGATTTCGAGATCGATAGGATTGGTCGTGATCTGTAGGCTGACATCTGCTTCGACCTCTTTCTCTTCTCCCTTTTCCAATGTATATGTTTCCGAGTCAGATATTCTATCTTTATGGATCTCTATCTCCGTATCTTCCTTAGCTTCTATACTTCCAGCTAATCTTCCAACTTCCATTTTTTCCTGTTCTTGATTTAAATCTCTCGTAATCTCTTTGATATCTATCTTTTTTTCAAGTTCTTCTTTTTGCTCTTGTTTTTCGGCTAGATTGTCCTGGAGGATGCTGATCTCACCTTCTTTTTTAGATATTGTATCTTTGCTTTGTTCCCACTCTTCGAAATCTTCCTGTAAACGGTCGTGTTTTTCTTTCCTTTCTCTCAGTTCTATCTCTAACTTCTCCCTTTCCCCTGAATCTTTATATGCCTCTTTATTAGTTTCAAGAAAGTCATTGATGTCTTCTAACTCTTCACTCAACTCACTGAGTTTTTTGTTTTTCTCACCGATAGTCTTTTCTATTTCCTGCACCTCCTTCAACTTATCTTCTTTTTCCTTTTTTTCTTTGTAGGCTTGGTAGATCTTTCCTATCCCTTTTTCGTACAAAGTACCTTTATTCGTTGTCTCTGGTCTTCCTTTATCGAAATCCCACTTCTTTGAATGATTGTCGTGCTCCTTTTCGACTTCCTTCAAAAATTTCTGAGGGGAGACACCGTCAGTCTTCAAATTCTGTCTCATTTTCTCATCTAGTTCTGAATATACCTCATCGTCTATAGAAAAAACCTCCTGCATCTCCGCCTGAGAGGCCATGAGGACGTTCTTGAAAGTACCTCTATTTGTCGGTAGGATATCATCTAATACTTCATTCACTTCTTTATCTCCTACCCGTTTACTCATAGAATCGCCTTTCAGTATAGCTTCGCTCTTGTCCTTGTCTTTGCACCACTTTTTTGTCAGTTCGTATTCTTCGTCATCGTGTTCGAATTCTACGGTGACTTTTACTATATTTCCACCGTCTAGTGGATATCTTTTTTTGATGAAATCCTTGTATTCTGGTTTGTTTCTCCCAATCATCGAATCGATAAAAAAGGCACTGTACGTTGCATCGACCACTGTGGTCTTACCGGCCCCAGTTTTCCCTAACAGCAAGTTCGGAGTTTCTTTTTCGAACTCGAAGGTTCTACCTGATAGATTGCCGAAGGGGTCTAGTGTTATCCTTTTGATAATCATTCTCTCACCTCCTCTATCTTCTCAAAGGCCAATTCGGCCGCTGTCTCGCTCAACTCTTCATCCGATTCGATCATCTCTTTCAACAGCCTGTGAGGGAACGATCCCTTAGAGAACTCGTCATCAACAAGGGCCATGTCGATCCTTCGGGCGAAGTCATCATCGTCGATCTCTATGTATTTGAAACCTTTTGGATCCTCCCTTAGTTCGTTTATGTATTTTTGGGCTTCTTCGATTCCATCCTTATCCATCTTACCTTTGATGGTCAGTCTTAAAAGCTCGTTTTCGTGCTTTTCGTCTTCAATAAAATCTTTTAGTTCTTCTATATCATCAAGATTTTCAGCAGTCAATTCTTCGTAAATAAAATCATATTTGCCGATATCGATCTTCTCTGCAGATACGCGTTTTTCGTCGTCCAATTCTATAATCCACGCCTTTCCCTTTTCACTCTCGTCTGCAGTCCGTTTGAATCCTTCCTTTTCGGGTGTTCCCGGGAAGAAGTAATTTTGGGTACCTGAAATATCTCTTGGGAGCATCACATGAACGTGACCGAGTAGCCAGAGGTCCAAATCAGAATCTTCCAGTTCATCCTTTCTCATAGGGAAGTATTTTCCCTCGCTATCATAAGAACAACCTTCTAGATGGCCGTGAGCGACTCCTATGTGATACAGATCATCGTCTTTATTCTCATTTTTGATCCAGCCGATTTGGTTTGCTTCAGATATCTTCTGGTCGCATGGACCCGGATATATACGGGTTTCTTTCCCTTTTTCCATGCGCTCCGAGATATCGTATGGTTTTGTTTCCTTTAACACGAGGACGTTGTCGATTTCCTCAAGCCATCCCCATCGTTCTTCGTTCCTTTTTGAATAGTAATCGTGATTACCTGGCAGTATCAGTATCGCTTTTCCTTCGAACTTTTCCAAATAGGGTCTAATCCTTTCAACATCTTTTGTCTTACGGAATTGGGGATTGTCGAAGAGATCGCCAGCTACGACGAACAGATCGCACCTGTTCTCGTTGGCCTTAGAGATCAATCTGTCGATGATCTTGTATCTTTCCTCCACCAAATCTTTCTTTACATTTTCTTGTTCACTAAAACGTCCGAAGTTTTTTCCTATGTGTACGTCCGCGGTATGCAATATCTTCAAACTCATATTTTCACCTTCTTGGTCATATCTTTATGGTCACTTCTATCGGGTCTCGGCCTTTCCTTTCTTTCAACCGTCTAGCCAATCGATCTAACTTTTCGAACGGAAAATCCTCGAAATTTTTGAGCGCATCCATGCCTTTTTCATCTACGACATTATCACGGATCCAGTCATGTATATCTTTAGCCAATTGAATCGTCTCTTTTTTCTCTTTTATCAGGTTTTCTATCTCTTCTTTTTTATTCGATAGTTGTTTCTCTTCCCTATACAAAAAACTCTCTATCTCATCTAAAACTGTTTTCCATCCGTCAATCAGTCTTTTCAATCTTTCTTCAAACCCACAGATGATGTCAACGAGTTCATGAAGTGAAGTCTCTTGGTTCACTTTTATCCCTTTATCTCTCACATTCATACATATTTTTTCCCCAATTATTACCGAGCCTTCTTCTAACTTCAGCATATTCTTCAGTGGTTTCACCCCATCTATCCATCTTTTCCAGTAATCTATCATATATATTCACACTCCTATGAATAACCCTTCAATCTATCCTCATCCTCTTTGAGCGAATAATCCATCGCCTCGTTATCCATCTCGAATCTGATCCCTCTGATAAAATCCTTTTGATGCACTTCATCTTTGGACTCAAAGATAGCTCTTCGAGCAGCGGTCAAGACCGCATTTTTGATCTCTCCTCCGGTGATCTTGAATCTTCCAGCCAATCTATCGATGTCTACATCGTCAGCTAACGGAAGAGAGTCTGGTATATGGTTTTTCCATATCTCTTTCCTGGCTTCAGCCCCTGGTTCTGGAAAACGAACCTTGAGATCTATACGTCGAGAAAGGGCCTTATCCATCTCTATGGAATAATTGGACGTGAAGATTATGACTCCTTCATGCTCTCCACACTCTCTCAGGACGAGATCTATAATCCTGTTATCTGTCGCATCGGCTGCACCCTGACTGCTGTATCTCTGATTTAGGATGCCTTCTGCCTCATCTATGATGAGTACTGCTTCTTCTTCGTTCAGCTGGTCGAAAACACTCTGGACATTTTTTTCTGTCTCTCCGTAGTAGCAACTCAACAACTTGTCAAAAGGGAGGTAGTAGACATCTTCGCCAAAGTAATTACCAATTGCGCGAGCGAGCATGGTCTTCCCTATGCCGGATGGACCAGTGAACAGCAATGCTACTCCAGATCTCTCACCAGTTATCTCATCTAATGACCACTCTGAAAATTTTTCTTCATTTTGGACTTGATCTATCGTGGCGAAGATATCATCCTTCAACCGTTGGGGTAAGATCACATCGCTAGGTTCGACTTCAACTTCGAGCTTTTCCAGGATGCTCTCTTCTTTTTTGTCCGGCAAGGCTGATAGGGCTTCACGAACAGATGGTGCGGACTCACTCGTTCCCCTAGATTCGATGTAAGACTCGATGTTTTTCATCCTTTCGTTCTCACCGAGTAAACCAGATATGGCAAATTCACTGATGCCGAATTTTTTCTTCTCGATCTCCTCGTTAGGTGTATCTTCTGACGGGCTGCCGATGATAGTTTGCTGAATCAGTTTGGAAGAATCCAGTAGATGTTTTCTCCCTTCTTCTACAGGTATGTCGTGGGTTATATTCAAGGCCGTCAAGATCTCTTCGCCTGTGAGAGTACGATCTGATCTGGTTACGCCGATCCCATTGTTCGCTAGCAACAGATATACGATGGTCTTCTTTTCCTCAAAGATGCCTCGCTCTTCTAGGAAAGAAGTAGAAGAGAATTTTCCCTTTTTCTCCTCGCTTTTTTCCCTTTTTGACTTGAGTTCAATCTTTTTCGACTGGTATTCTTTGGCCAGCTTTTCTCTTAGATTCTTATCTGGGTAGCTCAAGAGCCGCCTTTTGATATCTGCTGTCATGTCTAGATATAGACAGCAGACTGTTCCTATGTACTCTTCATTGCTGTTGAACTCTTCGACCTCGGATGGAGGCTTGTGAGAGCCTAACAGCTCCTGTTTTGCCCTGAATATATGATATATTTCTTTATTTCCTTCTATTGATCCATATCTAGTCATAAGAGCTCACCCCACTTTGTTTGTGAAATTTTCACCGAACTTCTTTCCCAGGTCAAGGATTTTTCTAAAGTGATCCTTGTTCTATCTCTCTTGAAGATTTGATTCGATCCCCAAGATGTCGGATATCGGGAGCAAATTTTTTGCACTTTTTTTGGCACATATATCACTCTTCTAATTCCAATTCTTCTTTACCGAGTAGATAGTCCTTTGAAAACTCTAAAAACTGTTCATAGTTTTTTATTATATACGGGACCTCTCCGCTTGAAGACCACTTACTCGTGATACCGCGTTCGGCCAATAAGTTGATCACATTCTCTAACATCGATAGGTCTTCTTTAGAAAGATCATAAGTTTTATCTCCCGAGCGTATATTATTTTTTACTGCTTTTGGACTATCCTTATTTGTGTTGATCATCATAAGGATATCAAGTACTTTTTTATCGTTCGATAGTTTCTCCTGGATCAGCTCAAACAATCTATTAGAGATATATGGAGGCATACAACGAGTTTTTTTATCAATATATTTACAACTTGAAGAATTAGTGAACGTTACAACAGGTGCAATTACCGCCAAATCAGATTTTTCAAGATGATCCCAAAATCTTCTAATCCTTTTCATGATTGGATCGTTTTCCTGGCCTATAAATGGATCAAATTTTTCTGAATCAGAGGAATCCTCACTGTTGGTATCCACTATCGATCTTAAAAGACCATGAATTTCTTTACAAGTGTGCCTAGGTTTGCCTATCTCTGATGTTCGGGATTTTCCCCATCGCCATTCGGACACTTCAAAACTATCAAGGCTATCAAGATGCAAATAGGTATATAATAGCTTGATTGGGATTACTTCTTCGATTATTTCCTCAATTTCTCTATCTAATATTCCAAAATAGTTATTCTGGCAGTACTCTCCTAAAATTTCCTCCCCCTTTGGAGAAAGTTCGTAACCCCATTTTTTTGCATTATCAATTACGTTTAATTGTTTTAGTTGGTCGATTGTAGCATCATATCGGTCTATAGAAAGTGCTTTTTCTAAATTTTCCTCAGGATATCCCTTTTCATTCGTGTAATTAGCTCCGATAGTTTGTATGGCTCCTATCACATATATAGTGTCTAAGTATGAATCAATTTCTTCTTCGTTAAATCCCATCTCGCATAAACTTTGTTTAAACATCTCTAGTTTACTTTCCCCGCTTTTTGGTTCTAGTTTTGAGACCTCAGGGGCGTATTTGAATGCTTTCAGGAGGTACTTAGGAGTCCCCCATCTTTCCCATTGTGATTCGTAGGGATATATTTCAACCGGTTTTCCCGTTTCTCTAGATAATTGGATTGCCTTTTCAAGTTGATTGAATATTTTCTTAGTGGATTCGCTTCCCAATTTTACTTTTATTCTATCAGACTTTTCTTCTATAACCATTCTATCATCTCAATTATGAAAAGAAGGGTATGTTATATAAATGTTTGTATTTATTTCATAAGCCCCGATTCAAATAAATACAAAGGAAAAAACGAAATTTTAACTTCATATTAGTATCAAATAACAAAAAAGGAAGAACGAGGGCAAAATTTAAATCTCTCTTCTTATGTTGTATAGAAAGGAGACATTGGGTATGGAAAAAATGGAACATATATTGAAAGGTGCCGAACTAGACAATAGCTGGTTTAGAGCAACTGTAAGAGATTTTTTAGATGATTGTGGAGTATTACCTGATAAACCTGAGAAAGGTAAAGAGGAATTTCCTATTTATGATGCTGATGGGAATAAACACACTGCAAAGTACGAGTCTCAAGGAAGAGTGTTTTGTACAGGTTGGTATAATAAATTTAAGCCAGAAGAAGGCGATAAAATTATTGTGAAGATTAAAGACGATGAACGTATTATAATCAATCCTGCTGAAAAGGAAGCCGATCAACGAATATCCTCATTTGAAGAGAAAAAAGAAAATAAACTTCAACCATCAGACAAAAACTCAAAGTCATCTCTAATTAACATCAAAATAGAAATTAATATATATGAATAATATTGAGATTTAGCGGCTTTGTAGAAAACCTCCCAATGAGGAATGAAAAGGGATTTTCTAAGTGAAAATAAGACATATTATAACCATGGAAAACAAGATCATAGTAGCTTTAAATCACCTAGAACAAAGATTTTCTACTGAGCCGATGTATTCCACCTCTTTTACAAACTCTTGAACATCCCCTAGTAAGTTAGCTGGGCAGGTTTACAAGCCCTCGCAAATTCCCAATATTTGCTTTTATGACTAATTTGAAACAATTATCCAAGGTATTTCTTCCTAAATTTGCTTTTACTATGTTTTCCTCCAATCTTTCCAGTATACCATACTACAACATCATCATCAGTTTTTACAAACTTACCAACGACTCTCATGTCATTTTCCTCTAAAGGAAAAAGGTGATAGATGACGATATAATCAGAGAGATAATGAAATTCTTTTAAGGTAATTATAAAAAAGCAAAAAATGGAGCTCTAAATCATCTTTCGAGAAAAATTAAAATCAAAGTGTAAGCTCTGTCCTTGGTCCTGAACGGACAGATAGAACTGCTCTCCAGGAAGGGAGCGAAAGTGTACTCCCAGAACGGAGGCGGGACCTATCACGTGACAGGGAACTTCAGCATCTGCCCTGACTTGCGGGAATTTCTGTTGAAATTGATGCATACTTGGAATTTTTTACAAAATTCCGAGACTATCCAGTACAGAGAAGGAAACGTCTGTAAGCACATGAGGGCTTACAGGATTATGAAGTCCCTGCAGAAGGCTGATAAGGCGAGCAACCTCGACGGGTGAAACCGTCGGGGGTTTTCCCTCGCAATATCTGTAATATTTCCATAAATGTAAAATAAGAAGCAAGTATACCTTCTCTTGGTGAAACAAATGCGGGATTATGAAGGGGTAATTTTTCCCCTCTACACCGAGATGATAGAAAGAGGAGTTGAAGAAGAAAAAGATGTTTTTGCGAAATACACTAAACTTTCTATAAAGAGTGGGATGACTCTTTATCTTTATGGGAGCGGGAAAAAAAGAACTAAAAATATAATCGCAGAAGGGAGAATAGAAAATGTTGAATCTTTGAAGGCTGAGAAGGCATGGTATAAATTTGGTGATAGACTCTTTCAGAGTCAAATCGAGTTTGAAGAATATATAGAGGGGAGAGAAGAGAAGGAATTATTGGTTTTGGAATTGGATGAAGTTCAAAAGCTTGAAAATCCAATTGAAGTTCCAGAAGGTAAAAATGTTACGATGGCTGGATTGTACGTTGAAGAATGTATGATAAAGAAAATGGATATATGATTAGATGATAAAAATAAATTTATAGAGTTGCGAAATCATCCACAGAGAATTGGAAATTTAAAAAGATGAATATCTCTGATAAACAAAATTTTTTGATCTTAGAAACTCGCAGATAGGTGAGTTGTTAGATAGGAGTTGGAAGAAAATGATTATCGTCTGTTATTACCTTTGCATGGTAAGGTCTCGTAATTTTTATTTCTCATCCTTCATAATTTTTAACCAGTCGTTCGGGGATTTATATACTGCCAAGTTTTTTTCATTTAATATCCTCTCAAATTCTTCCCAAGAAATGTCCTCTAACGTCTCATTTTCTTTTTTTCGGATATTTACTGCATCTGATCCTTTCACTTTAGCTGGTTTTAGATCGTATTCCTCAGCAATTTCTTTTACCTCGTTTATTGTTATCTTTTTCATATATACCATCTTTCTCTCATAGATATATAATCCATCCCATTATTAAATATTTTCCTCCTTAAACGGCTGTGAGGTATCATATAGAATTGTATTTATTAATCAAATTGACAACTAGGTTAAGAAAGTTTGTAGATTAGGATAAAATGTGAATTAATAAAGAAGTAAAAAAGATTTTCACTTATCAACAGCTTTTCTTATTTCGTAAATCCTTTTAAGAGCATTCTCTATATTTTCATGATATGAATCAATCCCATATGCCTGTAATACTTCTTTATCAAATTCTTGTCTATCTTCTGAATCTAGTTCATTTGGAAGAGTCTTAACAGAACGATCTAGAACATTATTAAACTTTTGCAAAATAGTATCTTTTTGACTATCGGTTAACTTATGGGGATTTAGCATATGAAAATTTTTCCTGATTTTAGTAGCATTAAGATCTAATGCTCCTAAACCTCTCCCAAATCCTAAAGCCTCAATATAAAACAAACCAAGAATACTATTTAGTAATGCGTGACATATATCATTATCTAGATTAGAATCAGTTACCAATTCAGAGTTATTTAACTTGAGATATGTCAGCCGTTGATCTACCATTGGGTTTTCTTCTACTTTTGATATAAATAATCGTTTATCTGGATTTATAGGAACGATAAAATCTGCAATTGGAGAGTGTTTCATTTCATACCAAAACCGATTGGATTTTTCGAGAACCTCTGGTAATGGATCACCGTTATTATTGGTAGCATGTTTAAATTTTTGAATCCAGTTTAAGGCGCCCTTATGTCCTAGCTTTTTTAGTTCATCGATTGATTTAGAACAGCAAAACGCCTTTCGACTTGGCTCTGTGATCAAATCATCTATGCTAGTAGGGGATTTAATTAGAGGTTTTAAGTACTGATCTTCTATCTCATTATTTTCATTTGGGTAAAATAAATCATTCCATCCTCTTCGCTTTCCACGGCCAATATCAAATATTTCATTTATCGCAATCAATTTATCTTTTATTTCTAACAACCAATCTAACTCAGCAAAGAATGAACTCCATTCAAGCCCTAAATCTTCAAAAAAGGAAATTTCTTTTTGGTTATAAACTTGATTTTCAACTTCTGTTTCTTCATCATTTCTACTTAAAATAAGAGCTGAAAGGTCTCTTATTTCATCATATTTAGACTCATGAAGAGATTGATTTAATGTAGAGAAAACAGTCTCCTCTTCGTCGTCTATTGTAGGGTTTACGGTCTCTCTTTTTTTCAAAACTATAATATTTGTAACCACATCAGTTTCTTTAAACCATCTACCACTTCCAGAGGTTACCACATTTTCAATTTGATAAAAATATCTTAACAGATTACGAAATGTTTTACCCCATTTAGTTCCAAGCCAAGAATTTGAGACAATTAATCCTACTCGACCAGTGGGAGAAACAAAGTCCCATAAATAAAAAGGCAAATATGCCAACAAATCGCTTCTACCATCTAATTCTTTTTTCTGGGCTAATCTACTACTAATCCAATCATTGATTTTAACCACATCGGGATTTATATCCTCAAAATCCTCTTGTTGAACGAAAGGTAAGTTAGAAGCAATATAATCAAATTCCGGAAGATTTTTAGTTACTTTATTGCCATTATTCGGGTCTACAAACTCTACATCCATACCTTTTTCAACATCTGCAATATCTTTTCTAAATATATGTATTAATTCCCCCATTATCTTTGGATCGGACATTGCGATAATTGCGATTTGAAGGGGAAATGAAAACTTATCGCTTCCCCACACCTTCTTTATTGCATCTTTTGTATTTATACCATGTTCTTCTTTAATTTTCTGAGCAGACCTTAAAATTGTCCCAGTTCCACAAAAGGGATCATATAAAGACAAAGTTTTGTCTCTCATAGTTAACCTAGCTAGTAAATCAGCTAGTTGAGGTGGTGTAACAAATTGACCTGAACTTTTTTGTTTAGAAATGTTTGTTACATCATTTAAAAGATCGCCCAGAAATTTTTGATCAATTTCTTCAAACCTAATCTCTGACAAAATACCATTTAATTGTTTAATTTGATTCCACGCCCTCCCCGAAACTAGGCTCTCTCCTAAACTGGGCTCAAAAGCTGGCCAAAAATCACATTTATCAGATATTTCTTCCAATATTTTAAGGGCTTCTCTAGGTGATGTGTTTTCGTCAATAGTCTCTATGTTACTTGCTCCAGAGTAATATGTTTTCAGAACGTGGGCGAAAATTAATTTATTAACCCAATTTGTCAAAATATTTTTAGCTAAAGGTCTATATTGTCTGTCCTCGTCTGGATACTCCATCTTTACAGATTTCCACCAGACATTCAAATCTGCGTCGAAAGAACCATTTATTCTTGCTTCTTGCTCTAGTTCTTCTGCTACACTGCTTGAGTTCTGGAGTATAATATCAATTATTTGGTTTTCAGAAAAGGTTTTTATAAAATTCCTCTTGTTAAGTTCACCCTTTTCGAATAATTCATTCACCTCCCTTAAAATCTTTTCTAGAAAATCTATCCAATCATTTTCATTTTTTTTAACATCTTGCCGGGATTTAATATGTGAACAGTCGCTCCACGTTTTTTCTGGGCAATAAGCGTTAAGTTCATCATCTGAAGTATAAAGAACTGCTTTTTTGACATTCCAAAGAAGAAAACTATCAAGTCCTAGGTTTCTTGCTTTTTTTTCTGCATTCTCGATAAAATCTTTATCAGTGATCGGCGTATCTGGCATTTTTAATTCCCAACCTTGTAAAAATGTTTCTCCTCGTTTATCCCCATAGAGTAATACATCAGGAAAAAGGTTGTTTTCATCAGTTGGCAGGGTATTTTCTCCACCTGCTCTTTTTATCGGTTTATCAATCGAAGAGACCAAATCATTTATTTCCGAGATTACATCGATTTGCCAACTTCTTTCGTTGTAGGTAGGCATAATTAATACACCCATGATATTAAAAATATTTATGAATGGAAGTAGAGAGGATCGTATTTTTAGAAAAATCTTTTATCAATCCCCTCTTCTCTATACTTTCAAATTTTTTTGGCTCATTTTCTTTGATTTCTTCAAATCCCTTTTTTAGTCTTTTCTTTGCTATTTCTATATAGTCGTGATCTGAATCATTTTCTTTAAATCTGTGAGAATTTTCATTCTTTTCTATTCCAATAAAATTCCTTCCTTCGAGCAAAGCAGAAACTAAAAAACTCCCGCTTCCAAATGCATTATCCATCACTATGTCTCCAGGATTCGTAAAGGTTCTAACGAGATACCTTCCTAACTCTACAGGTTTTTGAACTGGATGCCAAACTTCTCCTTCACTTTCTGCGGTTTTGAAATATATAACATCAGTTGGATACCGTTTTCCATCACTTTCAACCTTACTAGGTTCAAACTTTCCATAACTACCAGTGTATTGATCCTTTCTAACACCTTTATCATAAGCCTCCCCTTCCTTCATTTGCGGATTGTAAGTAGGATGTTTTTTGTAGAAAACTAATATATCCTCATGTTTTCTTAGAGGTTGTTTTTTGGCGTTTAAGAAGTTGGTAGCTTTGGATTTGACCCACACGATTTTATATTTAAAAACATCAATATTACTCATCATCAACTTCCCTGTAAAAGGGCCATGAGAAGTTAATATAATGGCACCTCTATCTTTTATTACTCTTTCATATTTCTTCCACAATTTCTCGAGGGGTATAACGCTATCCCATCTATTCTCCGTGGTTCCGTAAGGAAGATCACATAATATCATATCAATGGAGTTAGAAGGAAATTTAGATAAAGCATTTAGACAATCATTTTCAAATAAATTATTTAAATAATTTTCAATTTCCATTCCATCTTTGACTCCGGTGACAGGGTTTAAGTATTGATTATCTATGGCTTCATTCATCTTATCCTTTACTCCTTCTTACCTTTAACGAAGATTTAGGGTGTAGAATGCTTGCAAGGTTATAAGTTTTATGTGGGTTGGAACGAGGGGTTTTTAAACCCCGTTTCCATTACCCACATGTTTCAAATGCAAAG
>SL_8KL_010_SEDDRAFT_10003635_pt1 | contig 12649 bp, 12 predicted proteins | sample SodLakKL_010_SED_4_FD_11160 | JGI IMG/M metagenome (IMG submission 11160) | reverse complement strand
CCATCCAAATGCCCCCATCCAAATACCACCCATTTAAATACAAGACATTCAAATGCGACACATTCAATAGTTGCCTGTCGATAGATTGAAAATTAATTTGGTTCTTTGTAACTCCAGAGATCCAACATAGCTCTTAGTTGCTTTTTATTTACATCAATAAAGCTTGTTGCAAATTTTTTACATCATTGTTATGATAGGGTATGTCCGGGAAAAAGAAAACATACCATATTCTTATGGGGGATGTAATCGGGAGCAGCGATTACGATCCGATGAAACTGGGAAGACAACTGAAAGACCTGGTGCGTTCCGCAAACCAGGATCTCAGATATAACACACTTTCGCCTTACGTGGTGACTCTGGGCGACGAGTTTCAAGGTGTTACCCGGTCGCTGGCCGCCGGCATCAAAACTCTTTTCTTTTTTGAAGAAAAACGACTGACAAAAGGCCTGGACTTTAAAATGCAGTATGTGCTTCATTATGGAATCATGGAGACCGGAATCAATCCGGAATCATCATACGGAATGCTGGGTGAAGGACTGTCACAGGCCCGAAAAAAACTGACTGCCAAAACACGAGGCCGGAAGCGGTTCAATTTCAGCCTGGGCGACAAACAACATTCGGAACAATTGAACCGATTGTTCGGGGTATTGGACGGTATTTCCGAACGATGGAAAAAAGCAGATTATGGCCTGATATCAGATATGATCCAAAATGATAATGACAGGGAGGTCGGAAAGATGTATGATAAAGATCGTTCGCAGATATACAGACGGCGTAAAACGCTCATGACCCAGGAGTATCTTCTTCTCAAGGAATTCATTTTCACATACATCAACCTGCCATTGCCATGAACTGGTTCTGGATTATCGTCATCTATTTATCCATGGAAATCATCATCAACGTGGTGTTCCATATCGTGAGCAGAAAACTGAAATCGGAACCCGTTTTCAAAGAAGCAGCAAGGTTTCCTATGACTACTTCCTCATCGGAAATGTTATTTTCCTGTTAGCTGCCCTCATCTTCAGCCAAATGGCACTCAGCTTGCTCTCCTGACAAACATTCAGTGACCTCTGAACCGATTGTACTCTTCACGAAAACCTGAAATTATGGCACAGCTCCATCAAGACTTTTTAAATCAAAGACTGCAGAAAATCATCCACAAAAAAAACGTTTACAGTACCGTTCTGTGTGTTGAAAGCGGGGACGGACAACTCTCATGGACCGGGGCGGCCGGCGAAATGCAGGTGGACAGCCGGTATTATCTTGCCAGCGTCACCAAACTCTATGTCACCGCAGTCGTGATGCGTTTGATCGAAGAGCAGAAGCTGCAGCTGAGCGACAGGATCGCGGAGTATTTGCCTGATGGATACTTGGCCGGACTCCATGTGCTGAACGGCATCGACTATTCAAACAAAATCACCATCCATCACCTTATCTCCAACACATCCGGCCTTCCCGACTATTTCTTCCATAAACAGCCGGATGGAAAAACAGCTGCGGCAAGTCTTCTGGATGGCGTTGATGAACCATGGCACCTTGAGAAAACAATTGAAACGGTAAAAAAACTCAAACCCAACTTCCCGCCAGGGAAAAAAGGCAAGGCGGCGTATTCTGATACAAATTACCAGCTGCTTGGAAAAATCATTGAGACCGTAACCGGACAAACAGTGGACGAGGTTTTCCGGGAGTTTCTGTTTGATGAGCTTGCACTGCGGCAGACCTGCGTATTTCGCGATATAACCGACGATTCCGCAGTTTCTTTTTATTATAAATCGAAGAAATTATGGATTCCCAAATACATGGCCTCCGTAACTGCGGAAGGCGGAATTGTTTCTAACGCACAGGAATCCATGCTGTTCCTGAAGGAGTTTTTCAGGGGACGTTTCTTCGCGAAAGAGCAGATAGAGGGCATGAAAAAATGGAACTGGATCCTGCCGCCACCCGGACTCTTCCTGTTTGGTGTCGGACTGGAAAAAATCTGGACACCCAGAATCATTGCTCCTTTTAAACCCATCAGGGAAATCCTGGGCTTTTGGGGACAAACCGGGTCATTTGCCTGGCATCATCCCGAAACGGACCTCTTTTTCACCGGCACTACGAATCAGATAGACGGCTCCGGACACGCAGCCGCTGGAAGTGCGATACTCAAAATCATTAAAGCGGCAATGTGATGTAAAACTTTTCCGGAAATTTCTTTTATTCCATGCAATGCGGGTTCTAATTATTAAAAAATGACGGGGAGTCGGCTGATGCAAAAAACCAATAAGGATGTCATTGTGGTGGGAGTGGCGCTATTTGCCATGTTTTTCGGTGCCGGAAACCTGATTTTCCCGCCCTATATGGGACTTCTTGCAGGAGTCGACTGGAAATGGGCGCTGCTCGGGTTTCTCATTACCGGAATTGGCATGCCGCTGCTCGGTATCATGGCCGCAGCACGGGCCGGCGGTACCGTTGAGCAGATGGGAAGCCGCGTCAGCAACTGGTTCGGCCGCCTGCTGAGCATCGTGATCATCCTGGCTATCGGGCCCCTTCTGGCCATACCCCGCACCTGCGCTACGGCATTTGAACTGGGGATGCGACCCAACTTCCCCGATTTCCCCATTTGGCTCTTTTCCATCATCTTTTTCGGAATCGCCTTCTGGTTTGCCCTCAACCGGTCGGAAGTCGTGGACAAGATCGGAAAGTACCTGACCCCATTCCTGGTGATTACCCTCGCCTGGATTATAATCAAAGGCATTTTCACCCCATTCGGATCGATTGCCGAAACGGGCCTGGAAGGTCCCACCGGAAGCGGATTCCGGGAAGGATACCAGACGATGGATGCACTCGCCTCGCTGGTTTTCGCCCAGATCATCATCGCCGCCCTGGTATTCAAGGGCTACAGCAACGTCCGTGAACAGGTGAAAATGACCTCAATGGCCGGGGCCATTGCCGCCCTCGGCCTGGGTCTGGTTTACGGCGGACTCATGTACCTCGGCGCCACTGCCAGCTCCGTATACCCGCCGGACGTCGAGCGCACACATCTCCTGATCGCCATTTCGGAGGGACTGATGGGCGACACCGGAAAAATCGCGCTGGGCCTGGCCGTGAGCTTTGCCTGTCTCACAACAGCCATCGGTCTGACCGCCACGGTCGCCGACTATTTCAGCGGACTCTCCAAAGACCGCTTCAATTACCAATTCATTGCTGTCATCACCGTCGTTTTCAGCGGCGTGTTTGCCACCGTCGGTGTAACCACCATCGTCAACGTAGCCTATCCCCTGCTGGTTACCGTCTACCCTGTCGCAATTGCCCTGATCGTCCTGACCCTGATTGGCGGACCGCTCGCTTACCGTCCGGTCTACGTCGGTGCGGTCATCGGAGCTCTTTTGACCAGCATCCCCGATGCACTGACCATCATCGGCATCCCATTAGGCATGATCAACGACCTGATCGAGATGATCCCGTTTGCCAGGGCCGGATTCGCCTGGATCATCCCCACGGTTCTCGGTGCCGCCATTGGCCTTGCCCGGGCCCGGTCCAACCGCCACGACACTCCACCGTCCGGCAATCCTCAGTCCACCAATTCATCTACCGATCCATCATCCACTGATCATCGCTCAACCGATCCATCATGACAACATACCGTCTGCATGGACAACCCGGAAACGTGCCAAAAGAACAGCAGCCCGTGAACGTAGAACCATCTCCCAACCCTGAATCTCCAAACCCGGAAAAAGCCGGCATCGCCCTGCTGACCGACCACCGGTACACTGCCGGCCGGGCGGACAAAGACGACTGGTACCTTGCCAACATCCTGCGGGATGATGCCCTGCTGCAGAAGGCACTTGCTGATCTGGGCATCTCTTCGGTCCGGGTGGATTGGGCCGACGCTGGCATCGACTGGTCTGCTTTTTCATGTGCGGTTTTCCGCACGACCTGGGATTACTTCGAGCGGATCCCGGAATTCCTGTCCTGGCTGGGAAACATCGAGAATGACACCCTTCTTTGCAATGAAGCAGCCCTTATCCGGTGGAATCTTGACAAGCATTACATGGCTGACCTGGAGCAACAGGGCATCCCGATCGTCCCCACACGATTTCTGGAACCCGGATCAGAGGCGACACTGAGCGATGTCATTAATGAAACAGGCTGGCATGACGCCATCCTCAAACCATGCATTTCCGGCGCCGCCCGCCATACGTACCGCATCAACCGGACCAATGCTGACCGCATCCACTCAGAGCTGCTACCCCTGCTCAACACGAAATCTTTCATCGTTCAGCCATTCCTTGCAGATGTCCTGCACTCCGGCGAAGACACCCTGGTCCTGATCGACGGAGAATACACCCATGCCGTCACCAAGAAACCCAAACCGGGCGATTTCCGGGTCCAGGACGATCATGGCGGCACGGTGCATCACTGCCGCCCCGACCGGGTACAGATCAAACTCGCAGAGCAAACGATCGCTGCATGCCGGACTGTCACCCAACCTGCCACACGGACTGTCAGCCGGCCGGTTCCCGTTTATGGCCGGGTGGATATGGTTCGTGACTCAGACGGCGACTGGCGCGTCATGGAACTGGAACTCATCGAACCGGAACTGTGGCTGCGCAACCATCCGCCTGCGGCCCGGGCCCTGGCACATGCCATAGCACGCTTCCTGAAATCGTGACACAGAGCACTCCACACAGCACACAGTACCCCTTCTTTAACCCGCCAAATCCCCAGAGATTGGCATTCCCAAGGCATCTCGTCTCTCCATTTCAGACGTGCTCACGTTTCAGGCATGCTTCCAGAAGGAAACGAACCCTCACCACCTCACCAGGTCCAGCGAAACAGCCGCGGTGATTTCTGCACCCAATGCGGTTTCTGGTCGACGTATCGCAGCCGCATGTGCACGAGCGGCCAATAGAGCCGCCGGTGGATGCGATCCGGACGGATATACTCAGCGATGCCGGCAGCTACCTGGGGCTCCAGTGCGGGATGGGACAGTTTCGCCCCGGAAATGTACCTGCAGTAAAAGGGCCCCGAATCCGCCACCATCTTGTGACGCACCTCAATTTCCAGTTCCTTCTCTTTGAACCGAAGCCGTCGGGCCGGACGAAGCAGGAAGCCGTTCGTCGTGCGTTTTTTGAATCCGGTCAGTTCCAGCGTATAGAGCAACCGGCGGTTGTCGGGACTGATGAGCCAGGCACGGTAATCCTGCACCCACTTCTTGCTGCCATCCCTCCCGTTTTTATTCATAATGTAGTACACCAGCGTGCCATGCGGGAAGTGCACCCGGCCCCAGTACCAGTCGCGGAACGACTCCCTCATCGGCTCGCTCCCGAGATTGTGATCATGGTATCCCTCGCCTTCAAACTTCAGTTCCCTGACTATCAATCCATTGCGAAGCAGGTTTATGCGGCACTGCATACTGGCACGCGGCATAACAAGATTCCAGAGATGGCCTGGCTCATCATCCCCTGAAGCGGTGGCAGCTGACGTAGCTGACGATGCTGGCGGAGCTGACGATGCTGACGGAGCTGACGATGCTGACGGAGCCGTCTGTGCTGACGGAGCCGTCTGTGCTGACGGTGCCGCCTGGACCTTGCCAATCCCGGCAAACAGCCGTTCGTTGGGATCCATCCCGCTGAATGTGAGCATCCCTTTCAGTTCGTCCCCGGAAGGCAGTCGCTCATTGATGCGCAGATCGTAGCTGCCAAAACCGTCGCTTCCGTGCGTCTCCCGTTCCGTGAACCGGAACGAGTTTTCCCCGACGGTTACGCTGGCTGTCTCCTCATCAAAGGTGCACTTTTCGGGTGGATATTCACTGAGAGAGTAGAAGATGGGCTCTCCCTTGTGGTATAATGAGATGCTGATGGCCGGATGCCGGGCCGCCTGCGCATCTTCCCCCTTCGGATCCTTTTCCAGGCTCCGGATATACCGCGTGGAGAAGGGGCATCCCTCGTAAAAAATAATCACGACCTGGTAGTCACCGTCTTCCGAAATTCCATCGAAATACCACCATTCGTAACTACCGGGTCGTGATTTGGGATGCCGCGCATCCCTTCTGATATCAGAAAGCAAATGCATCAGTACCGCTTTTTAGGGGAATCGCACTCCTTCGTAGGCACTGATGTTCACCGGCGAAAGTGTAGAACCGTATTTGGCGTTGATAGCTTTCATGACCTCGTTGGCAACCACGGCCGCTCCGCGCGGCGAGATATGGACGCCGTCCAGAGAAAAGATGCCACCCTGCACAAATGTCGTATTGAGCAGGACACCGTCGAACACCAGGCCGGTTTTCGCGGCTTCGAGGACGCTGTTGACCTCCACAAAAGCCAAGTCAAAAGCGCTGGCCGTCTCCTGCAGTTTTGTATTGTAAGCATTCATTGCCTGCTGTATTTCACTTATCTGTGGTGCACGTAACGTGTATTGATCCGGTATGGGTGTGATGCTTCCCAGGCCTTCTTCACGAATTTGATTTTGTGGTACAGAGAGCAATATGAGTTCGCCTGGCTGCGCCATACGGAACCGAAGCTGGGGAGGTACCGCATCCGGCAAGTCTGGATCTGCAATGACAAACCCGTTCTGTCCGGCCTGAAAATCGGGAATAAACTGCTCGGGCACGCCTTGCGCGGCATAGCCGGCACGCAGCTGCTGCGCCTGCTCAGCGGTAAGTGCCAGTCCGTTCCAGGGTACGGTGGTGAAGAACGGGATGCTGGTCACATTCGGGAGGTTGATGACAGCCCCTTTGGCACCCCCGGACGTGAGTGTGGAGGCAATGGCATCGATACTGCCGGAAAAGACATTCATCGGAGTGATATCATTGCCGGCGACCGCAGCGGGATCGCCCATCTCGGCAAAACCCTGGCCGGTTCCGCCGCTGGTGGCATAGCCAAGTACGTCATTGTTGCCAATCCAAAGGGTAAAGAACGTGGGTTCCACCATCATGGCATCGCCCAGAACAGTGGCTTGGGGATCGCTCATCAAACGGCCGAAGAACGGATTCATGTTGCCGTAGCCCGGTATAAGCAGGTGGAACGACCGGGCACCGGGAATGCCCATGTTGTTGATGGGGCCCTGAACCCTGCGCGAAAAAATATCTTGACCGCTCTCCGCAGCAGGAGCAGGTGCCAGGGCTGGTGTCCCGTCCGGCCCCATGGTCATCCGGAGCACAAGACGGGCCTGGTCATCCGCATTGGATCCCACACCGGGGTTGACCAGAGGCTGGAAGAAAAATCCGCCCCCGGCCTCTTCCATCTGTTCGGCCAGGATGTTCGGAAACGAGTTGAGCTGTCCGTCCCGGTGCAGAGCATTGTCGGCATAACCTGCCGTCAGGGAGTTCCCGATAGCAACATAGCTGCTGAAATCGGCCTGACCGGAATCCGGGGTACGCTCATTGAGTGTCGGTTCGCACTGGACAAGTACCATGATGGCCAGCGCAAACAGGGAAAGTTGAGTTAACCGCTTCATAATTGTCGTTTTTTAATGATGGAAATTCTTTCTGGTGGATGCGTGACCGGAATCGAGGGTCACGGATTAAAGTAGCAGAGCCTGTCTCAGAACCGGTGGGAAATAGAAAAGCCGGGGATCCAGGCGCGTGTCACGAATTCGCCGACCGGCACCGTGCCAAATGTCCCGGCGTCCATGGCATCCTGAGCTGTCTGCTCCCTTGGAGTTGAAAGTACGAGCAGTACGGAAGCATTAAGATCGGTCTGCGGGGTGATGGCAAAACCGAATCCACCGGAAATCCCTATCCGGTCAACATCGGGTGTTTCGGGAGTGAGATAACCTTCATCGACCGGGGATGGGTCGTAGTAGCTGCCAAGCCTGAGCTGCAGGCGGTCGTTGAAGTCATATTCCCCGCCGATACGGAAAATCCAGCGGTCATTATAGTTCCGGAGCCCGATGGAATTGAGTATTTCCGGATTCTGTTCAAATTCAAAGTTCAGGTTTTCGTAGGCACTCCAGAACGTCAGGTTGGCGTCCAGATTCAGCCTGAGATCATCCGTGGCCTTGAATCCCAGTCCGAAACTGAGCACGGCCGGAAGCGGCAGGGCTGCATCGAAGCGGTTGCCTTCAGGGAATGTCCCGCTGAGGGACGTTGGGACGGTGAAATCGGCATCGCCCCCTGAAATTTCCATATCAAGCTGAGAGCGGTAGGCCGCACCAAAGGAGATCTGGTCGGTGATCTTTCCATGGACGCCCACATTGAAACCAATTGCCGTGGTTGTTCCATCAAGTTCCACCATGGGGGTGAAATCATCCTGGGCATCAACCGGCAAGTCTCGCTGAACGTTGACGGCACCGTAGGCAAAGATGAAGCCGGCACCGACGCCGATGCGGTCACCGATGCGGTAGCTGAGTGTCGGCTGGACAAATATGGCCGTCAGGGATATTTCACTGAGAAGGAAACGATATTTCCATCCCTCTTCCCAGCGCAGGGCATTTCCATAGGGAGTATAAACGCCGATTCCGGCTCTCAGGTTTTCTATCGGAGTGACGTAGCTGGCATAGATGCTGAACGGCGTGCGTATGGGACTGTCGGTTTTGGCAACATAGCTGGAGGGTGCCGGGGCACGGTAATGGGTACTTATGAAGGTGGCGCTGGATCCAAGAAGGATCGCATTGTGATCGACGATGGCAAGGCCCCCGGGATTAAGTCCAATGGTGGCAATATCCAGCGGCATTCCTACGCCGGTATGCCCCATGGCAATTTGTCTTTGTCCCAGTAGATTGAGTTGGTATCCACCCGCAAGGGCTGTCGATGCAGAAAAACACAGAACAAGCAGGCTTGCCGTGATGACGGTAAGTGATTTTTTCATGAGCAATTTCCGATTAATGGCAGTTCGGTGGAAAAAAGAGTCGCCCGTCTCAGGAATAATGAACACTCTGCCAGTATGCAAAAACCGGATGCAGAGGATGCTCGCGATACCGGATAAACCCCAGGTAAAATATATATGTGTAGTCTTGGCACGTCACGGCACGCCTGGACGGATTGCCGTAATTTAAGGTAATGGACGGGATATGCAAATAAATAAGTGCAATTTTATCGAATTTTTCTCACCAGATGCAGCCCGTCACGAACGGTAAGTACCACGTTTTCGACATTTTCGTCCTCCGCAATCATACGGTTCAGACGGTCAATTGCCGCTGTTTTCTGGTCTGCCGGCACATCCTGATCACGTGTTTTCCGTTCCCCGCCATGCACTCCTGATGCCACTGGAACATCGGCGGCGTACGTTTCCATGTCGCTTGAGCAGCCCCATACTTTCCCGCCCCAGAATGCATTATCAACAACCAGAAGGCCGCCGGGTGCAAGTCTCGGCATGACCCGCTCATAATATTCCGGATAATGTTCCTTGTCGGCATCCAGAAACACAAAGTCAATCTGATCCGGCCAAGGTGTTTCAAGAGCCGGTCCCATGCATAACCGGATTTCGGCCCGACGGCCGTTTCCATGCCGGTTTGTATCTGCGGGGGTGTGTATTGCGTCTGAATGAGGCGTTTTTTGATCGGTGTATATTGTGTGTGCATCAGGCGTTTTTTGATCGGTGCAACTTTCCTCCGTCATTTCATTACGGTATCGTTCAAAAAAACGGCGGGCGATATGCGCATACTTCTCATTCGTCTCACAGGTGACCAGCGAACCATCCGGCGGAAGCGCCGTGGCCATCCACAAGGAGGCATACCCGGTAAATGTCCCGATTTCAAGCACCGACCTGGCACCGCTGATGCGAACCAGTATATGGAGGAAGCGTCCTACCACCGGGCCGCTCAGCATGTCATCGTAGCGCAGCTCCCGGACTGTTGTCTCCCGAAGCTCTTTCAGCAGTGCGGGCTCCCCGCGCATCATAAGCCCGGCATATTGAGATGCTTTTTCAAAAAAACTCATGGGGCGACAATTTGCAGGATGATCTTGCGAAGTGGCAGGCCGTGCTCCGCAGCTGCAGACGGAACGCTTTGCAGTGAAAGAAGATCCGGCAATGGATCCCCCTGCAAGGCGGGCAGCAGGTGTGGAACAAGCTCCCTTCTGAGCGAATGGCGGATTACAAAGATACCGGTCCGTATTCGCCTTGCCTCAAGGCCGAAGGGCAAAAGCAGCTCTTCCAGAATGTCTCCGAGCTCTTTTTTCCTGAATACCGCCGTCACGTAAATGCCGGCTGTTATCCCCGGCTCGTAAATGAAATCCGTACCGGTATGTTCCGATATCACAAACAGGGCCCGGTCCAATGGCTCGTTACGGAATTCAAAACTCCAGGGACCGGATTTTTGCATGCCTGATACCTGATGAACACAAGGGGCCGGCGAAAGTGTTGCTGTAGCCTGACAGACCATGGCAAACAGAGTAGCAGACAACAGGCACAGGGTCACCGCCAGTGTCCGACTCACATCTCGCAATATGCGTAAATGCCTCCGGGAGCTGCTCATGGTAAGAATTGCTGTGTCGCCGGGATTGTTTCCGGCCAGGGACCCCGGGAAAGAGACCCGGGAAGTGATTTCAGATTAGTGACTGATTGTTCGCGACGGATGGATGGCGATGGATAGACAGCGGCTGCAGGCCATGGGCTTTTACTGCCGCATTGCCATCTGCATTGCATTCACATTCACCTTTGCCTTCACATTCACCTTTGCCTTCGCCTTCACCTTCACCTTCACCTTCACCTTATGAACAATTTAGGATAAAATGAGAAGAAATGAATACTCCGGGAAAAAGACGGATAAGATACCAGAGGAACGGAGCCGGCCGGGCTTGATTCAGGTGAGATCAGGTTTGTGCTTAGTACAGGTAGATCGTGCCCTGGTCTTCTTCATAGCGGCAATTTGTCACAAAGCAGATGGTCTCAATGATATTTTCCAGTTCGCCCGGACGGGGAAGGTAGATTGTCAGGGGACGGTCTCCCAGGACCTCATCCTGAATAATTATTTCGGAATCATAGCGCCGTTCCAGCTCGGCAGCTACTTCGCTCATGGTGATACCTGAAAAATAGAAACCGTGGTTGCGCCATGCGAGGGCCTGATCTGTATTGACAGGCTGGGGGTCCAGGGGCTTTGTATTGTGATAATCAACCTGGGTGGCATGTCCCGGCTGGACCATGATGTGGGACTCCGGCTCCAGAAGGGATGCCAACCTGACCTGGCCGTCAACAAGGGTAAGTATTGTTCGTCCGTCCGGGTCATCAGACCAGGAGCGCACATTGAACCGGGTTCCCAGCACTTCCACCCTTGCTGTCTGCGTCTCCACAACAAAAGGCTTACCTGATGGCTGCACTTCGAAATAGGCCTCGCCGTGCAACCGCAGATCACGATGCCCGTTGCCGAATGTCCGGTTCCAGGTAATTCTGGATCCGCTGTTAAGCTCGACACGGATTCCGTCATCCCAATGAAAAACAGCGTATTCTCCCCGCGGAGCCTCCATGCTGACAGGCGTGAACAGATACCACATGATGAACCCTCCAAGCAGAACCGCTGCCAGGGCAGTGATAAAGGCATAGGTTTTAGCTGCAGTGGCTTTTGCTGCGGAACTTCTTGACCTGAGGGGACGCGGACGCATTTTGAGTCCTGCTGTCCGCCCGGCCAGTTGCAGCCGTTCCCGGAGCAGCGCCCACTCTTCTTCGGGATTCACACCTGCGGCAATATCACCAGGCTGTTCCCTTCGCCGGGCCTTTCCCCAGATAAGACGCACCTCATCCCCTTCCTTTCCGGAGAAATGCTTCATGATATCATGGTCAGGCCGTTTCATATTTCTTTCAGATTTCACTCTTTATTCCCGGTTTTCACGCTGTGACTTCCACCGGTTCAGTTGTTCACGCAAGGTGTTCAGCGCACCAACGATGTGGTTGTTTACCGTACGTGGCGCACACTCCATCACTTCTGCTATCTCATGGTGGTCGAGCCCTTCGAACCGGCTAAGCTCAAACGCTTCGCGCTGCCGTGGCGGAAGGGCCTCGATCCATTCGCTCAACCGTTGTTCCAGCAATCCATCACTATCCGACGGGATGGATCCCGGCGACATCTCATCGCTCGGCTGCTCCGAGAGAGCAACGTCGTCGAGGCGGACCGGCCGCCGCGAGCGGATCAGGTTAATGCTCCGGTTTTTTACCATGCGGTAAAGCAATGCCTGCAGGGATTTTTTTTCATCGAGCCGGTCACGGATATCCCACAAGTGGGCATATACCTCCTGGAGGATGTCCTTTGCGACATCCGTATCCTTTACAAAATTCATTGCGTATCGCATAAGCGGCTGATAAGAATCCATGAAAAGGTCGTGGAACGCCTTTTCGTCTGACGCACGGATTTTTCGCGCCCACTGCTGATAATCTGTTGCCTTGGCCATACTGTGACTGGATCCTTATAAAAATGATATCGTGTACGATACGAATTTTTTCCAACAATAGGACCCGAACAAGGCCGGACGGCGGCAGCAGGCGGCTTACCGCGTGTATTTACTAATTGTTTTACACAGCAACGGGAAGCTATGACCAGTCCTTTGCGGTGTTGCAACAGCACTCTTTCGGCCTGGCCTTCGGAACTGGAGGAAATGGGGGGTTGCAGGAATTGAGAATTGGAGAAATTGGGATCTGGAGGAATTGTCTGTTTTTTTCGTATGTTAGTGCCTTTATTTGTAAATACAACACCTTTTCAGATGAACAAACCCAGGATCATCCTTGCCTCATCCAGC
>SL_8KL_010_SEDDRAFT_10003634_pt1 | contig 12653 bp, 6 predicted proteins | sample SodLakKL_010_SED_4_FD_11160 | JGI IMG/M metagenome (IMG submission 11160) | reverse complement strand
CAAGCCGCAGGCAATAGATAGGTGCAGAAAACAAACTTTTGGAACAAGCCGCAGGGAATAGATAGGTGCAGAAAACAAACTTTTGGAGCAAGCTGCAGGGAATGGAAAGGTGCCAACTTTTTTAACAAAACGTGATTAGAACTTTATCTTACTCCTTCAACACAGCATCTTGCGTTGAAGCTATCGCCTTCTTCAAAAAACGCGCAGTATGGTTATTTTTGGCTTCGGCTACTTCTTCCGGCGAGCCCTGGCAAACAATATGCCCGCCGCGTTCACCACCTTCAGGGCCAAGGTCTATTATATGGTCGGCTACTTTTATCACATCCATGTTATGCTCGATTATCATCACAGTGTTTCCTTTATTAACCAATGAACTTAAAACGTCCATCAGCACTCGTACATCTTCAAAATGTAATCCCGTGGTTGGCTCATCCAATATATAAAATGTTTTGCCTGTATCTTTTTTTGAAAGCTCGGAGGCAAGCTTAACCCTTTGTGCTTCACCGCCTGACAAGGTCGTGCTGCTTTGGCCTAAAGTCAGATAACCCAGCCCCACAGAGGAAAGCGTCTTTATCTTTTGTGTTATAGATGGTATGTTTTCAAAAAACTCCAGCGCCTGGTCAATGCTCATATTTAGCACATCGCTGATAGTCTTTCCTTTATATCTTACTTCCAGTGTCTCCCGGTTATATCTTAAGCCCTGGCAGGTCTCACAGTGTACGTGCACATCGGGCAAAAAGTTCATCTCAATGACTTTCATGCCACCACCTTTGCAGGTTTCGCAACGGCCTCCCTTTACATTAAAAGAAAAACGACCCGGCTTGTAACCCCTCACTTGTGATTCGGGCAACGAAGCATATAGTTTTCTGATTTCATCAAAAACTTTTACGTAAGTTGCAGGATTAGAACGTGGCGTGCGACCTATTGGTGATTGGTCAATGTCAATAACTTTATCTACGTTTTTTACGCCTTCAATGGACTTGTAGGGAAGTATGGGCTTTTCCGACCTGTAAAAATGATTGCTCAACAAAGGATAAAGGGTTTCGTTGATCAAGGATGATTTGCCGCTGCCCGAAACTCCCGTCACGCATATTAACAAACCAAGCGGTATTTCGAGGTTTACATTCTTTAAATTGTGACCTTTGGCTCCTTTTAGTGTTAACTTTTTTTCGCTCCCTTGCCGGCGCTTATCTGGCAGAGGTATATCGCGTAAGTTCCTGAGATACTCAGAAGTTAATGAGTCCTGTTGCATTACCTGGCTTGGAGATCCTTCAGCTATAATATGACCGCCATTGTTGCCCGCACCGGGCCCCATATCTACGATATGATCGGCTGACAATATTATATCACGGTCATGCTCAACTACAATTACCGAATTTCCAATATCCCTCAGATTTCTTAGTGAAGCCGTTAATCGCCTGTTATCACGCTGATGTAAACCAATACTCGGTTCATCAAGTATATAAAGAACCCCTGTCAACTGTGTTCCTATCTGGGTTGCTAACCGTATTCTCTGACTTTCACCACCCGACAAGCTTTTTACCGGACGGTTCAATGAGAGATAATCCAGCCCCACCTCAAGCAAAAATTGTAACCTTTTATTAAGCTCCCGCATAAGCTCTTTGGCAATCATATATCGCCGCTCATCCAGCCCCTTCTCTAAATTTTCCAGTTCATCCTTCAGGGCCAAAAAGTCCATTTCAGCTATATCAGCAATATTATAACCACCAATTTTAAAATATAGCGACTCCTTCTTTAATCTTTGCCCGTTACACTCAGGACATTTTATGTTTTTCATGAATTCAGAAGCCCATTTGCGTATATTTCTTGTTGGATTTTCTACATATTGATTATTTATGAAATTTACTATCCCTTCGAAGTCCAGTTTGTAAGTCTGCGTGATGCCAAGGTGCTTGTTTTTGATACTTACCGTTTCGTTTGAGCCGTAGAGAATAATGTTAATTGCACGTTCGGGGATATCTTTAACGGGCGTGTCCAGGTCAAAGCTATATTTCGAGCCGATAGCTTCCACTTGGTTGAATATCCAGTTGTTTTTATATGATCCCAATGGCGCTATACCACCTTTGCGGATGGTCTTATTTTTATCAGGGATTATTTTTTCAATACTTACCTCCGTTATATTGCCCAGCCCATTACATTTTGGGCAAGCCCCGTAGGGAGAGTTGAATGAGAAGGCATTAGGCTCGGGGTCGTCGTAAGCTATGCCTGATTGAGGACACATGAGATTGCGGCTGAAGTGGTATGTTTCTCCACTGTCTTCGTCAATAAGCATTACCATGCCTTTTCCATATCTTAAGGCTGTCTGAAGCGATTGTGACAATCTTTTTTGAGTGGAAGTATTAACAGGTATTTTGTCAATAACGATCTCAATGTCGTGGATTTTGTACCTGTCGAGCTTCATGCCGTATGTTATATCTCGTATTTGGCCATCAACACGAACTTTAAGGAAACCTTGTCTCAAAACCTGTTCAAACAGATCGCGGTAATGCCCTTTTCGTCCTTTTACCAGTGGTGCAAGCAATAATATGGATTTGCCCTGATGCTTTTCTAGTATGAGGTTGAGGATCTTTTCATCAGTGTAGCGTACCATCTTTTCGCCGGTTACGTATGAATAAGCGTCGGCAATACGAGCATATAGCAACCTCAGAAAGTCGTATATTTCGGTTACCGTTCCTACGGTGGAGCGGGGGTTTTTGTTGGTGGACTTTTGTTCGATGCTTATTACAGGGCTTAGTCCGCTGATCTTATCAACATCCGGTCTTTCAAGATTGCCCAGGAACTGCCTTGCATAAGCCGCAAAAGTTTCAATATACCGCCTCTGCCCTTCGGCATAGATGGTATCAAATGCCAAAGAGGTCTTGCCCGAGCCGCTTAAACCTGTTACTACAGTCATTGTGTTGCGTGGTATCGAAACATCAATATTCTTCAGGTTGTGCTCACGAGCACCATATATGTTAAGTGAATTCTCGCCTGTAAATAAATACGGTTGTTGCATAATTTGCAATTCTATCTAAATAATAAACCCCTCAAAAATCAAAAATGTTTGCAAAGGTCTTTCAAAAAAATAAATTTAGCAATAGTTTGGGTGGAATAATTTAATAAAAAAGGTCAAAGAAACCTCTCAACCTCTCAACCTTTCAACCTCTCAACCCTTAAACCTTTTATCATTAATTCCGGAAGCTGGAAGTTCCTTCGGAAGCTTCCGGTTCCTGACACTTTTCATATTTTCCCGGTTGTTAATAATAATTATTCAAAATCAATATCCACATTTTTAATAGATAGTTTATCTTTGTAAAATGCAAGAGATGATATTGATATTGGATTTCGGTTCGCAATATAGCCAGTTGATAGCACGGCGGGTGCGGGAACTAAATGTTTATTGCGAGATAAAGCCTTTTAATTATGTTCCCGATAAATGGGACAATATAAAAGGAGTGATATTAAGCGGCAGTCCTTTTTGTGTCGGCGATCCTAATGCCCCATCAGTAGATATTGAAAAAATTAAGGGTAAGGTGCCTGTGATGGGGTTGTGTTATGGCGCTCAATATATAGTTAAAGTTTTGGGAGGCGCTGTGGAAGCCTCGCCTACAAGAGAGTATGGTCGTGCCAACCTTTCATGGTTAGACGATCAATCACCCCTGCTAAAAGGAATTAGCCATAATACTCAAGTATGGATGTCGCATGGCGATTTTATTAAGGAGTTGCCACAAAACTCTTCCCTGATAGCAAGTACTTACGATATTGAAAATGCCGCCTTTGCGATTGAGAAAGATAAATTGTACGGCTTGCAGTTCCATCCTGAAGTATATCATACCACAGAAGGAAGTAATTTATTGAAAAACTTCCTGGTTAATATTTGCGGATGTAAGCAGGACTGGACCCCGGCAGTGTTTGCCGAAGATGCTATTAGTAAATTGCGTAAACAGCTTGGCAGCGAGAAGGTTATTCTTGGATTGTCAGGTGGTGTTGACTCTACGGTTTCTGCTGCCCTGCTGCATGAAGCAATAGGTGAGCAGTTGTATTGCATTTTTGTTGATAATGGACTGCTGCGCAAAAATGAATTCGAAGATGTGCTGGCTTCCTATAAGGATATGGGATTAAATGTGAAGGGAGTCAGGGCGGCTGACAGGTTTTATGAAGCGCTTAGTGGCATTAGTGATCCCGAGCAAAAGCGTAAAGCTATCGGGCATATGTTTATTGAAATTTTTGATGAAGCAGCCCACGAAGTAAAGAATGTGAAATGGTTGGCTCAAGGGACTATTTATCCTGACGTTATTGAATCGGTTTCGGTTAACGGACCTTCAGTCACCATCAAGTCGCATCATAATGTTGGAGGGCTGCCCGAAAAGATGAACCTAAAGATTGTTGAACCGCTTAACAGTCTTTTTAAAGATGAAGTAAGACGATTAGGTTATACCCTTAATGTGCCGAAGGATATTTTGCGACGCCATCCTTTTCCCGGACCCGGTCTTGCTATAAGAGTCCTGGGCGAAGTTACGCCCGAAAGGATTGCCATATTGCAAGAGGTTGACGATATCTATATCGGCGCTTTAAAAGAATATGATTTTTATGACAACGTTTGGCAAGCAGCAGCTATACTGTTGCCGGTTAATTCGGTTGGCGTGATGGGAGATGAACGCACTTATGAGAATGTAGTTTCTCTTAGGGCAGTAAACTCCACTGACGGCATGACAGCAGATTGGTCAAAGCTCCCTTACGAATTCTTGTCAACAGTTTCAAATAAAATAATAAATAAGGTAAAAGGCGTAAACCGTGTCGTATATGACATTAGCTCAAAACCACCGGCAACCATTGAGTGGGAGTAGGGGATAGTTGCCTGCAATATATTGGGGTTTTTTACGTAATTGTAATGAGAAGCTGAAAGCTGAAAGGTGGCAGGAACTGGAAGCTTCCGAAGGAACCTCCAGCTTCCGGAATCAACATACGCTCAGCTCATTTGCACATGAATATTCGAAAAAATAATAAATTGAATAAATACACAATACATAAACAATGCGAATTAAAAACTGTTTTTTCCTGGTAGTTGTTCTGTATATTTTGTTTGAGCTTGTAACATTCAATACAGCTTTTGCTGATGATCCTCCGGTAATTATAAACCGCTCTCACGTGGTACAAGAAGTTGATGGAAGAAAGTTTTATTTTCATGCTGTACTTGAGGGTCAAACACTTTATTCTATTGCGCGTGCATATAATGTAACCGTTGAAGAAATCAAGGAAGCAAACCCCGAACTGGAACATGGGTTAAGGTATGATCAACTTATAAAAATCCCATATCGCGAAAAGCCGGAAGATTTTGTAGAACAAGATTTTATTGAACATACTGTTAAAAGGCGGGAAACACTATTTGGAATATCTCGCGAATACGGTGTTGAGGTTAGATATATATTGGAATATAATCCTGAAGCCAGGAGGGGAATTAATATTGACCAGGTGTTAAGAATACCTGTTGAGGTTGAAGAAGAAATGCCTGAGCACAAGACCTATGAGGTAAAGAGAGGTGATACCTTTTTCAGTCTTTCTCGCCGGTTTAATGTTTCTGTAGAAGAGCTTATTGAGCTTAATCCCGAACTTGAAGATGAATTAAAGGCCGGTGAAACTATCAGGATTCCCCATTTTGCTGAGGTGGAACCGGAGGAAATAACAGATATAGAAGAACCGGAAATTATTTATGTTGAAGATGATGAAGCTCCCGAAGTTGAACTGTGGGATAAATCATACTGCCAGGATCCTGATCTTGAAAAAGAGTATAATGTTGCTTTATTAATGCCTTTGTTTTTAGAGGAGATTGAAGAAGAGTTTGCCGAACAACGGGGGTATAATGATAATTTAGAGATTAATGGTGATCAAGAGAGTAATAATAGGAAAGAAGAACTGATCTTATCGGAAAATCACAGGTCTTTTGCTTTCCTGGATTTTTACCAGGGGATGTTAATTGCCCTTGATTCCTTAAAGAAAATAGGAGCTGATATAACGCTTCATGTGCATGATGTTTGCCAGGATGTTGATAAGGCTGAAAAATTTATTAATGAGCCCGGTTTTGAAGATATGGACCTTATAATAGGGCCTTTCTTTCCATCAAGCCTGGAGCTTGTGGCAAAAAATGCAGAAGAACATGATATATCAGTGGTGTCACCCTTATTGCAGGACAGAAATCAGCTAAATTTTGCATCAAATATTTTCCAATTTACCCCTTCCTTATTGACACAATTGCGGGATTTGTCAGAATATATTTCAACAGAATACCCTACACAAAATATAATCCTCGTACATAACAATCAACCACAAGTTACTCAAATCATCAGTGATTTTAATAGCAATCTTAATGAGCAACTGGGTAAAAGGAAGGTTGTTGCTGACAGTTTAAACCTTGCAAAGATAAATGGCTATTACCTTGAGCAATCATTAGTGGGGGAGCGTTCCAATTCCAATGTGCGTGTTTTTGATGATAGTTTGCATGAATATTTTCAGCCTCCTGCGGGCCAAGCAGCAAAATACAGCAGTGATGAGGTTTTGCAAGCATATATAACACAAGAGCATGTAACGGAGGTTGTTTTAGCCAGGGACAGTATTTCGGGCTTAAAGGAAAAACTTTCAGAATATAATAATAATATATTAGTTTCACTAATTGGCGGAGAACCTGAAGTATCCAATTATTTAAGAGAAATGACCCTTTTATCGGATACATTTGATATAAAGGTGTTTGGTGTGCCACAATGGAAAAACTACAAAAATATTGAAATAGACCATTTGCTGGAATCAAAAGTGCATATTATCTCACCTGAGTTTCCAGATTATTCAAACGATAATGTGCGGGACTTTGTGCTCAAATACCGTAAAAGGTTTAATGATGAGCCACGCCAATATGCTTTCAAGGGTGTGAAAGCAGGTTACTATTTCATTAATGCTCTTAATACTTATGGTAGAGATTTTCACAAATGCATCCACTCCTTAAACTTACAGAGGGATCATGATTCCATTATTTTTACCAAGACAGCCGGCAAAAACAATGGATGGGAAAATCAAAGAACTACTATTTTTAAATATGAAGATTATAAAGTGATCGATGTGCGTGCTGCTGCTTCTGACGATGAGCCATAACGATAACCTTCGCTTATCTTAAGTCAATAATATCCATCTCCTGATATTCTGATTCATCAAAACTGAACTTTTCAGCCGGGATGGTGGGATTTTTTTGGATTTCATCAATACTGATTTTATAAGTCCCCCCATGCCGGTCATAGGCTTTGATGTAAGCCAGGCTGTTATCATACTCCTTTACGGCAACTCTATATTTATGAAAAGCTTGTGGCTCATTGGGTATGGCATCTATTAAGCTTACAGTTTCCCCGGTATATTCCTCCTGGCGTATAAATTTAGATTTATAATGATTTTGAAAATCTTGAAGCAAATGAACCGGATTTAATGATTGTTCAAGGTTTTCAGTATAATTAACATGTATTTCACCTACTTCTTTCAAGCAAGTCCATACAGTTTCTCCATCAGAAGTATATTCATAGGCATCTACTGATATATAATATTTGTCACCTTCCAAAAATGTTTGACCCTGGCTTGTTTCAAGAACATCTCCCGAGTCTTCAACAATATATGTAAAGTCAATTATCAGGGATTCGTATCCTGTTATTTGTTCTGTTGCTTTTTGGATCAACTCTTCTCCTTTTTCTTCATATCCCCGGGCTCCTTCTTGAGCTTGTGAGTAGAGAAAAGGCGTTATAAATAACAGTGTAAGAATTACGATCTCTTTAATATGTTTCATAGTAGTTGATATTTGATTATTGTTATTTGTTAAATTTCAATTTAGAAATTTAGGTTCTATTCTTTTCTCAAAATTTGTTCCAAACTCATTTCATCTTTTATTTTTACTTCCCTGGCTTTACTTCCTTCAAAAGGTCCAACTATCCCTGCAGCTTCGAGTTGATCTATAATCCTTCCTGCCCTGTTATAACCCAATTTTAGCTTACGCTGCAGCAGTGATGTTGATCCTTGTTGTGTGGTAACTATTAACCTGGCTGCCTCATCAAACATGTCGTCTTTTTCTGAGTTGTCAAAATCTTCGCCGTTTTGACTTTCCTCGTCTATGTATTCGGGTAGATGGAATGCATCGGTATATCCTCTTTGAGCGCCTATAAACTCGGTTACTTTTTCAATTTCGGGTGAATCTACAAATGCACATTGCAGTCTGAGCAATTCACTGCCCGTTGACAAGAGCATATCGCCCCTTCCTATTAGCTGGTCGGCGCCACTTGCATCCAAAATCGTCCTGGAGTCAATTTTTGAAGTAACCTTAAAGGCTATACGTGCCGGGAAATTAGCTTTTATGGTACCGGTAATGATATTTACTGATGGTCTTTGTGTTGCAATAATAAGATGTATCCCTACAGCACGGGATAATTGTGCAAGACGAGCTATTGGCATCTCCACCTCTTTGCCGGAAGTCATTATAAGATCGGCAAACTCATCTATAATAAGTATTATGTATGGCAAATACCTGTGACCTTCTTTGGGGTTGAGCTTACGGGATACAAATTTGTTGTTGTATTCTTTTACACTCCTGACTTTTGCATCCTTCAAAAGATCATACCTGTTGTTCATTTCAATGCAAAGCGAATTAAGAGTGCGTACAATTTCGCTCGACTCATTTATGATAGCTTCTTCGGCATCAGGTAACTTGGCAAGAAAATGTCTTTCTATCTTTGAAAAAAGAGTAAGCTCCACCTTTTTAGGATCAACAAGCACAAACTTTACCTGGGCAGGGTGTTTTTTAAACAGTATAGAAGCCAGGATTGCGTTTAACCCAACTGATTTGCCTTGCCCGGTAGCCCCGGCGATCAAAAGGTGGGGCATTTTTACCAAATCGGCAATGAAAGTTTCGTTAGCTATAGTCCTTCCAAGTCCTATAGGAAGCTCATAACTAGAGTTTTGGAATCTTTCGCTTTTTAATATAGATTTTATTGATACAGTCTCCGGTTTGCTATTTGGTACCTCTATTCCTATAGTTCCCCTGCCCGGAATAGGAGCTATAATCCTTATTCCCAAAGCAGCAAGGCTCAAGGCTATATCATCTTCAAGATTTTTGATTTTTGAAATTCGAATACCTGCAGCCGGTACAATTTCATAAAGGGTTACTGTAGGACCTATAGTCGCCTTTATCCGATCTATTTGAATTGAATAGTTGTTGAGTGTATCAATGATTCGGTTTTTATTAGCTTCCAGCTCTTCTTTGTTTACCTGTATGGTGTCACTGCCATAATCTTCCAGAAGTTTTAACGGTGGATTTTTGTACTTCGGAAGATCAAGGGTGGGATCATAATTTTCAAGATGGGAAAGGTCTGCCCCATCTTCATTATTTTCTCCATAAGGTTCTTCAATAGTTTGATAATTGCTGTTGCTAACTTTTCCGTCACTAACTTCAATTTCCAGATCTATACTTTCTTCATCATCTTCTTCTTTCTCCTGTTCTTCATCTTTAGTGGCAGTGTCTTCGTAATTTTGTTCATCTAATTCAAGCTCTATGCCTTCATGAGCCGATTTATTACTGCCATTGCCCTCTGACTCTCTTTCTTTTATTGTTTGAATAAGGTCTGATTCTGAGGCTATATCCCTTTGCTCTTCAGAGCCGGTATGTTCTTTATCTCCCTCATATGTTTCTTCCTCAGCTTGTACATCTTTTTTAGCAAAAAGCTTTCCGGGAAGTTTCAAAAGGCGATAAATTGTACTGAAATTAACATCAAGGACGCTAATAAAAAATGCCGTAATTGAAAAAAACAGAATAAATCCTGTACCTATATTACCAAAAACTCCATTTAGCCAACTGTTTGCTTCAAAGCCAAAGGTGCCACCCAGCATTTGCAGGTCATTACTTCTAAATAAAAACCCAAAAGTAACCGAGAGCCATATTATAGTAAACAATGAATATCTAATTGTCCTCCATATTGGTAATAAAGATTTTTTGAACATTACCTTTACACCTAAAAGGAAACTTATAAAAGCAAAAAGATATGATGGGATACCAAACCATTTTTTAATGAACAGGTGAGAAGTAATGGCGCCTAAGCGCCCCATTGCATTATTGGCTTCTATAGTATCGTCAAAAACCAGTTCCCAATTAAAAACCTTGTTGGCAAAGATATCATCCTCAGCTTTCCAGGAAGAAAGGTAGGATGAAAATGCAAGTACCAAATAGAAGGAAAGGATAATCAAAAACAGCCCGACAATCTTTTTTAATTTATTACTTTTAAAAAAGTTGGTGAATTTTTCTCCGGATAACTCGTTACCCTTTAGGTCGTCTTTAGGTTTATCCTTTTTCTTAAAGTTGTTGTTTTTGAATTTATTGCTCTTTTTTTGCATTCCCGGCTATTTGCGTTTATTATTTGGGCAAAATTAAAAAAACTATTCCAAAGGTTAAAATAAGTTTACGGCTTTTTGCTCTGGGCCGGGAATTTCTTTATTGAAGCTTGTCTTGTAATTCCTCGAAGGTGATTTCTGCAGCATCGCTGGGAACTCTGAAGTTGCGGCTGCTTATGAATATTCCCCATCTGCTTTTGATTTCTGTTGCTTCGTATCTCATATTCAAATTACCGGCTCTTACCTCATATTCCAACATAAGTCCGGGAATCTCATTATACGGCAGGTCGAAGTTAAAGGGTTCGCCTTTTATTTCTTCTGTATAGTATATTTCAATTACTTGCTCGTCTCCAAATTGGTCGTAAACAACTGCTTCAGCCTTTTTGCACTCATAGCCGAGTATTTCTTTTGTTTCGTCTGTATAAGTGATCCTGGGCTCCGGTAATTCCCTTATAGATTCTTTCACCTCGTCATGAGATTTACGTATCACATATTCTTCCCGTAGTATTTCCAGTATAGTTGTTACGGACTTATCCTCACTGTTGGTTATTTTTACTTGATGTAACTCACCGGCTTCCATTTCGGTGCGTACCAGTTCATCATTAGCCACAATTTCAATTTCATCCGGAAGCTGTTGCCTTGTGGCATAATCTATTGCACTTCCGGGATATGAAATTTCGTATGTTATCCGGCCGGTAAACATGCTTTGGCAATTTACTGCAGACGCTGATAAAAGTAATATCATCGTCATTACGAATAATTGCTTGGTGGTTTGGGAGCTCATGATATTTTGTTTTTCATAAATAAAAAGGACTTTGTTTTTTATCACTTAAAATATAAGTAAAACCAAAGAACTGAGCATTAATTATTAAAATTTAATCTTGACTTATTTAAAAATTCATAATAAAAAATGATACAATACAAATATATTTAAAATTTTGTTATAAAACAATAATTATTTCCATCAAATATTATCATTAATTAAATAAGCGCAATATATCATTAAGATTTACAAATATAAGTAATGACAGTAAGAACATCATTCCTATAATTTGTGCGTATTCCATAAATTTCTCAGGGGGTTTTCTGCCGGCTATTAATTCATACATAAGAAACATAACATGTCCACCGTCAAGAGCCGGAATAGGCAATAAATTCATGATTGCAAGTATTACTGACAAGAATGCCGTTATAGTCCAGAAGTGATGCCAATCCCATGTAGGGGCAAAAATCCCCCCGATAGTAATAAAGCCACCAAGGCTTTCGGTTGCCTTAACTTCCGGTTCGAAAAGCAATGCCAGGTCACGTATATAATCAGTAGTGGTTTGATATGCTTTGACAGTGCCGGCAGGGATGGCTTCAAAAATAGAATAATTTATAGTTTCAAACTCCAGTAGTTCCGAAACATGTTTTACTCCTACTCCTATAATTCCATCTTCGGGGAGTTCAACAGGAAATTCTTTGATCTCATCATCTCTTTCAACTAAAAGTGTTACTTCTTCACCTGTATAGTCAGTTATTTCTTTTCTGAATTCAGCAAAAGACCAGGTCTCTTTATCATTAAAACCTATGATGTGATCATTTTCTTTAATCCCGACCTTGTCAGCAACACTTCCCTCTTGAACTAAAGAGACGATAAAAGGAAATCTTATGTTAATAAAACCGCCACCTCTTGTTGAGATCAGTTTTCCAAAAAAATCAGAAGGTACATCAAGGGTTACTTGATTATCATTTCTTTTAACAGTTACATTTTCAGCTTCCCCTCGGGTGAATTTAGCAGGAATGTCCATGAAGTCATCAACTTCTTCATTGTTAATGGCAATGATTTTGTCACCTGTTTCCATTCCTATTTCCTGGGCAAGTGAATCAGCTACTATGCCATATTCGACATTTTCTGCCGGCAGATAACGTTCACCTGAAATAGAGAGCATTCCTATATATATAATGATAGCGAGTATCAAATTAAAGGTGACCCCTGCAACCATTATTATTAGCCGTTGCCAGGCAGGTTTAGCCCTGAATTCATGAGGTTGTGGAGGCTTTTTCATTTGTTCTTTATCCATCGATTCGTCGATCATACCGGCAATTTTTACATATCCCCCCAGCGGCAGCCAACCTATACCGTATGTGGTTTCACCCTTTTTAAACTTAAATAGTGAGAACCATGGATTAAAAAACAGGTAAAAACTTTCTACACGTGTTTTAAAATATTTGGCAGCTATAAAATGCCCCGCCTCATGTACAATAAT